>Ga0209794_1000754_pt1 | contig 36363 bp, 40 predicted proteins | sample EBPBio232013_DNA_FD_185869 | JGI IMG/M metagenome (GOLD analysis project Ga0209794, IMG submission 185869) | Wastewater treatment Type I Accumulibacter community from EBPR Bioreactor in Madison, WI, USA - Reactor 1_5/23/2013_ DNA (SPAdes)... | ecosystem: Engineered > Bioreactor > EBPR >... | reverse complement strand
CCTCCGCGTCGTCATCAACGACCTGGTTTGCGAAAACTGCGGCGATTGCAGCGAAAAGTCGAATTGCCTGTCGGTCGCCTCGGTCGAAACCGAATTCGGCCGCAAGCGCACCATCGACCAGTCGTCCTGCAACAAGGACTATTCCTGCGTGAAGGGCTTCTGCCCGAGCTTCGTCACCGTCCACGGCGCGGAGCTGAAACGCGGCAAGGCGCTCGGCGTCACCGCCGACATCTCGAACCTGCCGGAGCCGGCCCTTCCCTCCTTCGCGCATACCTACAACGTGCTGATCGAGGGCGTCGGCGGCACGGGTATCGTCACTGTCGGCGCCATTCTCGGCATGGCCTGCCACCTCGAGAAGAAGGGCGTCGGCCTGATCGACATGGCCGGCCTCGCGCAGAAGGGCGGCGAGGTGTTCTCCCACATGCGCATCGCGCGCACGCCGGAGGACATCCACTCGATCCGCGTCCATGCCGGCTCCGCCGATCTCGTCCTCTCCGGCGACATCGTCATCGCCGGTGGCAAGAAGTCGCTGGCCTCGATGAAGCCGGACACCAAGGTGGTGGTGAACACCATCGAGATGCTGCCCGGCCAGTTCACCCGCGACGCCAATTTCTCGCTGCCCTCGGAGCGGCTGAAGCGCGCCATCATCGGCCATGCCAGCCGCGAGACGACGCATCTCGTCGATGCCCAGCGGCTCGCCACGGCGCTGATGGGCAATTCCATCGCCACCAATCTGTTCCTGGTCGGCTACGCCTACCAGATCGGCGGCCTGCCACTGACCTCGGCCGCCATCGAGCGCGCCATCGAGATGAACGGCGAAGCCGTGAAGATGAACATCACCGCCTTCCGCTGGGGCCGGCTCTGCGCCCATGACCGCGCGGCGGTGGAGAAGCTCGTCGCCCCGATCACCGCACCCATCGGGGTCGAGCGCCTGTCGGGCTCGCTGGAGGAGATCATCTCCCGCCGCGTCGAGCAGCTCACCGCCTATCAGAACGCCGCCTATGCCGCCCGCTATTCGGCCCTCGTCGATACCGTGAAGAAGGCTGAAGGCCAGAAGGCTCCCGGCAAGCAGGGTCTCACCGAGGCGGTGGCGCGCTATCTCTACAAGCTGATGGCCTACAAGGACGAGTATGAGGTCGCCCGCCTCTACACCGATGGCAACTTCCTCAAGCAGGTCGCCAAGACCTTCGACGGGCAGGACCTGAAGTTCGAGTTCCACCTCGCGCCCCCGCTGCTCGCGAAGAAGGACCCGGCCACCGGCGTTCCCCGCAAGATCAGCTTCGGCCCGTGGATGATGACCGGTTACAGGCTGCTGGCGAGCCTCAAGGGCCTGCGCGGCACCGCCTTCGACATTTTCGGCTACACCCACGAGCGGAAGACCGAGCGCCAGCTGATCAGCGATTACGAGGCGCTGGTGGCCGAGATCGTCGGCAAGCTGACGTCGGACAATCACGCGCTCGCCGTCGGCCTCGCCAACATCCCCGAGAAGATCCGCGGCTTCGGCCATGTGAAGGCGCGGCACCTCGACGTGGCGAAGAAGGAAGAGGCGGCTTTGCTCGCCGAGTTCCGCGCCGGCCCCAAGCCCGAGATCAAGCTCGCGGCGGAGTAGCAAGACCACACGCTTCCACCTCTCCCTGGCGGGGAGAGGTCGGCTGCGCCAGCAGCCGGGAGAGGGGGACAAGCCCTTTCCGACAGCCGCTCTCCCCCTCGCCCGACCTTCGGTCGACCTCTCCCCGCCCGGGAGAGGTGGGGCAGCGGCCCCGTCGCGCTTCACTGGCCACTGATCTCACCGTCGCGAAACACACGGCTGAACTCGTCCGAGGTCCTGCAGGCGCACTTGTCGAACATGCCTGAAATATGCCGGACCAGCGTTACGCTGTCAAGGCTATAATTCCTACAACAGGACGAAAGTCCGCAATCCAATATCCCGCGCGGCTCATGACCAGACGGTTTGCATGGACGCCCCTACCCGTCCCGGCTGTATCATGCGACAGACAGGGTTCCCGCCGCCGGCTCCCGGATATCGCCATGCCCTCGACCTTCCTGCCCTCCCCCGTCTCCGCCGGCTGGGAACGCATCGCCCCCGCCGAGGCTGGCCTTGACCCGCAGAAGCTGGTCGCCGCCACGGCCTTCGCGGAGGGCGCCGAGAGCCCCTGGCCGACGAGCCTCTACTATCCGGACGGCCGCTATGTCGGCATCGTCGAGTGGAACGAGACGGGCCCCTGGAGCGAGATCGTCGGCCCGGTCATCCCGCGCGGCAAGCCGGCCGGCGTCATCGTCAAGGGCGGCAGGATCGCCGCCGAATGGGGCGACGTTGCCCGCGTCGACATGACCTTTTCCATCGCCAAGAGCTATCTGGCGATCCTCGCGGGCCTTGCCCATGACGATGGCCTGATCCGCCTCGACGATCCCGTCTCCAGGACCCTCGACGACCCGCATTTCGCCGGCGAGCGCAATGCCCGCATCACCTGGCGGCACCTGCTGGTGCAGTCGAGCGAGTGGCAGGGCACCATCTTCGACAAGTCCGATCAGGTCGACCACAACCGCCAGATCGGCGCGGGCGCCGACAACAGCCGCAAGGGCCATCTCCGCGAACTCCGCGAGCCCGGCAGCTTCTACGAATACAACGATGTCCGCGTGAACGTGCTCTCCTACGCCCTGCTCCGCACCTTCGGCCGCGCCCTGCCCGAGGTGCTGAAGGAGCGGATCATGGACCCGATCGGTGCCTCCGACACCTGGAAGTGGCACGGCTACCGCAACTCCTTCGTCGCTATCGGCGGCAGCCAGGTCCAGTCCGTGCCGGGCGGGGCGCATTGGGGCGGCGGCATCTTCATCTCCGCGCTCGATCATGCCCGCCTCGGCCTGCTGATCGCCCGCAATGGCGAATGGGGCGGCCGGCAGCTTCTCTCGAAGGGCTGGATCGCCGACATGCTCTCGCCCTCGGCGACCAATCCCGACTATGGCTTCCTGTGGTGGCTGAACCGCGGCCGGGCCCGCTTCCCGAACGCCACCGCGTCGAGCGTCTTCGCCCTCGGCGCCGGCTCGAACATCATCTGGATCGAGCCGGAGAACGACATCGTCGCGGTCGCCCGCTGGATGAACCAGACGCAGTTCGATGCCTTCTTCGGCAAGGTGCTCGGCGCGCTGGCTTGAGGCACCAGTTGAATGGCCTGTGACTTCACGACGTCATGCCCGGCCTTGTGCCGGGTATCCACGACTTCCTTGCATCGGGTCGTGTTCAAGTCGTGGATGGCCGGCATAGCCGAGGCAAAGCCTCGGCGTTCGACCGGAAGGACGGCGACCACAGGTCGCCTGTGGCCCGGCCATGACCGGAAGTACGCTGTCTTGCGGACATTTTCCGAGAAGAGCTTCTAGCGCCCCGTCAGCAGCATCACGCCGAGCGCGGTGAGGACCGGCAGCGGCAGCGAGGCCGCGACGCGCAGCCAGACGACCCGCGCCGGCATGACCGGGATTTCCCAGACGAACAGGCGCTGCACCGCGAACAGCGCCCAGGCCGTGACATAGGCCATGACGGCGAGATAGCCCGCGCCGCTCTTCAGCGCCGAAGCGCCGATGGCGAAGCCGATCACCGGGCCGCCCGGCGTCAGCGCGCCGGCAAGCGTCGCGAGCAGCAGTCCCGCGATCCCGGAATCGGGCCCGAGCCAGGAGCGCACCACGTCCTGCGGCAGGAGCGCCGCGAGGAAGCCCGCGCCGATCACGCCGATGGCCAGCCGCGGCAGGAGGTAGAGGAAGTCGAGCGCGCCGCTGCGCGTCGAATCCGCCAGCACCCTGTCGCCACGCCGCCAAGCGAGGAAGCCGAGCACCGCGACGATGACCCAGAGCAGCACGGCGATGGCGACATTCGCGGTCATCGAGGCCCGCCCGGCACGTAGCGCGCCAGGAAGGCCGCTCCCAGCCCCGCGACGACCGGCAGCGGCAGCGAGACCAGCATGCGCGTGGTGACGAAGTCGACGCCGAGGAAGGGCACCTCCCAGATGATCGCCCGGTTGAGGCCGATCAGCGTCCAGCTCGTCACGAAGGCGACTGCCGGCCCGACACCCGCGCCGATGGCGAGGAAGGCCCCGGCCAGCGGGTAGATGGTGAAGGGGCCGCCCGGCATGATCGCGCCGATCAGGGTCGCGATGACGAGGCCGGTCAGGCCGGAATCGCCGCCCACCCAGCGCGACACCAGTTCGCGCGGCAGCAGCACCGCGACGAAGGCGCCGATCAGGCAGCCGGCCAGCACCTTGGGCAGGATGTCGAGGAACAGCCAGGCGTCCTCCGCCAGCACATGCGCGATGCCGGCAAGGCCCTCGCGGCGATAGACCACCGCCGCGCCGGCGAGCACCAGCACGAGGACGACCGCCGTCGAGGCATCGACCAGGTTGCGGGACTTCTTCGGCGGCGGGGGAGCGGAAGCGGAGGACAAGCAGGGGCCGGATGCGAGAAGGGCGGACCCCGTCAAGGATCCGCCCCGGACACTAGATGCCGCAACCCCGCGCAGGAAGCCCCACGCGCGGCGCGGCAGGCGTGCGTCGATCAGGCCCCGCGCGCCGCCTTGGCCTCGGCGGCGGCCTGGTCGAGATGCGCGACGAGCTGCGGCTCCAGTCCCAGCGCCTCGGCGAAGTCCTTCAGGAACCTGGCCTCGGCGGCGCTGTCGACATTCATGCCGAGATGGGCTGCGATATAGGCCTGCGCCTTCATCTCGTCGGTGACGCAGGAGGCCGCGATGATCTTCATGCTGACGGGCGCCGCGAGCACACCGTCGAGATAGGATTTCTCGGCCGTGCCGAGGCCCATCGATTCCAGCTGCCCGACGATCATCTGCCGCTCGTCCGGTGACATCTCGCCGTCGGAATAGGCCCCCGCCACCATGGCGCGCAGCAGGATTTCGGCGGTGTCGTCGATCGTTCCCGCCGCTTCCGCGAAGCCCTGCGGCGCCTTGCCGAGGCCGAGGATGGCCGAGACGTCGTCGATCGTGCCCTGCACGACCGGCTTGCCCTGCTGGAAATTGCGCAGCGCCACATAGGCGAGGCCGCCGATGGCGGCGAGTCCGCCGAGCCGCGCCGCCGTGCCGGCGATCTGCCGTCCCGCGCCCGTGCCGAGCAGCAGGCCGGCCAGCGTGCCGGCTGCGGCCCCGCCGGCGAAACCGCCGGCATTCTTCTGGAGCACTTCGGCGGCCTGCCCGAACATGCCGCCGAGGCCACCCTGCCCGCCCATCTGCGCCTGCGCGCCCTGCAGCGTCGCCATCAGCTGATCGAGCAGATTGCCGCTCTGCGGTCCGCCTGCGCCGCCACCGGGAGGCGGCGTCGGCGCGGCATTGCGCGTCTGCGCGCCGCCGGACTGCGCCTGCCGAAGGGCGGCCGAGAGCTGGTCGAGGAGAGAGCCGTTGGCCGCGGGCGAAGCTCCGCCGGCTCCGGGCTGCTGGCCGCCGCCGGCGAGGCCGCCGAGCAATCCGCCGAGGCCACCGAGACCGCCGGCGCCGCCCTGCCCTCCCGGCTGCGCCATGCCGGCAAGCTGGCCGAGAAGCCCGCCCGCGCCGCCCTGCTGGGTTCCGCCGGACAGGACGGACGTCAGAATCTTGGAAATGTCGGTCACTGGCTTCTCCTCCGGAAATGCCTACTCCGCGGCGAGAGCTAGTCATCCCGCCCGGCGGAGCAAGAGGGACAACTAAGCCGGATTCATGTCAGCGGCGCTACGCCGCACCCCGGTCAGGGCCGCAGGGCGCGCGCCGCGCGGGCGAGATTCTCGATGCGTCCGAAATCGCCATTGGCGATGGCATCGGCCGGAGCCACCCACGATCCGCCCACCGCGCCGACATTCTTGAGCGCCAGATAGGCGGCCGCATTGGCCGCGTCGATGCCGCCGGTCGGGCAGAAGACGAGGCCCGGCAGCGGCCCCTGCAGCGCCTTGAGGAAGGCCGCGCCGCCGGACGGTTCGGCGGGAAAGAACTTCAGCGCCCTGAACCCGAGCTCGGCCAGCGTCATGGCCTCGGTGGCCGTCGCCGCGCCGGGCAGCACCGGCACCGGCACATGCGCCAGCGCCGTGGCGAGCTTCGCGGGCGTGCCCGGCGAGACGAGAAACTGCGACCCTGCCGCCGTCGCCGGCTGGATGTCCTCCTCGCGGGTGATCGTGCCGGCCCCGACAATGGCGCCGGGAACCTCGCGGGCGATCTCGCGGATGGCATCGAGAGCCTCCGGCGTGCGCAGGGTGACTTCGAGCACCGGCAGGCCGCCTGCGACGAGCGCACGCGCCAGCGGCACGGCGCTCTCGACTTGGCTGATGGTCAGGACGGGGATGACGGGGGACTGGGCGAGCAGCGGGCGGGCGTCGATCGGCATGGGCGGCCTCGGATGCGGGATAAGAGACTTATCACCGCCTGTTGTCGGCTGGAATGGCAGCCGCTCACCCGGCCGGCGGTTTCGCGGCCACGCTCGCCGGATCGTAGAAGAAGCGCTCGCGAACGATCTTCTCGCCGTCCCAGGTCTGAAGCGCCATCTCGTCGAAACGCCGGGTCGAGCCGTCCGGCAGCGTGAAGTCGAAGATCCAGTGGATCGCCACATGGTCGCCATCGACCAGGAAGGTCGTCACCTCATGCGTGTGGACGCTGGCGACCCGGCCGAGTGCCGCCTTCTCGTGCGCGACCAGCACGTCGCGGCCGACGCGCGGAGCCGAGAGGTTCTCCTGCATCGAGGCGTCCTCGGCATAGAATTCCTCGATGGCCCGCACATGGTCGTTGGATTCGACCATGGCGATGAAGCGCTCGACGGTTTCGCGACGTGGCATCCCGAGGTCCTCCCGACCATCGATCCGATCCGTGTTTCATACGCGCCGGGGAACCCGATTCCGGCAGGAGACGCCCACCTGTCGGTTGCCTCGCCACGGCCGGCGGCCATCGCCGTCACCGCCCGAGCGGCAGGCGCGGATCGTCCTTGAGCGTTTCCAGCACGATGGAGGATCGCACGCGCGCGACGCTCTCGTGCGGCAGCAGCACTTCATTGACCAGCGTCGACAGACCCTTCAGGTCGCGAACGACGAGCTTCAGGAGGTAGTCGGCATCGCCGGTCATGGCGTGCGCCTCCTGCACCTCCGGCATGGCGCGCACAAGGTCGGCGAAGCGCTTGGCATTGAGGCCGGAATGGGTGGCCAGCGAGACGAAGATGAAGACGCTGACCCCGAAGCCGAGCCGCCCGGCATCGAGGTCCGCGCGATAGCGGCGGATCAGCCCGGTCTCTTCCAGCCGCTGCCGCCGGCGCGACACCTGACTCGGCGACAGGCGCACGAGATCGGCGAGTTGCTGGTTGGTTCGTGCGCCATCGGCCTGCAGCGCATCCATGAGGCGCAGGTCAAACCCGTCGATCGCGGCAGTGTCGTTCATTCCGGCATATGACCATGCATGTTTCGTGCACGCAACGGCCAGGAATCCACGCGCTTCGCACGCCCTTTGCGCTGATTCCGCACGATACTCCGCCTATCGCACTCCACTGCCGAGGAGACAGCCATGGGTCCCTTCCCCCACGACGCACCGCCCGCCGAGATCAGCGCCCACAATCCGATGGGCACGGACGGCTTCGAATTCGTCGAGTTCGCCCACCCAGATCCCGCCGCGCTGAAAAAGGTGCTGGAACTGATGGGCTTCACCGCCGTCGCGCGGCACCGCTCGAAGAACGTCACGCTCTACCGGCAGGGCGACGTGAACTACATCGTCAATGCCGAGCCGGATTCGTTCGCGGCCGCCTTCGCCGCCGAGCACGGCCCCTGCGCCTGCGCCATGGCCTTCCGCGTGACCGATGCGAAACACGCCTATGAGCGCGCGCTGTCGCTGGGTGCCGAACCTCATGTGGGCAAGGTCGGACCGAACGAACTCTCCATCCCCGCCGTCAAGGGCATCGGCGGCTCGCTGCTCTATTTCGTCGACCGCTACGGCGACAAGGGCTCGATCTACGACGTCGATTTCGTCTGGACCGCCGAGCGCGACCCGCATCCGGAGCCGGCCGGGCTCTACTACCTCGACCACCTCACCCACAACGTCCATCGCGGCCGCATGGACCATTGGGCCGGCTGGTACGAGAAGCTGTTCAACTTCAAGGAAATCCGCTTCTTCAACATCGAGGGCAAGCTGACGGGACTGATCTCCCGCGCCCTCACCTCGCCCTGCGGCAAGATCCGCATCCCCATCAACGAGAGCCTCGACGACAAGAGCCAGATCGAGGAATACCTCGCGCTCTACAAGGGCGAGGGCATCCAGCACATCGCCTGCGGCTCCCGCGACATCTATCGGACCGTCGAGGCATTGCGCACCAACGGCCTGCCCTTCATGCCCTCGCCGCCGGCGACCTATTACGAGAAGGTCGACGCGCGCGTGCCCGGCCATGGCGAGCCGGTGGAGCGGATGCAGGCCAACGGCATCCTGATCGACGGCGAAGGTGCGGTGGCTGTCGGCGAGAAGGAAGGCCGCATGTCGCGCGTCCTCCTGCAGATATTCTCCGGCACCGTGCTCGGCCCGATCTTCTTCGAGTTCATCCAGCGCAAGGGCGACGACGGCTTCGGCGAGGGCAATTTCCGCGCCCTGTTCGAATCGATCGAGGAGGATCAGATCCGCCGCGGCGTCATCGGCGGCAAGGCCGCCTGAACCTCCGGTCCCGCTCAGATCAGCGGGAAGACGGTCCCGATCCAGGGAATGACCGCGACGGTCGCCGCCGCGGTCAGTGTCAGCCTGCTCTCGGGCTGGATATCGCCGGCATCCTCGATGGGCCCTGTCGTCGAGAGGATCTGCGCCGCGGCCAGCAACACGAAGCAGAGCGCCATGTTGCCGAGGTGCCGGGCATAGTCGAAGGTCACGATATTCGTCGCCAGGAAGCCGCCGACGATGACGACCGCGCCGATGACGAAGGCCTGATGCGCCGCGCGATGCGTCGTCGCGAGCGGCGCGAGCCGCCGCCAGAAGAAGACGATGATCGGCAGGTGAATGAGGACGAAGGCTGCATAGAGCGGCAGGCGCAGGATGTGCTGGGGCAGGATCGCGAAGGAGCCGGCCATTTCCTGCCCGACCGTCGAGTACCACATGTTCACGTGAGAATCGGGGAACGACCGGAGCGAGCGCTCCCGCATGGCATCGAGGAACGCGTCGGCGCCGTATGCCGGAACGCCGAAAACCAGCAGGCCGAGGAACACGCCCGCGAGCAGGATGACGGAGGTCGCGAGAGCCGTGAGGTCCCCGATGTCGAAGCCGCCATTGGCATTGACCATGCGCACCAGCAGGATCGCGTAGATCGCCGGGATGTAGATGGTCGCGTGCAGGTGGTGGACGAAGAGCAGCATCACGCAGAGTGCCCAGACGATGCCAAATGCGCGCGCCCTGAGCGGCATGAGCACCGCCAGCATGGCGACGATGGCGCCCCACGTGTCGAACTTGCCGAGATTGCCGATGAAGTTCTTGAACAGCAGGGGCGAGCCGATCAGGAAACAGGCGATCAGCAGCGTGTCCGCGCCGCGCCCCGGAAACAGGCGCCGGAAGACCATCGCGAACAGGCCGAGTGCCGCCGCCACGAAGGCGAAGGCCTCGATACGGATCACCCACTGGGGAACCGCCGGCAGGAACCAGGAATAGATCTCGCCGACCAGCGCCCGGCGGATCAGGCCATCGTCATAGGTGACAAGCCGGTGGACATATTCCGAAGCGGGAACCGGGCTCAGGCAGCGGTGAAGGATGATCACCGCGAAACCGGCGAGGCACAGCCCTGCAATGCCCCAGACGAGGCGCGTTTCCGCCGCCCCGGATGTACGAATATGCACGATCGTCCCCATGCCCTTGCGCAGCCGCCTAGCATCGAAGCGACCTCACGTGCAAGGGAATGTCAGTACGATCTTACCTTGGGGTTATCACGCCCCGAGACGCCCTTCCGCGACGGCGTGGCAGGCGACCGTGCCGAGCCCGTCCGTCATGGCCGCAGGCATTTCGGTGCGGCAGCGCCCATTGGCCAGCGGGCAGCGCGGGTTGAACGGGCAGCCCGGCGGCGGCGTGATCGGGTTCGGAATCTCGCCGTCCACCGGCTTGCGCGAGCGGCCGGTCATTTCGAGGTCCGGCACCGCGTCGAGCAGCATGCGCGTATAGGGGTGGCGGGGGCTTGCGAACATCTGCCGCGCCGGTGCGACCTCGACGAGGCGGCCGAGATACATGACGCCGATGCGCGTCGCCATGTGCCGGACGACCGCGAGATTGTGCGAGATGAACAGGTAGGTCAGGCCGAACTCGTCCTGCAGGTCGCGCATCAGGTTGAGGATCTGCGCCTGCACCGACACGTCCAGCGCCGAGGTCGGCTCGTCGCAGACGATGAACTCCGGCTTGGAGGACAGCGCGCGCGCGATGGCTATGCGCTGGCGCTGGCCGCCGGAAAACTCGTGCGGATATTTCGCGCCGTCGGCGGGGTCGAGACCGACGGTGCGGAGGAGACGGCCCACCTCCGCCTCGATCTCGCGGTTGTCGCTCATCAGCCCGAAGGCCCGGATCGGCTCGGCGATGATCCGGTCGACGCGCCAGCGCGGATTGAGCGAGGCATAGGGCGACTGGAAGATCATCTGGATGCGGCGGCGCAGCGCCTTGAGCTTCTGCGCGTCGGCCGGCTTGGCGATATCGACGCCGTCGATGATCACCGAACCATTGGTCGGCTGCAGCAGGCCGACAACCATGTTCGCGACCGTCGACTTGCCGGAGCCGGATTCGCCGACGAGGGCGAAGGTCTCGCGCGGCGCGATGGTGAAGGACACGTCCTGCACGGCGCGCAGCAGGCGCTTCTCCTCGCGCTCGATGACGCGGTTGAGCCAGGGCTTCGAGACGTCGAAGGTGCGCGACAGGTTGCGGACGGAAACGAGGGGTTCGGTCATGACGCGGGCCGCATCTCGGTGGTGGCCGGCGCGGCATCCGCAAGCACGGAGCCGCCGGCATTGTCGTAGAGCCAGCAAGCGACCGACGTCGCGCCGACGGCGATGGGATCGGGACGCTCGACGCGGCAGCGGTCGAACACTTTCGGGCAGCGCGGATTGAACGCGCAGCCGCGCGGGATCGCGGTCAGCCGCGGCATGGAGCCGGGGATCTGCACGAGGCGCTCGGAATCGCTGTCGAGCGAGGGGATCGAGCCCATCAGCCCCTCGGTATAGGGGTGGCGGGCGCGCTTGATGACGTCCTGCACCGGGCCGATCTCAGCGATGCGGCCGGCATACATGACAGCGACGCGGTCGGCGGTCTCGGCGATCACGCCCATGTCGTGGGTGATCAGCATGACCGCCGTGCCGTGGTCCTTGCAGAGCTTCTTGAGCAGCGAAATGATCTGCGCCTGTACCGACACGTCGAGCGCCGTCGTCGGTTCGTCGGCGATCACCAGTTCCGGCTCGGCGCAGAGCGCCAGGGCCAGCACCACGCGCTGGCGCATGCCGCCGGAGAACTGGTGCGGGTAATTGTCGATGCGCTTGTCGGGGGCCGGGATGCCAACCTCGGTGAGGAGGTCGATGGCCCGCGCGCGCGCCTGCGCCTGGGTCAGGCTGGTATGGGTTCGGATCGTCTCGATCAGCTGTTCGCCGACCGTGTAGAGCGGGTTGAGCGAGGTCAGCGGGTCCTGGAACACCATGCCGATGCGCTTGCCGCGGATGCGCCGCATGGATTCCGCGTCGAGATTGTCGATCCGCTCGCCCTTCAGCAGCACCTCGCCGCCGGTGATGCGGCCGGGCGGTTCGAGCAGGCCGATGACGGCGGTGCCGGTCATCGACTTGCCGGCGCCGGACTCGCCGACGACGCCGAGCACCTCGCCCGGCGCGATGTCGAACGAGATGCGGTCGACCGCGGTCAGCGCCCCTCGTCGGGTGGGGAACTGCACGACCAGGTCGCGCACGGAGAGGACGGGAACAGTCATCGCAACATCAACGCAGCTTCGGATTGAGGGCGTCGCGCAGCCAGTCGCCGAGAAGGTTGATCGACAGCGCGAGGAGAACGAGAGCGAGCGCGGGGAACAGCAGGATCCACCACTCGCCGGAGAACAGATATTGCTGGCCGAACCGGATCAGCGTGCCGAGCGAGGGCTGGGTCGCCGGCACACCGACGCCGAGGAACGACAGCGTCGCCTCCTCGATGATGGCGAGCGCGAGATTGATCGTGGCGATCACCAGAACCGGGCCGGTGACGTTGGGCAGCACATGGCGCAGCATGATGAAGAAGGGCGAGCGGCCCATGACCCGCGAGGCCTGCACGTATTCCTTGTTCCGCTCGACCATGGTCGAGCCGCGCACGGTTCGGGCATATTGCGCCCAGTTCGACAGGCCGATGGCGACGATCAGCACCCATATCGCCATCTGCTCGTGATGGGCGGGCGGGATGACGCCGCGCGCGACGCCGAAGAACAGCAGCGCGATCAGGATCGCGGGAAACGACAGCTGGATGTCGGCGACGCGCATGATGAAGGCGTCCGTGCGTCCGCCGAGATAGCCGGAGACGAGGCCGAGGCCGACGCCCATGACCACCGAGACGGCGACCGAGGAAAAGCCGACGAACAGCGACACGCGCGAGCCGTAGAGGATCGCCGAGAACAGGTCGCGGCCCTGATTGTCGGAGCCGAGCATGAACACCGTGTTCGATCCCATGCCGGCCTCGCCCGGCCGGGTATAGGCGTCGAGCAGGTTGAGCACCGCCGGGTCGAAGGCATCCTGCGGCGCGATGAAATTGGCGCACAGCGAAGCCGTCAGCAGGACCACGGTCATGGCCGCGGCGACGATCGCCACCGGCGAGTGGCGGAAGCTCCAGGCGATGTCGGAATCCCAGGCACGCGCCAGCCGCTGACCGAGCGTCGGCGCTGCCTGGGCCTTGATGTCGTCGGCGAGAGCCATGGCGCCCTCAATGAGCCGGTGCCGCACCCGTGCCGCGCAGACGCGGATCGAGTGCGAAATAAAGGAGATCGACGACGAGGTTGGTGACCACGAAGACGAAGGCCACGAACATCAGATAAGCCGCCATCACGGGAATGTCGACGAACTGTACGGCCTGCACGAACAGCGCGCCGAGCCCCGGCCACTGGAACACGCTCTCGGTGACGATGGCGAAGGCGATGACGCCGCCGAGTTGCAGGCCGGCAATGGTCATCACCGGCACCATCGTGTTCTTCAGCGCGTGGCGGAACCAGATGACACGCTCCGGCACGCCGCGGGCGCGCGCGAACTTCACATATTCCGTCCGCATCGTTTCCAGCATCTCGGCGCGCACGAGCCGCATGATCAGGGTCAGCTGGTAGAAGCCGAGGGTGAGCACCGGCATGACCAGCGACTTCAGGCCCGAGACGGTCAGGAGGCCGGTCGTCCACCAGCCGATCTTCACGGTGTCGCCGCGCCCGAAGGAGGGCAGCCAGCGCAGCTCCACCGCGAACAGCCAGATGAGACCGATGCCGATCAGGAAGGTCGGCAGCGACACGCCGACCAGCGACACCGACAGGATCAGGTGCGCGAGCACGCCGTCCCTCCGGATCGCCGTATAAACGCCGAGCGCGATGCCGACGAAGAGCGCGAAGAGCGCGGAAAGAACCGCGAGCTCGACGGTCGCCGGCAGGCGTTCGGCGATCAGGTCCGACACCGGCCGGCCCTGCCGGTAGCTGACGCCGAAATTCAGCCGCGCGGCATTGCCGACGAAGCGGGCGAACTGGATCGGGAACGGATCCATCAGCCCGAGGTCGCGCGCCAGCTGCTCGCGATCCTCGATCGTCGCCTCCTGGCCGACCAGGTTCGAAACGGGATCGCCGATGAAGCGGAACATGGAGAAGGCGACCAGCGCGACCGCCAGCATGACCATCGCCGCTTGGGCAAGGCTCTTGACGATATAGGCGATCATGGAACGCGGAACCGGTCTTCAGGGCCGGCACGAGGCCGGACGATACGGGCAGCCTCCGCGAAGGAGGCTGCCCGCGAGCTTGGCTGCAATCAGGAGCCGGCGAAGCGGAACAGCTTGAACCAGGCGCCCGCATCCGGATGGACCGGCACCTCGATGCCGCCGCGCGAGGCGTGGCTGATCGACTGCAGATGCAGCGGAATGTAGACGGCCTCGTCACGAAGCTGCTTCTGGATCGCCGCGAGTTCGGCGTTGCGGCGCTGGATGTCCGGCATGGTCTGGAGCGCCAGCATCCGCGTGTCGAGCGCCGGGTTGGAATAGCGCGTGCCGTTCCAGGTGCCGTTGCTCGCGGTGCGCGTGTGGTAGAGGAAGGTCAGGATATATTCGGCGTCGTAGGTCGGGATGCCCCAGCCCACGAGGAAGAAGTCCAGCTCCTCGCGCTGCAGTTCAGGGAAGTGCTGCGCCGCCGGCTTCGCCACGAGGTTCGCGCGGATGCCGAGCTGGCCCATCATCGCGACGACCGCCTGGCAGATATTCTCGTCCGAGACGTAGCGGTTGTTGGTGCACTGGAGCGTCACCGAGAACCGGGTATTGCCGGCCTCGGGGCGGCGGCGAACGCCGGCTTCATCCAGCGCACGGTTGGCCGCGGCGGGGTCGAAGCGCGGCACGGCCGCGAGTTCCGCCGTGTAGCCGGAGATGAACGGCGAGCCGACATAGCCGATGGGCTGGCCCTGCCCGCGCATCACCACCCGGGTGATGGCATCGCGGTTGATGGCGCCGTTGATGGCGTTGCGCACGCGCGCATCGGCGAAGGGGTTGCGGCCCTTGAGGTCCGAGGACTTCAGCTCCGCCTGCCCGACATTGAAGCCGAGGAAGATGACGCGGTTCTCGGGGCCGGTCGTCACCTTGATGCCCTGGCTCTGGGCGAGGCGGGCGATGTCCTGCACCGGCACGTCGTGGACGACGTCCACCTCGCCGGAGAGCAGCGCGGCGATACGGGTCGCGTCCTGCTGGATCGGCACGAGGATCAGCTCGGACACTTCCAGCGGAAACTGGCCCTTGCCCCAGTAGCCCTCGAAGCGGCGCATCACCGTGCGCACGTCCGGCTCGCGCGAGACGAGGGTGAACGGCCCGGTGCCCATGGCGTTGCGCGTCGCGCCGTTTTCCTGGCGCTCGCGGATGTTCTGCGGCTCGAGCGCGTTGTTGGCCTCGGCCCAGGCCTTGGACATCATGAAGATGTTGGTCAGGTTCTCCGGCAGCAGCGGGTTCGGCGCCTTGGTCTTGATCCGGATCGTGTTCGCATCGACCTTCGTGACGCTCTCGACCGAGGTCAGAAGGCCGCGATAGTCGGAAGTCGGGCGGCGCGCGCGGTCAAAGGAGAAAACCGCGTCGTCGGCGGTGAAGTCGGTGCCGTTGTGGAACTTGACGCCCTGGCGAAGCTTGAACTCCCAGACGGTCGGATCGTCGGGCAGGATGCGCCACTCGGTGGCCAGCGTCGGCACCAGCTTGCCGTCATAGCCGCGGATGACGAGAGTCTCGTAGATCTGGTGGGCGAGGTTCGAGGTCGGGCCGATATTCGCCGACATCGGATCGAGGGTCTGGGCATCGACCGAGCGCGCCCAGCGAACGGTGCGAGCCTCCGCCGCGACCGTCGCGAAAGCCGCGGCTGCGAGCAGCGCGCCGGCGATGAGCTTTGATCCAAAACGCATCCAACGTCTCCGCAAAGCAAGTTGCGGCCGGGCCCCTCGCCCGGCTCATTGGAGCGATCATAAACAGGCCTTTCGGCACTGTCACGGAAGCGTTGTGGACGAAATGCCGCGCAAACGGGCTTGATCGCCGCTTAGGCAGCGGCTTTCGGGGGAGGCCCCTGCGGCTTGATCTCGATCTCGATGAAGGCGAAGTCGCGGCCCGAAATGTTGATGATGTTATGCTCCACGCCCTCCTGCCGGAAATAGGGCTCGTGGGTCTTCATCTCGTATTCGCCCGACGTGCCGCCCGGCAGTTCCGCGATCAGCTTGCCGTCCGCCAGCGGCACCACGACATAGTCCCAGCCATGGCGGTGCCAGCCGGTCTCCGCGCCGTCGGTGAAGTTCCACTGGGTGACCTTGACCTTGTCGTTGTCGATCAGGACTTGCGGGTCGGCCGGCGGGCGGCAGGTGAAGGTCATGGGGAGGTCCTTTCGATTTGCGTCAGGCCGGCCGAACGGCCGGCCACGAGCCAGTAGACGAAGCCGCCGGCAAGGCCCGCGGCAAGCGCCACGATCACCTTGGTCACGGTGATCGCCTGCTCGGCGCCGAGGATCGGATCGGGCGGTTCCGAGCTTGCCTGCGCCCAGGCGAAGACGAGCGTCGCCACCGCGCCGAGAAGTCCGACGCCGAGATGGAAGGTGAGCGAGCGCCAGCGCATCGCCTCGGCGACGAATTCGACCATCAGCAGCGGCCACATGAACCGTGCGGCCTGAAATGTCAGGAACCCGACCATGACGCCGCCGGCCAGCGGCTCGGGCACGCGGCCGCGATTGAGGTCGAGCAGCAGCACGATCGCCGCGCCGACGGCGATCGCCAGAATGAAGCCGGTCGCAACCCGCAGCAGCCGAACGAAGTAGTGGAGGAATCGCCCCATCATGGGCGGCGACCTTAGAGCATGAGCCCGAAAAGTGGGATCCGGTTTGCGGATGGAGCTCATGCTCCAACAAGAACCCACGACGGGTATTCCGGTTCAGCCGGAACACCCGTTTTGGCTACCGTCACACGGAAGCTCTGCCTCGGAAGCGCAGGCCTGCGGTGCGCCGCTCAGCGCACCAGCGCCCCGTAGATCAGGTTCTTGAACAGCATGCGGGTGTGCACGCGGTTCGAGGGGCCCTGCGCCATCAGGATGCCGACCACGCCCTCGCGCGGATCGATGGTGAAGCTGGTGCCCCAGGCGCCCGCCCACATCGCATCGCCGGTCGAGCCCGGCGCCACCGCGAAGCCGTCCTGCAGCCTGACCGCGAAGCCGAGGCCGAAGCCGTAGCCCGGGCCGGTCGAGGCGGCGGTGGAGCCGCCCATGCCGACGAGGTGGTTCGACAGCATGAAGTTCACCCAGCGCGACGACAGGAGCCGCGCGCCCTCGAACTCGCCGCCGTTCAGGATCATCTGCGCGAAGCGGAAATAATCCTCGGCGGTGGAGACCATGCCGGAGCCGCCGCGCAGATACTGGCCGTTCTCCGCCGGGTTCTCGAAGATGCGGTAGGCCGAGATGAACGGCGCCTTCAGGGGATCGCTGTCCAGCGCCTCGGCGAGGCGCGAGCGACGTGCCTCCGGCACGAACCAGGCGGTGTCGCGCATGTCGAGCGGATCGAGGATCATCTCCTTGACCAGCACGTCGAGCCGCTTGCCGGTGACGCGCTCGAGCAGCAGGCCGAGCACGTCCACCGAGATCGAGTATTCGAAATTGGTGCCGGGCTGCTGGGTCAGCGGAATCTGGCCGAGCCGGCGCAGCATCTCGTCGCCGGCGATATTGGCGGTGCGGCCTTCGATGTTCTGGTCGTCGAGAAGCTGCTTGATGCGCGGTGAGCGCACGGCGCCGGCATAGGTGAAGCCGGCGGAGTGCCGCAGCAGGTCCTGCACCGTGATCGGACGCGTCAGCGCCACGTCCTCCGATGTCGTCGTGCCGTCGGGATTGGTGCGACGGACCTCGACCTTCAGGTCGCGCAGTTCGGTCAGCCAGTTGGTGATCGGGTCGGAGAGCTTCATCCGCCCCTGCTCGATCAGCATGACCGCCGCCGTCGAGACGATCGGCTTGGTCATCGAGGCCAGCATGAACACCGTGTCGCGGGTCATCGGCTGCGTCTTGGCCGCGTCGCGGAAGCCATGCGCCTCGAAATGGATGATCCGCCCGCGCCGGGCGATCAGCGTCACCGCGCCCGGGAACATGCCGCGCTCGACCTCGCCGCGCATGACCGGGCCGATCCGCCCGAGCCGATCGCGCGAGAAGCCCATCACGGTATCCTCGCGGAAGCGGCGGCCTTCCCGCCCGCGCCGGTCGAAGCGCTCGCCGCGCTCCAGCCGCGGATCGCGGTCGAAGCCGGGTCCGCCATCGCGCTCGAAGCGGCCATTCGGGCCGGGGCCGGGTCCGAACTGCGCCGATGCGGTGGTCGTATGGGTCAGGGTGCCGGCAAACGTCAGAACCAGCGCCGCAGCGCCGTGTCGCATGAACCGCATGGGTTCCTCCCGCATCGTGATGGCTGGCCCGGTCTTGCCGCCGGTCGGGCCAAGCTCACCATCGCGGGCAAGGCGGGGTCAAGGGCCGCGCTCGCGCGCCAACCCTCCCGTTACGCGTTCAGTCCACCATGCTCATGGCGCGGAAGGCGTCCTGCTCGGCCTTGGACATCAGTTCCGCCCGCTCCTTGGCGCGCAGCTTCTCCGTCTCGCTCTTCAGCTGGCCGCAGGCGGCGAGGATGTCGCGCCCGCGCGGCGTGCGCACGGGCGAGGAATATCCAGCGTCGAACACGATCTCCGAGAAGCGCTCGATCTGCTCCCAGTCCGAGCACTCGTATTTGGAGCCGGGCCAGGGATTGAACGGGATCAGGTTGATCTTGGCGGGAATGCCCTTCAGGAGCCGCACCAGCCGCTTGGCGTCGTCGATGGAATCGTTGACGCCCTTCAGCATCACATATTCGAAGGTGATGCGGCGGGCGTTCGACGCGGCCGGATAGTTGCGGCAGGCGTCGAGCAGGTCGGCGATCGGATATTTCCGGTTCAACGGCACCAGCTCGTCGCGCAGGTCGTCGGTGACGGCGTGCAGCGAGATCGCTAGCGAGACGCCGGTCTCCGCGCCGACCCTGCCGATCTCCGGCACGACGCCCGAGGTCGACAGCGTGATGCGCCGCTTCGACAGCTGCAGGCCGTCCTGGTCCAGCAGCACCTTCAGCGCGGCGGTGACGTTCTCGACATTGTAGAGCGGCTCGCCCATGCCCATGAGCACGATATTCGAGACGAAGCGGCCGCCGTCGTCGGGCACGAAGGCGCCTTCGGGCGGCTGCTGTCCCGGCCAGTCGCCGAGCCGGTCGCGCGCGACAATGATCTGCGCGACGATCTCGGCGGCGGTGAGATTGCGCACCAGCTTCTGCGTGCCGGTATGGCAGAACGAGCAGGTCAGCGTGCAGCCGACCTGGCTGGAGATGCACAGCGTGCCGCGGTCGCGGGTCGGGATGTAGACGGTCTCGATCTCGTGCCACTTCTCGCCGGCAATGCTCGGCGGAATCCGCATCAGCCATTTGCGGGTGCCGTCCACGGACACCTGCTCGACGACGACCTCCGGCCGGTCCAGCGTGTAGTTCTCCACCAGCGCCGCGCGCAGATGCTTGGAGACGTTGGACATCTCCTCGAACGTCTTCGCGCCGCGCTGGTAGATCCAGCCCCAGAGCTGGGAGACGCGCATGCGCGTCTCCTTGCCCTCGATGCCGATCGCCTCGAGCGCCGCCTTGAGCCCGGCGCGGTCGAGGCCGACCAGCGAGGGCTTGGCCGGCAGGGCGTGCACCGCCGCGGCGGCGGCAGGCTTCACGACGGGCTTGGCATTCGCGAGATCGAGCGTCGGCATCGGTTCGGGGGTCCTGGCGAGCGCTGAGCAATTCCAGCAGAAATGGGGACCGGCTTCGCATCCGGCATTGCATCAGACCTAAGGAAGCGCGGGCCTATAGCACGAAAGCGGCGCTTCAGGCAGCTTTTCCGCCATGGCCGGGCAAGGCGCTGGTCGAGTTGGGGTCGGAACATTCGCGCCGGGCGTGGTCGAGCGCATCGCCGAACCCCTTGAGGGAGTAGGTGTCCACCGTATCCTCGCCGAGCTCGGAGAGCGAACGCACCCTCATCTGGGACTGCCGGCGCATGGCCGCAACCAGCCGCGCCTCCTCGGCGAGATCGGCGATCCACGTGCCCTGGCTGTCGCCGGCCAGCCCGAAGCTCTCGCCGCCGACGTCGAGGTTCGACCGTCGCGTCACCTCGAAGCCGAACATGATGGAGATTTCGTCGCGCACGCGGTCTTCGGGGCGGGTGGTCACGAAAATGAATGCCTGTCCCCTGACCGCACCCTCGGGCCGCCGCATCCGGGGCGAGCCCGCGGCGTAGCAGACCTTGCCGCGATTGGTTTCAGCCAGAACCACGCGCCAGTCGGCATAGGTTGCGACCACGCGGTTCGTGCCGGTGAGCGCTTGCGCGGCGGCCGGCGCGCCGCCGGCCAGCATCACGGCGGCGGCTACGCAGGCAATGCGGACTGACGCGGTCAGCGGCATTCCTGCGCGACGCGGTCCAGCGCCTGGCCGAGGCCGCTCAGCGAATAGGTATCGGTGGTGACGTTGCCGCGCGCCGAGGTGGAGCGGACGGTCAGCTGCGACCCCGCGCGCATGGCCTGAACCATCCGGCCCTCCTCCTGCGCGTTCTTGATCCAGGCGCCGTTGGCCTGGGTGTAGAGCGCGAAGTTCGTGGAACCGATGGCGACCGTGGCATCGCCCCGCAGCGGGAAGCCAAGCGTCAGCGAGACCTCGTTGCGGACATTCTCGCCGGGACGCGAGGTCAGGAAGAAGAAGGCGGGGTCGCGCTGCAGGTTGCCGGGCGCGCGCGCCTTCGGCTGCGAGGCGGCGTAGCAGACCTTGCCGCGCTGCGTGGTCGAGGTGAACACGCCCCAGTCGCCGAACTGGGCGACGGCCGAACCCTGCTGTGCCGCGGCGGCAGCGCCACCGGAACGGGCCGCCTGGGCGAGCGCATCGCCGGAACCGGTGGAAACAGCGGCCAGGACGAGCGCTGCGGAGAAGGTCAGGAAGAGGGGATAGCGGGTGGAGCGCATCACGGAACTCGGCTCTTCAATCGGATTTAGGGAGACGGCGGCTCCGCCGGGATGTGGGTATGGTGTCGGCCATCATGGTAAACATGCGGTAAAGACGCATCCTTTTTTGCGGCGGACGCCTCCGCCGCCGGCACAATCGCCGCATCCGCGCTCCCGGCGGAGGTAATTGGGAGCCAATCCCGGCAAGACTAGGGCAGTTTCGCGAAACTCCCGGTTGCGTGTTCACGCGGATCAGCCCGCCGGGCCTCGCCCGATGGCACTTCGGCACCGATATCCGGCGAATCTGGCCCGCCCCGCCGTGGCAGCCGCTGCCGATCCCGCGCGTGGAGCGTCGTTGCGGGCGGCCCGTTCGAATGCCGTCAGGACGGAGCAATCGAACCGCGCCGGTCGCCATCGATACTCATGACCAGAAGCGCAAATCCGTCACGGCCGATGTCGAGAGGCGGGCAGGCGCTTTGAACCGCACATTGCCGATGGAGGCCGAGATGCATTCCCATGACATCGCCAGCGCCTTGATCACCGAACCCCTGCTGATGGCCCTTGTCGTCGCGACCGGGCTCGCGCTCGCGGCTCTGCTCATCCTGTTCGTCGCCGACATGCTCGGCCAGATCCGCCGGATGGAGCAGCGCCTGACGCCTGCCTACAGCCGCGAAACCTGGCTGCGGCGGCAGATGGTGCTGCTGGCGCGCGAGCGCGATCGCCGGCGCTGAAACGACAACGGGCGGCCGAAGCCGCCCGCAATACTGCCGAACCGGACGCGGAGCCGAGCTCAGCCCCAGGTCCTGATGTCGACGAAGTGGCCTTCGACCGCCGCCGCAGCCGCCATGATCGGCGAGACGAGATGGGTGCGGCCCTTGTAGCCCTGCCGGCCCTCGAAATTGCGGTTCGAGGTCGAGGCGCAGCGCTCGCCCGGCTTCAGCTTGTCGGGGTTCATGGCGAGGCACATCGAGCAGCCCGCCTCGCGCCACTCGAAACCGGCGGCGGTGAAGATCTTGTCCAGACCCTCCTGCTCGGCCTGTTCCTTCACGAGACCGGAGCCCGGCACGATCATCGCCGACACCGTGGAGGCGACCTTGCGGTCCTTCACGATGCGCGCGACCTCGCGCAGGTCCTCGATGCGAGAATTGGTGCACGAGCCGATGAACACCTTGTCGAGGCGGATATCGGTGATCTTGGTGCCCGGCTTGAGGTCCATATATTCAAGCGCGCGCCACTTGGAGAGGCGCTTGTTCTCGTCGTCGATCTCGTCGGGGTTCGGCACCGCGCCCTGCACCGAGATGACGTCCTCGGGGGACGTGCCCCAGGAAACGATCGGCGGCAGGTTGTTGGCGTCGAGCACCACGGTGCGGTCGAAATGGGCGCCCTCTTCCGTGTAGAGTGTCTCCCAGTATTTCACCGCCATGTCCCAGGCCATGCCCTTCGGGGCCTTCGGGCGGCCCTTGAGATAGGCATAGGTCTTCTCGTCGGGGGCGATCAGGCCAGCGCGCGCGCCGCCCTCGATGGACATGTTGCAGATGGTCATCCGCCCTTCCATCGAGATGGCGCGGATCGCCTCGCCGGCGTATTCGATCACCGAGCCGGTGCCGCCGGCCGTGCCGATCTCGCCGATGATCGCGAGGATGATGTCCTTCGCCGTCACGCCGTCCTTCAGCGTGCCGTCGACGCGGACGAGCATGTTCTTCGCCTTTTTCTGGATCAGCGTCTGGGTGGCGAGCACATGCTCCACCTCCGAGGTGCCGATGCCATGGGCGAGCGCGCCGAAGGCGCCGTGGGTCGAGGTGTGGCTGTCGCCGCAGACGATGGTCGTGCCCGGCAGGGTGAAGCCCTGCTCCGGCCCGATGACGTGGACGATGCCCTGGCGGATGTCGGCGGCGTCGTAATACTCGATGCCGAACTCTTTCGAGTTCTGCGCCAGAGCCTCCACCTGCGTGCGGCTTTCCTCGTCCTTGATGCCGAACTTGCGGTCCGAGGTCGTCGCAATGTTGTGGTCGACCACGGCGAGGGTCTTCTGCGGCGCGCGCACCTTGCGGCCGGTCGTGCGCAGCCCCTCGAATGCCTGCGGGCTCGTCACCTCGTGAACGAGATGGCGGTCAATGTAGAGAAGACAGGTGCCATCGTCCTGCCGGTCGACCACGTGGTCGTCCCAGATCTTGTCGTAGAGCGTGCGCGGTGCGGCCATGGCGGACCCCCGTTTACCTGAACAAAGTGGCGGGTCTCATACCCTTGAATCGGTCGAGAGAGAAGGCCCGTTACGACCGCTGCATGACAGGGCGGCGCAAACAAATCCTGCAGCTTCAGCGAAACAGGACGGCTAGCACGCACATCGACAAAAACAGCGCAGGCACGAAGCCATATAGAACGAATTGGGCCTTTTGCCGCGCGAGCGCCGCTTCCAAGTCGGAGCGGGTAATGTACTCGGATATGGGCGCCCAATCCGCGCCGGTCTGAAGCTTGCCGGAAAGCACATCCCGCACGCCGGCAGCAACCGCCCTCGCCTGTGCTTCAGGCATTCCGGCAGCCTCAATTGATTGGGCAAGTTTCAGTCCGTCGATCATTGGGGCCTCCGGAAGCTCAACCGAGGCCCCAATGATAGCAGTGCTCCAAAGGAACTAAACCCCGAAGCACCAGGCCAGCACGCCCTTCTGCGCGTGCAGGCGGTTCTCGGCCTCGTCGAACACCACCGACTGCGGCCCGTCCATCACCTCGTCGGTGACTTCCTCGCCGCGATGGGCCGGCAGGCAGTGCATGAAGATCGCGTCGGAACTGGCCGCGCTCATCAGCTGCTTGTTGACCTGATAGGCTTTCAGCAGGTTGTGGCGGCGGCCTGCATCCTCGTCGCCCATCGACACCCAGCAGTCGGTGACGACGCAGTCCGCGCCCTCGACCGCATGGTAGGGATCGGACGACCAGGTGATGTCGCCGCCGGCGCGCTGGGCCGCCGCGATGATCTCGCGACGCGGCGCGAGCTCCTCGGGCGTCGCGATGTTCAGCTTGAAGCCGAAGCGCGGCGCCGCCTCGATCCACGAGCCCAGCACGTTGTTGTCGTCGCCCGACCAGGCGATCGTCTTGCCCTTGATCGAGCCCTTCTTCTCCTCGAACGTGAGGATGTCGGCCATGATCTGGCAGGGATGCGACCGCTTGGTCAGGCCATTGATCACCGGCACGGTCGCCGACGCCGCGAGTTCCCGCACGGCATTGTGGTCGAGCATGCGGATCATGATCGCATCGACATAGCGCGAGAGCACCCGCGCCGTGTCCGAAATGGTCTCGCCGCGGCCGAGTTGCATCTCGGCCCCGGTGAGCATGATCGTCTCGCCGCCGAGTTCGCGCATGCCGACGTCGAAGGAGACGCGCGTGCGGGTCGACGGGCGCTCGAAGATCATCGCCAGCACCTTGCCGGCCAGCGGCTTCTCGGCCGCCGGCGTGCGCCGGGTCTTCTTCAATTCGCGCGAGCGGTCGAGAATGGTTCTCAGTTCGGCCCCGGCGAAGTCGCCGAGGTCGATGAAATGCCTCAACGGAGTGGTCACTCAGCGGCTCCCCTGACGAGGGTGGCCTCGAGATTGCGCGCCGCCTTGTCCAGCATGCCGACCGCGATGTCGATCTCGGCATCCGAGACATTGAGCGGCGGAATGAGGCGGATGACGTTGTCGCCCGCCGGCACCACCAGCAGGTTCTCCTTGCGCAGCTCCGCCGTCACGTCGCCGTTGGGCAGCACGCATCTGAGGCCGGTGAGCAGGCCTGCCCCGCGGACGGACTCGAACACCTTGGGGTGCTGGTCGACGAGCCCCGCGAGCTTCTGCTTGAACAGCAGCGACTTGCGCTGCACATCCTCCATGAAGCCCGGAGCCAGCACCACGTCGAGCACGGCATTGCCGACCGCCATGGCGAGCGGATTGCCGCCGAACGTCGTGCCGTGGGTGCCGGGCGTGAACACCGCCGCACACTTCTCCACCGCCAGCACCGCGCCGAGCGGGAAGCCGCCGCCGATGCCCTTGGCGATCGACATGATGTCCGGCGCGATCCCCGCCCATTCATAGGCAAAGAGCTTGCCGGTGCGGCCGACGCCGGTCTGCACCTCGTCGAAGATCAGCAGCATGCCGTGCCTGTCGCAGAGGTCGCGCAGGTAGCGCAGTTCCTCGGTCGGAACCTCGCGCAGGCCGCCTTCGCCCTGGACCGGCTCGATCATCAGCGCCGCGGTGTCCGGGCCGATCAGCGCCTCCAGCGCCTTGCGGTCGCCGAACGGCACCTGGTCGAAGCCTTCGACCTTGGGACCGAAGCCCTCAAGGTACTTCTTCTGGCCGCCGGCGGCGATGGTCGCCAGCGTGCGGCCGTGGAAGGCGCCCTCGAAGGTGACGATCCGGTAGCGGTTCTCCTCGCCGCGCGAAGCGTGATACTTGCGCGCCATCTTGATGGCGCCCTCGTTCGCTTCCGCGCCCGAATTGCAGAACAGCACCGAGTCCGCGAAGGTCGCGTCGATCAGGCGCTTGGCCAGCCGCTCGGCATCCGGGACATTGTGCAGGTTGGAGACGTGCCAGACCTTCTTGGCCTGCTCCGTCAGGGCCTCGACGAGATGGGGATGGGCGTGGCCGAGCACGTTGACCGCTATCCCTGCGCCGAAGTCGAGGACTCGTCGCCCGTCCGCCGTCACCAGCCAGCAACCCTCGCCCCGCTCGAAGGCGAGTTCGGACCGTGCATAGTTCGGCATCAGCGGCGTGATCACTTCGACCTCCTCGTCGAATACTCCCGAAAGTCAGAAAAAAACGGCCGCCCCGAGGGGGCGGCACGGCTTGAAGCTATGTGGTCGGAGCGCCGAAAAGTCAAGGTTCCCATCGGTAAGCCGGCTGGGGGCCGGACAGGACTCGCGCGTCAGGTTCGGCCCGGCACGATCTCCCCGTCTTCCTTGACGAAGTCGCCGATGGCGGGATCGGCGAGGATGTCCAGCACCATCTCCGAGGGCCGGCAGAGCCTCGTGCCGCGCTCCGTCTCGACGATGGGGCGGTTGATGAGGATCGGGTGGGCCATCATGGCGTCGATCAGCTGTTCGTCGCCGAGGTCCGGATCGGCGAGGCCGAGCGCCGCATAGGGTGTGTCCTTCTGGCGCAGCAACTCGCGCGGGCCGATCCCCATCGCCGCCATCAGGGCGATGAGCCGCTCCCGGCTCGGCGGCGTCTTCAGATATTCGATGACGACCGGCTCCTCGCCGCTCTGGCGGATCATCGCGAGCGTGTTGCGCGACGTGCCGCAGTCGGGGTTGTGATAGATCGTGACGGTCATTCAGCGGGCTCCCCTACTGGTCCGGCGGCGGCGCCGGCGAGAAGCCAGCCCATGAATGCGAGGGCGCAGATGGCGCCCGCGAGCTCCGCCATGATGAAACCCGGAAGGTCGACCGGACGGATGCCCGAAAAGGTCGCGGTCAGCGACCTCGCAATGGCCACCGCCGGATTGGCGAACGAGGTCGAGGCGGTGAACCAGTAAGCTGCCGTAATGTAGAGCCCGACCAGCCAGGGCACGGCCGTCGCGGCGAAGCGCAGGCCGCCGAGGATCGTCGCCACCAGCCCGAAGGCCGCGACCCATTCGGCGAACCATTGCGACGCGCCGGTCCGGACCTTCGGCGAGAGGCCGAGGGGCGCAAGGTCGAACATGAGATGGGCGACGGCAGTTCCGGCAATGCCGCCAAGGATCTGCGCGGCACCATAGGCCGCCGCCTCCCGGCCGGCGAGGTCGCCGCGCAGCGCAAAGACCATCGACACCGCCGGGTTGAAATGCGCGCCCGAAACCGGCCCCAGGATGGCGATGAGAACGACGAGAATGGCGCCGGTGGGCAGCGTGTTGCAAAGCAGGGCCAGTCCCTGGTCGCGGGTCAGCCCGTCGGCCATGATGCCTGACCCGACAACTGTCGCGACCAGCATTGCGGTGCCGACGGCTTCGGCGACCAGTCGGCGCGGCAGGTCGAAGGTCATCGGGCCTTGTGTCCTGTCATCGTCGCGACGCGCCGCGGTGCAAGCTGGTCCACCAGCGGCGCGCAGATCTCGGGACGCCCGCCGCAGCAGTCCTGGACAAGGTGGAGCGTCATGGCGCGGAACCGGCCGAGATCGGCGCGATAGATGATCGAACGACCGCGCCGTTCGCCGCGCACGAGCCCTGCCCGCGCCAGCACCGCCAGATGCGCCGACATCGTGTTCTGGGTCACCGCCAGTTCGCGACTGATCTCGCCGGCGGGCATGCCCTCGGGCTCGCGCGCGACCAGAATGCGAAAACTGGCGAGCCTGGTCGGCTGAGCGAGCGCTGACAGCGCCGCAATGGTCTCGTTATCATCCATATATCGAGATTTATCGATTCAATGCGACGGCAGCAAGACACGGCAGTGCCCGCGCCATCGACATGACTCCCCAGGGAAGGTCCAACCCCTTGAAATCGCTCCTTCGGAGTGACTCAAAAAGCACACCCTTCTTAAGGTCTTGGTAAGACTCAGCCATCCGACGCAGATGCCGCCCCACGGCCTGTGGATGGATTCCCCAGACTCCTCAACTCACTGGGGAAAACGGCCCGTGGATTCGCCGGACTCTTGCGCCAGATTCAATCGATAGCGTAGTGTCCGGGCATCGGCATACGACATCTCGTGCGGCGGACCTAACCACAGGCGTATCGGCGTCCCAGCGACGCCCCATTCCGGGGCGGCGCGGGAGAGCGGATTCTGATGGCCGCCGCTCAACCCCGGGGGGACAGGCACATGCAACAGCTGCAGTGGACCGACGAGCGGGTCGAGCTTCTCAAGAAGCTCTGGAACGACGGGCTCAGCGCCAGCCAGATCGCAGGCGAACTGGGTCAGGTGACGCGCAACGCGGTGATCGGCAAGGTCCATCGCCTCGGCCTGTCCGGCCGGGCCAAGGCGCCGTCCTCGTCGGCCCCGCGCGCCCGCAAGCCCGCGCGCGCGGCGCCCTCGGCTCCGCCCCGCCCGTCCATGCCGGCGTCCCGCTCCAACCTCGCCTTCAAGCCGCGCCCGGCGCCTGATCTGATGCCGGCGGTGGACGTGGCGCCGCTGCCCGAGATCGACAACGTCGTTCCCATGGGCGAGCGCTGCACGATCATGGAGCTGAAGGAATATTCCTGCCGCTGGCCGATCGGCGAGCCCGGCACCGAGGAGTTCCGCTACTGCGGCGCCCGCTCCGGCACCGGCATTCCCTATTGCGGCTATCACGCCCGCATCGCCTACCAGCCGGTGATCGACCGCCGCCGCGACCGCAAGGTCGCCAGCGGTCGCTGACCCGCCCTTCTACAACAAGAAAATCCCTCGACCCCCAAAACGGCCCTCTCCCCGGAGAGGGCTTTTCTTTTGGACTGGTCAGAACGGCATCATCCGCTCGACCGCAAGATAGCCGGTCAGCAGCGCCGCTCCGAACAGCACCACCAGCAGCGCCGCCGCCACCTCGACCGCACTCAGGAGCAAGGTGATGGAGCCAGCGCGCGCGGAGGCGAGCCTCACCGCCAGCGCCTTCGCGCCGGAGGCGAGCGCCGCGATGGCGGCGACCGTCAGCGCCGTGCCGGCCGCCATGGCGAAGGTCGCGGCGATGCCGGCATGGACGATGCCCTGCGACAGCGCGAAGACCAGCACGAGGATCGCGCCGGTGCAGGGTCTGAGGCCGACGCTGACGATCACCGCCAGCGCCTCCCGCCACGAGCGGATGCGCGCGACCTGCTCGGCCGCCGGCAGATGGGTGCAATTGTCGTCGCAGGCCATGCCCGCGACCGGCCGGCCCGAGCGCCACGAGGCGAAGCGCGCGGCGAAGGCGCGCCCCTTCGACCAGAGCAGCCTGAGGCCAATGACCACGATCAGCGCATAGGCGACGATCTCGATCCAGTTGACCACCTGCCCCATCGTGCGCGCCGTCGCGCCGAGCACGGCCGCGAGGAAACCGACCAGCGCAATGGCGGTGAACGCCTGCAGGAGGGAGGACAGCGCCGCCAGCACGAGGCCGCGGCGCATCGTCTCGCCGGTGGCGACGATATAGGAGGAGATCACCGCCTTGCCGTGGCCCGGCCCCGCCGCATGGAACACGCCGTAGAGGAACGACACGCCGACCAGCGTCGCGAAAGCCGTCCGGTCACCGGAGCGGACGCCGCGCACGGCGGCCGAGAGCTGCCGGTAGAAGGCCGCCTGCTGCTCGATGATCCAGCCGACGAGGCCCGTCGGGGCCGGCGGCCGGGCGCCGCCGAAGGCCGAGGGCGGCGCCTGCGCCAGCGCATCGCCCAGGCCGCCGAGAAGGATGGCGCAGGCCGCAATGAGAGCCGCCGCGCCCGCGATATGCCTCGCCCTCACTGGCAATTCACCGTGTATCGGCCGGCGAACTGCGCGCCGAAATTGGCGTTGGGGCCGAGCGCCTGGAAGAAGCTCTCCGACAGCGTGGCTGCGGACTGGCCGCCGCCGCGCGGCGGCGTGTAGTCGAGCTTGCAGGCGGCCGGCGCATCCACGAGGCGCATGGGTTCGCCGTCCGCGGGCACGAAGGCGACGAAATAGTCGGGGTCGTAGATCTCGACCGTAAGCGGCCGCCCCGCCGCCTTGAACGGTGTCGCGACCGGCACGGTGAAGCGCAGAACGAGCTTGCCGTTCTTCACCTCCGACCAGGCGTCGCGCACCGCTCCGAAGGATACGAAACGGCGCTCATGCTTGAGCACGGTGAAGAAGCGCTGCTGTCCCAGATGCTCGACATTCACATTGGTGAGCTCGGCGAGCTCCTCGCGGCTGAGCTGACCGTCGCCGTTCTTGTCGAGGCCCTGCGTCGCATAGGTCGAGTACATCTCGTCGAAGGTCCAGATGTGCTCGACGGCCGTCACCTGGCCCGAGGCGTCGTGGGTAATGCGCGTCTCGGTCTCGACCTGAACATGCGGGTGGGCGAGCGCGATCCCCGCTCCTGGAGCAAGGAAGGCGGCGAACGCGAGGGCAAGGAGCCTGAGCGGCGGCACGGAGAACCCCGGATTGTGTGACGCCCCTTCTTGGCGGGCCGAACGCGGCCAAGATATGGCGGACCTTATGGTTAACGAAAGGTTGCATGGCTCGCGCCCCGGCGGGGCCCTTGCTTCGCCCTTGGCCGGGTGGAATGGTCCGCACTTCGATTTCGAGGATGCCATGCTTGCCAATCTGACCATCGACAACGGCCGTCTGTGGGACATGCTGATGGAGACCGCCGCCATCGGCGGCACGCCGAAGGGCGGCATTCGCCGCCTCAGCCTCTCCGACGAGGACCGGCGCGTGCGCGACTGGTTCCGCAGGGAATGCGAGGCGCTCGGCTGCACCGTCCATGTCGACACAGCCGGCAACATGGTCGCCATCCGCCCCGGCAAGGATCCCACGAAGAAGCCCATCGCCATGGGCAGCCACCTCGATACCCAGCCGACCGGCGGCAAGTTCGATGGCATTCTCGGCGTGCTCGGCGGGCTGGAAGTGATGAAGACCCTCCACCAGGCGGGCTACGAGACCAGTTCGCCCGTCGCGCTGGTCAACTGGACCAACGAGGAAGGCGCGCGATTCTCGCCCTCCATGGTCGGCTCCGCCGTTTATGCCGGCGTCTACAGCCAGGCCCAGATGGATGCCTACAAGGACAAGGACGGCGTCACGCAGGGCGAGGCACTGGACGCCATCGGCTATCGCGGCCAGGAAAAGCCGGGCTCGCTCGGCTTCCAGGCCTATTTCGAGCTGCATATCGAGCAGGGGCCGATCCTCGAGGAAGAGGGCCAGACCATCGGCATCGTCACCGGCATCCAGGGCATCAAGTGGTTCACCTGCACCATCCTCGGCCGGGAGAGCCATGCCGGCACCACGCCGATGGCCTATCGGCGCGATGCGCTGGCGGCTTTCGCCGAGGCCGCGACGGAGATCCGCAAGATCGCGCTCGACCATGGCGGCCTCGCCACCATCGGCATCGTCTCGGCCCATCCCGGCTCGCCCAACATCATCCCCGGCGAGGTCAGGTTCACGCTCGACATGCGCCATCATCAGGATGCCGAGCTGAAGCACATGGTCACCAAGGCGAAGGTCGCCATCGCCGAGGCGTCGACCCGGCATGATGCGGCCTACACGGTGGAGCCGCTGCAGGATTCGCCGGCCCAGCCCTTCGACGAGACCTGCATCGCCATGGTGCGCGCCGCCACCGAGAAGCTCGGCCTGAAGGCACGCGAGATCACCTCCGGCGCCGGCCACGACGCCATGTACACCGCCCGCGTCTGCCCGACCTCGATGATCTTCGTGCCCTGCGCCGAAGGCCTCAGCCACAACGAGGCGGAAAGCGCGACGCAGGCCGATTGCGGCCACGGCGCGCAGGTCCTGCTGGAGGCCGTCCTCGCCTATGACGCCCGGGGATAGGCCGCCGTCCCGGCCGGCGCTTCCCTTGGCCCCCGCGCGCTGATAGACCGCGCCACGGAAGCGAGCGGGAGACAGACCGATGTCCGAGATGCGCCTCGTCATCGCCGGAGCCGCCGGCCATATGGGCCGCGTGCTGGTGCGGCTGGTTCAGGAAACGCCGGGGCTGAAGCTGACCGGCGCGACCGAACCGGCCGGCCATGTCGCCATCGGCGAGGATGCCGGCCTTCTCGCCGGCGCGGGCCGCGCGCTCGTCCAGATCACCTCCGACACCGATGCCGCCCTCGCGCAGGCCGACGGCATCATCGACTTCACCATTCCGGCCGTCTCCGTGGACATTGCCGGCCTCGCCGCCAAGCACCGCAAGGTCCACATCTGCGGCACGACCGGCTTCTCGGCGGCGGAGAGCGAAGCCATCGCCTCCTCCGCCCGTATCGCCACCATCGTCAAGTCGGGCAATTTCTCGCTCGGCGTGAACCTCCTCGCGGCGCTGGTGAAGCGCGCGGCCGAGGCCCTCGACGAAGACTTCGACATCGAGGTCGTCGAGATGCATCACAACCGCAAGATCGACGCGCCCTCGGGCACGGCGCTGATGTTTGGCGAGGCAGCCGCCAGGGGCCGCGGCATCGAGCTCGCCGCGAAGTCCGAGCGCGGCCGCGACGGCCAGACCGGGGCGCGCAATCGCGGCCATATCGGCTTTGCCTCGCTGCGCGGCGGGACGGTGGTCGGCGAACACTCCGTGGTCTTCGCCGGCCCGACCGAGCGCATCGTCATGAGCCACCTCGCCGAGGACCGGGCGTTGTTCGCCCGCGGCGCGCTGAAGGCCGCGCTGTGGGCGCGCGGCAAGCCCGCCGGGCTCTATTCCATGGCCGATGTTCTCGGCCTCTGAACTCCCGTCAAGGAACCCGACATGACCGAACGGCTTCTCGTGCTCACCCGCCATGGCGAGAGCGAGTGGAACCTGAAGAACCTCTTCACCGGCTGGAAGGATCCCGGCCTGACGGAGAAGGGCGTGGAGGAAGCGAAGCGCGCCGGCCGGCAGCTCAAGGCCCTCGGCCTGTCCTTCGACATCGCCTATACCTCCGCGCTGTCGCGCGCCCAGCGCACGCTGTCGCTGATCCTTGATGAGATCGGCCAGCCGGGCCTCGAAACGATCCGGGACTGGCGCCTGAACGAGCGCGACTACGGCGACCTCTCCGGCCTCAACAAGGCCGAGACCGCCGCCAAATACGGCGACGAGCAGGTTCATGTCTGGCGCCGCTCCTACGACGTGCCCCCGCCCGGCGGCGAGAGCCTGAAGGACACCGTGGCGCGCGTCCTGCCCTATTACGTCTCGGACATCCTGCCGCGCGTCATGCGTGGCGAGCGCGTACTCGTCGCCGCCCACGGCAACTCGCTGCGCGCGCTCGCCATGGTGCTCGACCGCCTGGACGAGAAGACCATCCCGACGCTGGAGCTCAAGACCGGCGTGCCGCTGGTCTACCGCCTCAACGCCGACACGACCGTCGCGAGCAAGCAGGTGCTGGAAGGCTGACGCCGGTCAGGCCTTGCGCGCCTGCGCGCCCGGCGCTTCCACGTCGGGCGTCTGCACCCGGCCAGTCGCCACCGCCATCGAGGCGGAATCGAAGAAGCACTTGATCCGCGAGATCAGGTTGCCTTCGAAGGCGAGGATGTCGCAGCGCTCGCTCTCGATCATCCGACCGGTGCGGACGAACTCGAGCGTGGAATGCCAGTGCACGACGGCATCGTCGTCCTTGGCGATAATCTTCTCGATCAGGAATTCATGCACGACAAAGTCGCCATGGAACAGGCGGACGGATTCGCGCACGCCGGCCTTGCCGACCCTCCGGCCGGCATGCGGATTGAGCACCGGATCGCCGACAAGCTGAAACTCGCAGTTGTCGGTGATCAGCGACAGCAGGGCGACTTCGTCGCAGCGGGCCCAGGCCGAATAGGCGACCTTGACCAGCTGCTCCCGGGGCAGAGGATCGGTCACCAGGTGGAGGCTCATACGGGAATCCGTCTGCGTAGGACTCAGTGGTGCATTTAGGAACATTGTGAAACATCGACGGGCTGTTTCAACCACACCCGGATGCCTATTGCATTACCGCTCTTGAACTGCCGCCAGCGATTCGTACAGCACCGCGGAAACCGGCCTCGGGCCCCATGCCACACGTCCGAAACCCTTGACCGCAACCCTGTGATCGTCTTGGGTTGCGCGCCCTTCCCCCAGCGTGAGCTACATGGAATCCTACGTCGGCCCCGTCATCGAATTCGTCAAGGCCAACCAGGCTTGGGCTCCCGCCATCATTTTCGCACTGTGCTTCGCCGAATCCCTGGCGGTACTGTCGCTGATCGTGCCGGCCTGGGCGATGATCGTCGCCTTCGGCCCGCTGATCGGCACGGCCGGCATCCCGTTCTGGCCGATCCTCGTGGCGGCGGCACTGGGCGCGACGGTGGGCGACGCGGTGTCCTACTGGTTCGGCTACTTCTTCAAGGACAGGATCGGCCAGGTCTGGCCCTTGTCCAAGCACCCGGACATGCTGCCCAAGGGCCATGCCTTCTTCGAGAAGTGGGGTGTCTGGGCGATCTTCATCGGCCGCTTCTCCGGGCCGCTGCGCGCCTCGGTGCCGCTGGTCGCCGGCATGCTGGCCATGTCGCAGTGGAAGTTCCAGATCGCCAACGTCGTCTCGGCCTTCATCTGGGCGGGTGCCCTTCTGGCGCCCGGCAGCTTCCTCGGCAAGTATCTGACGTTCCTGCACTGATCGCGCCGCCGCTCAGGCCAGCACACCCGTCCCGAGCCGGTCGACCGGGAAGGCGTGAACGTCTTCAAGCAGTTCGACGAAGGCCTTCGCCGTGAACTCCGTCTGCTGACGGCCCGCGGCGGGCGTCGACGCGGCAGCATTGCCGATGGCGCCCGACGGGTGGAGATCCTCGCTCGCCCAGCCGAAGGCGATGCGCTGCGTCGCCCGCAGATGCCTGTAGCGCTGTTCCATGATGATCGCGGCCGAGGCGAAGTCCCTGGCCTTCGCCATGTGCACGAGGTCGCGGCGCAGGTGCAGCATCTGCGACGTCTCGATCTCGCCGCCATGGATGCCGTGCATAGTCTCGGCCTCCGAGAACAGCCCTGCCGGCGAGCCGAGCCGGTGCCAGGAACATTGCACGACCAGCATCCCGTGCTTCACGCGCAGATCCCGCGCGACGATGTCCATCACCGGCACGTTGCCGCCGTGGGAATTGGCGATGATGAGCTTCCTCACGCCCGCGCGCGCGACGCTCTCGCCGATCTCGGTCAGCAACCGGATCTGCGTCTCCGCCGAGATCGTCACCGTGCCGGGAAAGCCGATATGCTCGTCCGACTTGCCCATCCAGACGGTCGGCAGGAAGGTCACCGGAAGCGCCTTCGGCAAGATGTCGCGCACCGCCTGGACATTGCCGTCGGCGATCACCGTATCGACGCCCACCGCCAGGTGCGGCCCGTGCTGCTCCACCGCCGCGATGGGCAGGACCGCGATCCAGCCGGCCGCGTCGGAGGAGCGGAACTCCTCGGTGGTCATCTCGGCCCAGAGTTGACGCGGCAGCATGGCGCTAGTCCTTTCGTGCGGCGACGATCTCCACCTCGACCTTGAATTCGGGCCGCGTGAAACCCGAGACGATCATCAGGGTCGAGGCCGGCGGCGGAGCGGCGACATGGCGGTCGCGCGAGGCCATATAGCCAGCCATATGCGCCCGATCCGTGACGAAGGCATTGATGCGCACGATGTCGGCATTGGTCATGCCGGCATCGGCCAGCATGTGGCCGATCGCGCGGAAGCAGAGGTCAGCCTGCTCTTCCGCCCCCTCCGGCACCGCGCCGAGCGGATCGATGCCGAGCTGGCCCGAGCAGAACAGCATCCGTGTGCCGGCCGGCACGATGACCGAATGGGAATATTTCGCGAAGGGCGCCGGCAGGGCGGCGGGCGTGCGCTTGTCGAGCATGGCTCAGGCCTTTCCCGCCTGGATCGGCAGCGCCGTCGTCTGCTTGATCCGCTCCATGGCGAATCGCGACGTGACGTTCTTCAGCGGCATCTGCGCGATCAGGCGCTTGTAGAAGGCATCATAGGCATCCATGTCGGCGACCACCACGCGCAGCATGTAGTCGACGTCGCCGGCCATCCGGTAGAACTCCATGACCTCGGGCATGGCGGAGACGGTGTCGGCGAATCGCGCCAGCCAGCCCTCGGAATGGTCCGATGTCTCCACCGACACGAAGACCGTCAGGCCGAGCCCCAGCTTTTTCGGATCGAGCAGCGCGACGCGGCCCTTGATGATGCCTTCCGCCTCCAGCTTCTGGATCCGCTTCCAGGCCGGGGTGGTGGAAAGGCCGGATCGCGAGGCGACCTCGGCGATGGAGAGTGAGGCGTCGGTCTGCAGTACGGAGAGGATGCGGCGGTCTGTGTCGTCCATGCGCGGCCCCTTTTCAGGCGTCGGACTTTTCTTCATGAATGGGATTTACCGCGCCGATGTATCGCTGGCGAGAACCTCCAAAGAAAATTCCTGCTTGAATCCCGCCTCGCGCAGAAACGACAAAGCCGGCCCAAGGGCCGGCTTTGCGCGAAGGGAATGACGGGCTGGCTCAGTTGCCGGCGTAGAACGAACCGGCCCACGGCCACTGCACTGTCCAGGCCGGCGCGCCCCAGAAGCGGTCGGGCCCGGCCGGGCCGCGCATGCTGGTCGACAGGAACGACAGGTCGCTGGTCGTCGAATAGGGCCCGTAGATGATGTCGGGGCGCATCGAGTTGCGGTTGCCCGGGAATTCGGCCTTCGGCGTCACCAGCCAGTTCGGGCGCGACACGCGCACCTCGGGAACGGCGCGGCGGCGCTGCTGCGCCTGGGCTTCGTGGGTCGCGGCCTCGACGGCGAAAAGGGCGGCGGCTGCGACAAGGCCGGCGGCGAACTGGCGGATCATGATGGGCTCCCAATGCGACGGCCAACACTAACGTTGCGTCGCCTTCCGGTCGAGAGCATGCCGGTCACAGTCTTGAGGAACCGTGACCGGCATCACCCATGGCCTTCTCAGGCGGCAATGCGCCAGGCGCCGGGAAGTTCCACATCCCTCCAGCGCGGCGCCTCGACACCCGTCGGGCTGACGAGCCCCCGGGCGCCGTCCAGTGCGCCGGGGACCAGTTCCAGGCCGAGGAAGCGGGCGCGGTCGAGCGGTCCCGGCATCCACAGCTTGTCCATCTTCGCCGCTCCGAAGCCGAAGCGGCTGTAATAGGGTTCGTCGCCGACGAGGATCACGGAGACGTGGCCCTCGTCCCTGGCACGGCCGAGCGCGGCGCGCATGAGC
>Ga0209794_1000750_pt1 | contig 36435 bp, 35 predicted proteins | sample EBPBio232013_DNA_FD_185869 | JGI IMG/M metagenome (GOLD analysis project Ga0209794, IMG submission 185869) | Wastewater treatment Type I Accumulibacter community from EBPR Bioreactor in Madison, WI, USA - Reactor 1_5/23/2013_ DNA (SPAdes)... | ecosystem: Engineered > Bioreactor > EBPR >... | reverse complement strand
ACGGGCTGATCGCGGCGGACTATAAAGTCGCCGATCTCGAGCGTTTGCGCCGGGCGAACGATCCCCAAGGCCTCGCCGAATTCGAACTCACGCTCAGCCGGTCGGCCGCGCGCTTCGCCGGCGATCCCGCCTGGCCGGGTCCGGTCTGGGGCAAGGCGCCCGCACAGCCCTATGCGGAAGCCTCCCGCGACGGTCTCGTCTCGGCGCTCGCCGCAAGGCTCTCGCCTGCAAGGCCCCCCGCCGGATAGCGCGTTGCTCGGCGCTTCGCGCCATGCGAGCGTCGCCGGCCCACCATCCCAGCTGAAGCGCCCCCATGTCAGACCTGCCGCCGCTGCCGCCCGTCAAGCTCGGCTATACCGACAACGACCTCGACCGCATGAGCGCCAAGCGCGGCGACGACATCTGGCTGACCGCGACTTTCGCCGACCCCCGCGCGCGGCTCTATGTCTTCGCCGGCGAGACGCCGATCCTCAGGCGCAACGGCGACCGCGGCGACCCGCTGTTCACCGCCGCCGAGGCGGCCGCCTTCGGCGAGCCCATCGAGACCGCCTTCCTGGGCCTTGCCAATGGCGCGCCGCGCTATGCCCGCCTCGTCAAGGAACTGGTGAAGCCCGATCCGAACGCCTACCGGATCGCCGAGATCACCGTCGACGACCCGACGCTCCTGATCACCGACATGCGGACCATCGCCATGCAGGGCGTGGTCGAGCCCCATCATCTCGGCCCCATGGCCGAGGGCAAGGCGCTGATGCACTGGCACGCCTCCCATCGCCATTGCGGCCGCTGCGGCGGCGTCACCGAGGCGAAGCAGGCGGGGTGGCGGCGCGACTGCCCCTCCTGCGGCGCGCAGAACTTCCCGCGCACCGACCCGGTGGTGATCATGCTGCCCGTCGACGGAGACCGCTGCCTGATGGGCCGCCAGCGCCGCTTCCCGCCGGGCATGTATTCGGCGCTCGCCGGCTTCCTCGAGCCGGGCGAGACGGTGGCCGATGCCGTGCGCCGCGAGATCATGGAGGAAGCCGGCATCAAGGTCGGCCGGGTCGGCTACCTGTTCGACCAGCCCTGGCCCTATCCGGCCTCGCTGATGATCGGCTGCCACGCCGAGGCGCTGTCCCGCGACATCGAGATCGACACGGAGGAACTGGAGGACGCCCGCTGGTTCACCCGCGAGGAATGCTGGCAGATCCTGACCCGGCAGCATCCCGAGCGCCTGTCATGCCCGCCGCCGCTGGCGATCGCGCACCATCTGATCCGGTCCTTCGTGAACGGCGGTCTGCGCCTCAGTCCTGACGGGTTCTGACGATCCGGATCGCCCGCGCCGCCCGCGAGCCGGTCGGCTGCGGCAGCCAGATGGCCGAAATGGTCCAGGGCGGCAGGTCCTCCGCCTCGACCAGCGGCATGACGGTGGCACCCTGAACCGCGATGCGCCTGGCGACGACCGAGGGCACCAGCGCCGAGCCGAGGCCGAGCGCCACCAGCGCCATGACGCCGGCCCAGTCGGGCGCCTCATGTGCGATGACAGGCCGGGCCCCGGTCGCGCCGAGCGCAGCGACCACGCCGTCCACCGCGAGCGGTGCGGCCGCGCGATCCAGCATCACCAGCGGCTTGCGCGCGAGATTGGAGAGGCTCGCCGTCTTGCGCAGCCGCGCCTCGGCATCGGGCACGACCGCTGACCATTTCGAGGTCGCGACCAGCCTGGACGACAGGCGCGGCAGAACCGGCAGCGGGGCCGCGACGAAGCCGAGCGCGATCCGGCCTTCGGCGAGGGCCTGCGCCTGATCCTCGCGCGAAAGGGGATGGAGCCGCACCGCGAAGCCCTCGTCGCGCCAGACGGGATCATCCAGCAGGTCGCGGCAAACCGACACCAGCGCGTCGGGCGCGGCGCCGATGCCGATGATGTCGGAGGGTTCGGCGCTCTCGCGGGCAAGGCGCTGTGCCCGGTCGAGCGCCGCGAGCGCCAGCCGCGCCTCGCCGATGAAGGCCTCGCCCGCTGCCGTCAGGCGCACGCGGCTGCCGGAATGGTCGAACAGCACCGCGCCGGTCTGGCGCTCCAGCTGCGCGATACGCGCGGCGGCGGTCCGCCGTCCGACCCCGGCGAGCCTGCCCGCGACGCCGAGATCGCCGGTATCGACCAGCGCCAGCGCCAGCCGCATCATGCCGAGGTCGGGAATGTCTCCTGCCATCGGCGGAGAATGATGCGATTCGCGGGTCTCCCGCGAGCCGGCCTTACTCGACCACCAGCTTCTCGACCTCGGCCCGCCAGGGGTTCTGCTGGTAGACGCCGAGAATCGTCAGTTCCTTGGCGAAGAAGGCGAGTTCCTCCAGCGCCAGTTTCACCGGCCGGTCGTCGGGGTGGCCCTCGATCTCGGCATAGAATCGCGTCGCCACGAAGCGGCCGCCGATCATGTGGCTCTCCAGCTTCGTCATGTTGACGCCGTTGGTGGCGAAGCCGCCCATCGCCTTGTAGAGCGCTGCCGGCACGTTGCGGACCTGGAAGACGAAGCTCGTCAGGCAGTCCTGGCCGGGCGCGGCCCAGATCTTCTGGCGCGACAGGATGACGAAACGCGTCGTGTTGTTGGCGGCATCCTCGATATCCTCGGCGAGGATTTCGAGCCCGTAGACCTCGGCCGCGAGCCGGGGGGCGATGGCGGCCTGCGCCGGATCGCCCATTTCGGCGACCTCGCGGGCGGAGCCGGCGGTATCGGCCGCGACGATGGGTTTCAGGCCGAGTTTGCGGATGATCTGCCGGCACTGGCCGAGGCCCATGATGTGGCTACGCGCCGTCTTGACGGTCGCGAGCGAGGAGCCCTTCACGCCCATCAGCTGGAATCGGATCGGCAGGAAGAACTCGCCGATGATGTTGAGGCCCGCGGTCGGCAAGAGGTGATGCACGTCACCGACGCGGCCGGCGATCGAGTTCTCGATCGGGATCATGCCGAGATCGGCCTCGCCGTTCTGGATCGCGGCGAAAGCGTCCTCGAAGCTCGGGCAGGGCAGGACCTCGGCATTCGGGAAGACCGCATTGGCAGCCTGATGCGAGAAGGCGCTGAGCTCGCCCTGGAAGGCGATGCGCTTGGGCGCGAGGATCATGGGGCGCGTCACTCCGATGCGGGGCGGTGTTCTTATCGCAACGGCGCGCTTTTGGCGATGAGGCCGCGCGCGCGCTCGAGGTCGGCCGGGGTGTCGACGCCGAGCGGCACGGCATCGACCACGGCAACGTCGATCCGCATGCCGTTTTCCAGCGCCCGGAGCTGTTCGAGGCGCTCGCGCGTCTCCAGCGGAGCGGGAGGCAGCGCCACGAAGCGGTCGAGCGCCGCGCGGCGATAGGCGTAGAGGCCGATATGGTGATAGAGCGGCCCGTCGCCGGAGGGCGCGGTCGCGCGCGTGAAGTAGAGCGCCCTCAGCCGCCGCTCCGACAGCGGCGTTCCCACCACCTTCACCACGTTCGGGTTGGTGATCTCCTCGTGCCGCGTGATGACGGCGGAGAGCGTGCCGATATCGACCGACGGGTCGTCGAGCAGGTCGGATGCCGCGCGCACGATGCCGGGCTCCAGCGTCGGCAGGTCGCCCTGGACGTTGACGATGCGCCCGCAGCGGCCCTCCGGATCGACGATCCGTGCGGCCTCGTGGATGCGGTCCGAGCCGGTCGGATGGTCGGCGCTGGTCAGCACCGCGCGGCCGCCGGCCTTCTCGACCGCCGTCTTGATCGCCTCCGAGTCGGTGGCGACCACCACCGGACCGACGCCCGCCGCCTCCGCCCGGCGCATGACATGGACGATCATCGGCTCGCCGCCGATATCGGCGAGCGGCTTGCCCGGCAGGCGCGAGGCGCTCATGCGGGCCGGAATCAGGACAATGGACTGGGTCATGGGCGCGAGATCATGGGCGCGGGGCCTGGGAGGCTGCGAACGGCTCCAGTTTGGAACCGTCGAAAGGAGCATGCGGGACACGTGGATATACGGGTTGCCTGTTGCGGCGCAAATTGGATAGTGTCCGCGCCAAATCGGCCGGCCCATTCGCGCGCCCAGCGCGCATCGACCCTTTCGGAGGCCGCCGATCCCGTGGAGCTGGTCCCGATGGACGGATTTGAATTCAACAAGGCCATGATGGCGCTGCTGCTTGTCGGCGCCTCGACGCTGGGCGGCTCCATCCTGGCCAACGAGCTGATCTACAAGCCGAAGAAGCCCGCCAAGCCCGGCTACGAGGTCGCCGTCGCGCCGGCCGGTGGCCAGCAGGCCGCGCCCGCGCAGGCCGCCGCGCCGAAGCCGATGTCGGAAGTCTTCGCCTCGGCCAATGCCGCCAACGGCCCTGCCGTGTTCCGCCAGTGCGCCACCTGCCACACGGTGAACAAGGGCGGCGCCAACGGCGCGGGCCCGAATCTCTACGGCATCGTCGGCCGCAACCATGGCGCCGCTCCGGGCTTCAACTATTCCGCCGCGATGAAGGGCAAGGCCGCCGAGCCCTGGACGCTGGAGGCCCTCTACGCCTTCATCACCAATCCGCGCGGCTCGGTGCCGGGCACCTCGATGTCCTTCGCGGGCATCCGGTCCGAGCAGCAGCGCGCCGACCTGATGGCCTATCTGCGCGAGCAGTCGGACAGCCCGGTCGAAGTGCCGAAATAACCGCCCGCACGGGGAATCGCATTTGCTTGGAGGGCCGGGTCATTCCCGGCCCTCGGCATGTCCGGAACCTGCGGCTTGAGCCGCCCACACTCGTTTTTCGCGGTCTGGACCGCAAAAACTCGCTCATGACAGCGGCGGGACATCGGTTTATCCTTTCCGAGTCCCATTTTTGCCACGCTTGACGCATTGGAACGGCGGGACTGTCCCGCCCGCCCCTCCGCACAAGGTTCCTCATGCCGACCATCGCCCTCGTCGACGACGACCGGAACATCCTGACCTCGGTCTCCATCGCGCTCGAAGCCGAAGGCTACCGCATCGTCACCTACAATGACGGCGCCGCCGCGCTGGACGGTTTCAAGCAGTCGCCGCCGGACCTGGCGATCCTCGACATCAAGATGCCGCGCATGGACGGCATGGAGCTTCTGCGCCGGCTGCGGCAGAAGACCGACATGCCCGTGATCTTCCTCACCTCCAAGGATGAGGAGATCGACGAGCTGTTCGGCCTGAAGATGGGCGCCGACGACTTCATCCGGAAGCCGTTTTCGCAGCGCCTGCTGGTCGAGCGGGTCAAGGCCGTGCTGCGCCGCGCCGCCGCCAAGGAGCCGGGCGCCGAAGCCAAGACCGACGCCAAGGTGCTGGAGCGGGGCAAGCTGCGCATGGACCCGGAGCGGCACACCTGCACCTGGGACAACCAGCCGGTGACGCTCACCGTGACCGAGTTCCTCATCCTTCAGGCGCTGGCGACGCGCCCCGGCGTGGTGAAGAGCCGCAACGCCCTGATGGATGCGGCCTATGACGATCAGGTCTATGTCGATGACCGCACCATCGACAGCCACATCAAGCGCCTGCGCAAGAAGTTCAAGGTGGTCGACGACGATTTCGAGATGATCGAAACGCTCTACGGTGTCGGCTACCGCTTCAAGGAGTGAGGCGGCCGCGAACCGGCGAGACGACATGCTCGACCGCACACGACCCAGCGACAATGCCGACGCGCAGGCGGCGCCCGCGACGGCCCGCGCCCGCCGGGCCTGGCCGCGCTTCGTCCATGTCGTGGCGCGCTCCGTGCGCGTTGTTCTCAACCGCTCCTTCTCCAGCCTCACCCGCCGCATCGTCGCGCTGAACCTTGCCGGCCTCGTTGCGCTGGTCTCGGGCATCCTGTGGCTGTCGCAGTTCCGCGCCGGCCTGATCGAATCGCGGGCGCAGAGCCTCATCGTCCAGGGCGAGATCATTGCCGGCGCCATCGCCGCCTCGGCAGCCGTCGACGGGTCGGTGATCCCGATCGACCCGGACAAGCTGTTCGAGATGCAGCTGGGCGGCACCGGCGCATCGGTCGACGATCCCGCCGCGCTGCTGGAGTTTCCGATCAATCCGGAGCGGGTGGCCCCGGTCCTGCGCCGCCTGACCGGCCCCACCGAGACGCAGGCGCGCATCTACGACCGCGAGGGCAACCTGATCCTCGACAGCCGCACGCTCTACGGCCGCGGCGACATCCAGACGCTGGACCTGCCGCCCATCGGCGCGAAACCGCCCTTCTACGAGAAATGGTGGAACGAGGTCCGCCGCTTCCTGCGCGGCGGCGGCGATTTCCCGATCTACCGCGATTTCGGCTTCAGGAACGGCAAGAGCTATCCCGAAGTGGCGCAGGCGCTGAACGGCCAGAAGATCAGCATGGTCCGGGTCAACGACCGCGGCGAGCTGATCGTCTCCGTCGCCATCCCGATCCAGCGGTTCCGCGGCGTGCTCGGCGTGCTGCTCATGAACACGCAGGGCGGCGAGATCGACCAGCATCTCGATGCCGAGCGCTTCCAGGTGCTGCGCGTCTTCCTCGTCGCGGCCCTCGTCATGGTCGTCCTGTCGATCCTCATGGCCCGCACCATAGCCGGCCCCGTCCGCAAGCTCGCGGAGGGCGCCGAACAGGTGCGCCGCCGCCACCGCTCGCGCGAGCAGATTCCGGATTTCGGCCACCGCCGCGACGAGATCGGCCTCCTGTCGCGCTCGCTGCGCGACATGACCGATGCGCTCTATGCCCGCATCGAGGCGATCGAACGGTTCGCCGCCGATGTCGCGCACGAGCTCAAGAACCCGCTGACCTCGCTGCGCTCGGCGGTGGAGACCCTGCCGCTCGCCAAGTCGGACTCCTCCCGCAAGCGCCTGCTGGAGGTCATCCAGCACGACGTGAAGCGGCTTGACCGCCTCATCACCGACATTTCCGACGCCAGCCGCCTCGATGCCGAGCTGCAGCGCCAGGAGGCGACGCGGATCGACCTCGGCCAGCTGCTCGAAACCCTTGTCGTCATGGCCGAGGAGACCCGCAAGCCGGGCGAGGCCAGCGTCAGGCTGTCCTTCGAGGGTGGCAAGCACCAGGACTTCTTCCTGCCCGGTCACGACAGCCGCATCAGCCAGGTGATCACCAACCTGATCGACAACGCCCGCTCGTTCTCGCCGGCGGACGGCGAGGTGCGCGTCAAGGCGCGCAAGCTGAAGGGCTCGATCGAGATCGTCGTGGACGACGACGGTCCCGGCATCCGCGACGACGCGCTGGAGAGGATCTTCGAGCGCTTCTACACCGACCGTCCCCATCAGGATTACGGGCAGAATTCCGGGCTCGGCCTGTCGATCTCCAAGCAGATCGTCGAGGCCCATGGCGGCCGCATCCGCGCGGAGAACCGGCCGGGGCCCGTCGGGCCGGACGGCGAGGCGACGTCGCTCGGCGCGCGTTTCGTCGTCAGCCTGCCGGCGGGCTGAGCCATGGCCACCATCCATGCCAGCGCCGTGCTGGTCGGTGCCCGGGCCATTCTCGTGCGCGGGCCGTCGGGCTCGGGCAAGTCGCGTCTCGTTCTCGATCTCCTCGACCGTTTCGGCGGAGCCTTGCCGCCATTCGCCCGGCTCATCGCCGACGACCGCGTGGAGCTCGACGCCGCCCATGGCCGGCTGCTCGTGCACTCTCCAGCGCCCCTTGCCGGATTGCTGGAGGTCCGTGGCCTCGGCATCCGGAAGCTGGCCCATGAACCGCTCGCCGTCGCCGGGCTGGTCGTCGATCTCGATGCGTCCGACGCCGACCGGATGCCCGAGCCCGATGCGCTTTCCACAGTGCTCGCAGGCGTCACTTTGCCGCGTCATCCGGTCGCCGCCGGTGCCACGGTAGTCCCGGCGATCCTTGCGCGATGCCAGTGGCTGGCTGGATTTCCGCTTCCTGTTGCTGCGTCGCACTAACCGGCCTATCGTCTGTGATCATGCCCTTGCGCCGGCCCGCTACATGGTGAACATTCCGCTCTCTTTCGTGGTCAGGCGCGCATGGTTCGGCGCGCGGAGTGCCGGATGATCGGTCTCGTCATCGTCACGCATGGCCAGTTGGCCGTCGAGTTTCGCCATGCGATGGAGCATGTGGTCGGACCGCAGAAGCAGGTCGAGACCATCGCCATCGGCCCGAGCGACGACATGGATCAGCGCCGCCGCGATATCATCGCGGCCGTCGATCAGGTCGATAGCGGCGACGGCGTGGCCGTCCTCACCGACATGTTCGGCGGCACGCCCTCCAATCTCGCCATATCGGTGATGAGCGGACGCCCGGTGGAGGTCATTGCCGGCATCAATCTGCCGATGCTGGTCAAGCTCGCGACGGTGCGCACCGAAAAGCCGCTTCAGGAAGCGGTGCTGCACGCGCAGGAAGCCGGCCGCAAATACATCAATATTGCGAGCCGCGTGCTGGCAGGCCATTGAGATCGTGCGGAAATCACGGTTAGACTGGCGCGCTGCGCCGAGCGGGCCGCCAGAAGCTGCTGCAGTAACGCCATCAGGCAGAGGAAACGACCGCAATGGCGGACGATAGCGCTGCGTTCTCCCCCGATGCGCCCGCGACGCCCGGAGAGGTGCTGCGCGAACTGCCGATCATCAACAAGCGGGGGCTGCATGCGCGCGCCTCGGCCAAGTTCGTCGCCTGCGTCGACCGGTTCAACGCCTCGGTGAAGGTGTCGCGCTGCGGCGAGACGGTGGACGGTTCCTCGATCATGGGCCTGATGATGCTCGCGGCGGCCATTGGCACATCCGTCACCGTCCGCGCCAGCGGCGCCGAGGCCACCGAGGCTGTCGACGCGCTCGCGGCATTGCTCGCCGACCGTTTCGGCGAGGGAGAATAGGCCGGCGCGCGACGACAGGCGCAGCGCTTCGCAAGGATTTCCGATGACCGAGCCCCAAATCCCCGAAACCCGGCCCGAACGCTTCGAGGCCGGTATCGAACGGGCGATCTTCGCCGGCCGGTGGCTGATGGCGCCGTTCTATATCGGCCTGATGCTCGGGCTCGCGGCGCTGATGGTCGTCTTCGTCCGTGATCTCGTCGCATTCATCATCAAGGTGCCGACCGCCAAGGAAGCCGACGTGATCCTCGGCGTGCTGACGCTGATCGACCTGTCGCTGGCCGCGAACCTCGTCATCATGGTGGTGTTCTCGGGCTGGGAGAACTTCGTGTCGAAAATGGAGCACATCACCGCGCGCGACCGGCCGGAATGGATGGGCACGATCGATTTCTCCGCCTTGAAGCTGAAACTGCTCGCCTCCATCGTCGCCATTTCGGCGATCCATCTGCTCAAGGCCTTCATGAATGTCGGGGCCATGTCGGACCGCGAGATGATGTGGCTGGTCGGCATCCACGTCGTCTTCGTGACCTCCGGCGTCCTGCTGGCGTTGCAGGACCGCCTGACGGGTCACTCGCACTGATGGCCGACTGGCGCTCCTTCTGGGATGGCGAGCACGCCATCTATGTCAGCGACCGGCACAAGGACCTGCATTACCGCGCCATCGCGGACGGTATCCTCGACCACCTCCGGCTGGCGGGCGCGGACCGGCAGGCGGTCCTGCTCGATTATGCCTGCGGCGAAGCGCTGGAAGCGGGCCGTGTCGCGGGCGCCATCGGGCGCCTCATCCTCTGCGACGGCGCGCCGACCGTCGTCGCCAAGCTGCGCGAGCGCTTCGCCTCGGAGCCGAAGATCGCCAGCGCCCTGCCGGAAGACCTCGACGGCGTGCTGGCGGATGGCGGCGCCGACCTGATCGTCGTCTCCTCGCTGATCCAGTACCTGTCCCCCGCCGATCTGGAGACTCTGCTCGACCGCTTCCGCGCCAAGCTGAAGCCGAGCGGCCGGCTGGTCATCGCCGACGTGATCCCGCCGGACGCCGGGATCGTTGCGGATGTCGCCTCGCTGCTCCGCAATGCCTGGAGCGGCGGCTTCTTCCTCTCCGCCGTCGCCGGCCTCGCGGCCACCGCCGTCTCGCCCTATCGCAAACTGCGCGGCGAACTGGGGCTGTCGACCTATGCGCCGGCGGACATGATCGCGCTCCTTGCCCGTCACGGCTTCGCGGCCGAGCGCCATCTGCCGAATCTCGGCCTGACGCCGCACCGCATGACCTTTGTCGCCCGCCCCACGCGGCCGTGACGGTTTGACACCGGCAGGGTGTTTCGGCATATCGATCATATCGTTCGTTGAAGCGAACGCGTGACATTGCGGTGCGCGATGAATCCGATTTTCGCCGACCTGCCCACCACCGTCTTCGAGGTCATGTCGCAGCTTGCGCGCGAGACTGGGGCGATCAATCTCGGTCAGGGTTTTCCCGACGACCCCGGCCCGGCCGACGTGCGCGAAAAGGCGGCCGAGGCCGTCATTTCCGGCTGGAACCAGTATCCGCCGATGATGGGCCTGCCCGAGCTCCGGCAGGCGGTTGCGACTCACTACGGCCTGCACCAGAACCTGGCGATCGATCCGGCGCAGGAGGTGATGATCACCTCGGGCGCGACCGAGGCGATTGCCGGCGCGCTGTTCGCGCTGATCGAGCCGGGCGACGAGGTGGTGCTGTTCCAGCCCATGTACGACGCCTATCTGCCGCTGGTCCGCCGTGCCGGCGGCGTGCCGCGCTTCGTGACGCTGCGCCCGCCGCACTGGCGCTTCACGGAGGAAGACCTGGCCGCCGTCTTCTCGCCGAAGACGCGCGTGGTCCTGTTGAACAACCCGCTCAATCCGGCGGCGTCCGTCACCCCGACCGAAGACCTCGCGCTGCTCGGCCGCTTCTGCGAGCGCTTCGGCGCCACCGTCATTTCCGACGAGGTCTGGGAACATGTCGTGTTCGACGGCCACAGGCACGTTTCGGTGCTCAACGTCCCCGGCCTGCGCGAGCGCTCGGTCAAGATCGGATCGGCCGGCAAGATCTTCTCGCTGACCGGCTGGAAGGTCGGCTTCGTCGTCGCGGCGCCCGCCATCATGCGCGTGCTGGCCAAGGCCCATCAGTTCCTGACCTTCACGACGCCGCCGAACCTTCAGGCCGCCGTCGCCTATGGCCTCGGCAAGGACACCGGCTATTTCGACGGCATGCGTGCCGACCTGCAGCGCGCCCGCGACCGTTTCCAGGCCGGCCTCGTCCGCTGCGGCTTCGACGTGCTGCCGAGCGCGGCGACCTATTTCATCAATATCGACCTGGCGCCGGCCGGCATCTCGGACGATGTCGCCTTCTGCAAGAGCCTCGTGCAGCAGCACGGCGTCGCGGCCATTCCCGTCTCCGCCTTCTATGCCGAGACGCCGGTGACCTCGGTCGTGCGCTTCTGCTTCGCCAAGCGCGACGAGACGCTCGACGGCGCGCTGGATCGCCTCGCCCGCGTCGGAGCGGGTTGAGCCGTCAGGCGGTCTCGAACTGCAGGTTGGGAGAGTCCGCGAGGTTCTCCGACGCCGCCGCGCAGAGTTCTGCGATCGTTATCCGGTCGAGCTGGGCGAAATAGGTGCGCTCGGCGGCCTCGACCGCGGGCACCACCACTGCCGACACGAGCGGCGAGATCGCGTCGAACTCGTCGTCCGCGATCTCCACCGTGGCACGGACGATCTCGCCACAGGTGATGGACCTGCGCTCGCGCGCGAGGTCATAGCCGCCGCGCGGCCCTCTCATGCCCTTGAGGATGCCGTTGCGGACCAGCGCCTGCAGCAGCGGCTCCAGATGGCGCGGAGGCAGGTTCTGGCGGGCAGCCAGAGCCTTGGCTGCGACCGGTCCCGAGACCGCGTGCAGCGCAATATCGACAACGGCGGCAATCGCCAGCCGGCCACGACGCGACAGGATCGGCATGATGTCCTCGACCTGATGGGCGACGTCGCTCACCCGGGCGCAGCAGATCACAGCTTGATGGTGGTTAGAAGGACCATTTCGTGCATGCGCCCCGTGTCTACAACGCAGGGAAGAATTTTCTCAACGGCCGGTTGAGCCGAATCCGCCAGTACCACGCTGGGTCTCCGGCAGGTCGAGGGAGGTAGCCAGTTCCGCGGCGGTGACGGGGGCGATGACCAATTGGGCGATCCGCTCGCCGCGGGCGATGGTCACCGCCGCCTCGCCGAGATTGATCAGGATGACCTTCACCTCGCCGCGATAGTCGGCGTCGATGGTGCCGGGCGCGTTGGCCACGGTGATGCCGTGCTTCAGCGCGAGCCCGGAGCGCGGCCGCACCTGCCCCTCGTAGCCGGGCGGTATCGCCATGGCGAGGCCGGTCGGGACCGCCGCGCGGGCGAGCGGCTTCAGCACCAGCGGTTCGTCCGCCGGCAGCGCCGCGACGAGGTCCATGCCGGCGGCATGTTCCGTCTGCGCGGCGGGCAGCGGCAGCCCCTCGCCATGCGGCAGCCGCTGGACCGGGATCGCGAGCCGTGTGGTCATGCCGTCAGTCCGATCATGTCTTGCCGAGCCTGTCGGCGAGCCGCGCCACCAGCGCGCGCGCCACCTCGTCCTTCGACTGGCGCGCCCAGGTCTCGACGCCGTCAGGCGTCACCAGATGGACCGTGTTGGCATCGCCGCCGAACGTGCCGGTGCCGGTCGCGACGTCGTTGGCGACGATCAGGTCGCAGCCCTTGCGCGCCAGCTTGGCACGGGCGTTGTCGATGACATTGTCGGTTTCGGCGGCAAATCCCACGACAAGATCCGGCCGTCCGGCCTTCAGGCCGGCGACGGTCGCGAGGATGTCGGGGTTCTCGACGAAGGCGAGGCTCGGTGGGCCGCCGGCGCCCTTCTTGATCTTGCCGCCGGCGACATCGGCGACGCGCCAGTCGGCGACCGCCGCCGCGAACACGGCTATGGCGGCGGGCAGCGCCTTCTCGACCGCCGCCAGCATGTCGCGCGCGCTCTCGACATGCACGACGTTGACCCCGACCGGATCGGGGATCGCGACCGGGCCGGTCACCAGCGTCACCTCGGCGCCGGCCTCGGCGGCCGCCCTGGCGATGGCGTGGCCCTGCTTGCCGGAGGAATGGTTGGAAATGTAGCGCACGGGGTCGATCGCCTCGCGGGTCGGCCCGGAGGTCACCACGACCTTGCGGCCCTTGAGCGGATGGCTCACCGCCGGGTTCGCCATCATCGCCTCGATGGCGGCGATGATCTCCGGCACCTCGGCCATGCGGCCGGGCCCGAATTCGCCGCAGGCCATGGAGCCGTCATTCGGCCCGACGACGCTGACGCCATCGCCGCGCAGGGTCGCGAGATTGCGCTGCGTTGCCGGGTGCAGCCACATCCGCACGTTCATGGCGGGCGCGATCAGCACCCGCTTGTCGGTGGCGAGCAGGGCGGTCGAGGCGAGGTCGTTGGAATGGCCGTTGGCCATCTTGGCCATCAGGTCGGCGGTTGCCGGCGCGACCACCATCAGGTCGGCGTCGCGCGACAGTTCGATATGGCCCATGTCATTCTCGTCGGTGAGCGAGAACAGTTCCTGGAACACCTTGTCGCCGGTCAGCGAGCCGACCGAGAGCGGCGTGACGAATTCGGTGCCGGCTTTGGTCAGGATCGCCCGCACCGTCGCGCCGCGGTCCTGCAGCCGCCGGATCAGTTCCAGCGACTTGTAGGCCGCGATGCCGCCGCCGATGACGAGAAGAATGCGCTTGCCGACGAGCATGATGCGATGCCCCGGGGTGGAGGGTGGCGCGAAGGTAAGGGTTTGCGGCGGCCTTTCAAGGCCGCCGAGCGGCAGGCCTGCCTGCCTCACCGGAACGGCGGTTCGTCGAAACTGCGCAGCTTGCGCGAGTGGATCGCCCCGCCGGTGCGCTTCAGCCGCTCGACCGCGTCGAGCCCGACCAGCAGGTGCTGGGCGACGGCATTGGCATAGAAGGCGCTGGCAGCGCCCGGCAGCTTGATCTCGCCATGCAGCGGCTTGTCGGAGACGCAGAGCAGCGTCCCGTAGGGCACACGCAGCCGGTAGCCCTGCGCGGCGATGGTGCCGCTCTCCATGTCCACCGCGATGGCGCGCGACAGATTGAACAGGCGTGCTTCCTGCGTGTAGCGCAACTCCCAGTTGCGGTCGTCGTTGGTCACGACGGTCCCGGTCCTGAGGCGGTGCTTCAGCGCATCGCCCGACGCGCCGGTGACGGCGGCGCAGGCCTCCTGCAGGGCGGTCTGGATTTCGGCGAGGGCGGGGATCGGGATCTGCGGCGGCACCAGCGCGTCGAGGATGTGATCGCGCCTCAGATAGGCGTGGGCGAGCACATAGTCGCCGATCTCCTGCGCCTGCCTCAGGCCCCCGCAATGGCCGATCATCAGCCAGCAATGGGGCCGGAGCACCGCCAGATGGTCGGTGATGTTCTTGGCGTTGGACGGGCCGACGCCGATATTGACCAGCGTCACGCCGGCCGTGCCCTGCCGCTCCAGGTGATAGGCCGGCATCTGGTATCGGTGCCAGGCGGAGGCCGCGACGCGCGCCACGCCGCCCTCGAGGCTGGCCGCATCGATGGTCTGGCCGCCCGGCGCGGTGAGCCGCACGGCCCGGCCGGCCGCGATCTCCTCGGCGGCCCAGGCGACGAACTGGTCGACATAGCGGTGATAGTTGGTCAGCAGGATCCACGGCTGCACCGCCCGCCAGTCCGTGCCGGTGTAATGGACCAGCCGCCGCAGCGAGTAGTCGGCGCGCACGGCGTCGAACAGCGACAGCGGCCGCGCGCCGTTGGGCAATCCGTCGAATATGCCGTCGGCCACCTCGTCGCCGACCAGCGACAGAAGCGGCGAGGGGAAGTGCCGCGCGAGTTCCGACGGGCTTCGGCCGCCGGCTGCCAGTTCGTCGACGCCGTCGAGCACATAGGGGTAGGGGATTTCCTGCGTGCTGGGGCGCACGTCCAGCGTCGCGCCATATTCGGAGACGAGCGGGCGGAGCTGGTCGAGCAGGTAGCGCCGGAAGAAGCCGGGCTGCGTCACCGTCGTCGTATAGAGGCCGGGCTGGGAGAATTTGGCGTAGGCCCGCCGGTTGCGCGGCGCGGCCCGGTCCGGCGCATGGGTGACGGCGAGCTCGGGATAGACGAAGCGGGCGCGCTCTTCCGCGGAGGGCGGCTGACCGCCTGACAGAAAACGCTCCAGCGCGGCGCGGAGCGCGGCGGTCGCCTCGTCATAGAGCTGTTCGAGGCGGTCGACGGCGGAATCGGGCGTCAGGGTCTGGGCCATGGCGGTACTATACAGGGTCGGATGACTAGGCACGACCTCGGTGCTTCCCACCTCTCCCCGGCGGGGAAGTCGTCCTCACCCCCAGATCAGGTTCGCCGCCAGCAGAGCCGCGATGACCCACAGCGCCACCGTCGACCAGCGGTTCCGCCGGGCCTCCGCCTCGCCGATGCCCTTGAGCGATTCCGGCGCCAGCACGAAGCCTTCGCGGGTCAGGGCGTCGATCCGCTCCGACAGCATGGCGGCGCGGCCGAGCAGCGCCGGGGCTTCGCCCAGCACCTTGCCGACGGCGCGCGCGCCTTCGCCGACCTCCTCGATCCGCCCGACCGGGCCGAGATTGCGCGTGATCCATTCCCGCACCACCGGCTCCGAACTTGTCCAGATGTCGAGCCGGGGATCGAGCGAGCGGGCGACGCCCTCGACCACCACCATGGTCTTCTGGAGGAGGATCAGCTCCGTGCGCGTCTTCATCTCGAAGATGCCGGTCACCTCGAACAGCAGCGACAGGAGGTGCGCCATCGAGATCTGGTCGGCCGTGCGCGAATGGATCGGCTCGCCGATGGCGCGGATCGCCTGCGCGAACTCGTCGATGGAATGGTGCGCCGGCACATAGCCGGCCTCGAAATGCACCTCGGCCACGCGGCGGTACTGCTTGGTGATGAAGCCGAGCAGGATCTCCGCGAGGAAGCGCCGCTCCTTCGGGCCGATCCGGCCCATAATGCCGAAATCGACCGCGACGAGATTGCCGGCCGCGTCAGCGAACAGGTTTCCCTGATGCATGTCGGCGTGGAAGAAGCCGTCGCGCAGCGCGTGGCGCAGGAAGCTCTGGATGACGGTCTGGCCGAGCGCGCGCGGGTCGATGCCGGCGGCGGCCAGCCCCGCGCGGTCGCCGAGCCGGATGCCGTCGATCCATTCGGTGGTCAGCACGCTCTTGCCCGTGCGGTTCCAGTCGACGACCGGAACGCGGAAGCCCGGATCGTCCCTGGTCCGCTCGGCCATTTCGGAGGCGGCGGCGGCCTCCAGCCGGAGATCGAGCTCGATCGCCATGGAGCGGGCGAGCGTATCGACGATGCCGACCGGCATCAGCCGGCGGCTGTCCGGCGCGAACCGCTCGGCGAGGCGCGCCGCGAAATAGTAGTCGGAGAGGTCGGCCCGGAAACGGTCGGCGACGCGGGGGCGCAGCACCTTCACCGCGACATCGCGCAAGGTGTCGCCGTCCTTCACCGTCGCGCGGTGGACCTGCGCGATGGAGGCGGCCGCGATCGGCGGGCCGAAGGTGACGAACAGCGTGTCGAGCGGTGCGCCCAGCGTCTCCGCGACGATCCGCTCGGCCTCCTTCGCGTCGAAGGGCGGCACCTTGTCCTGCAGCGCCTCGAGATCGGTGGCGATGGCAGCGCCCACCACGTCGGGCCGGGTCGATAGGAACTGGCCGAGCTTCACATAGGTCGGCCCGAGGCGGGTGAGGGCGGCGGTCAGCCGGTCGGCGCGCGTGCCCGTGCCGCGCCGCTCGACGAGCCGCGCCAGCTTGAGGCCGAGACGGGCGGCGGGCGGCAGCACCTGCGGATCGACGAGGCCGAACACGCCCTCGCGGGCGAAGACGAAGCCCGCACGGGCGAGGCGCGCGGCATGGACGAGTGTCGGGATCACGGGGTCAGATCTTCCAGCCGCCGGAGAGGCAGGCGATGCCCCCGGTCATCGGCGTCACCGCCACGCGCGAAAAGCCCGCCGTCTCGATCATGCCGGCGAAGGCCTCGTTGCGCGGAAACTTGCGGATCGACTCCACCAGATACTGATAGGGCTCGGCATCGCCCGTCACCATCCGCCCCATCGGCGGGATGACGCTGAACGAATAGGCGTCGTAGACACGGTCGAGGCCCGGCACGACATCCGGCGAGAATTCCAGCACCAGCAGGCGGCCGCCGGGCCGGAGCACGCGGTAGGCCTCGTCGAGCGCCTTCTGGATGCGCGGCACGTTGCGGATGCCGAAAGCGATCGTGTAGCCGTCGAACGAGCGCGAGGGGAACGGCAGTTCCTCGGCATTGCCCCGCACGAACTCGACGCGCTCCGACAGGCCGCGCTTCCCGGCACGGTCGCGGCCGACCTTCAGCATCTCGACATTGATGTCGCAGACGGTCGCATCGGCATTGGCCCCCGCGCCGACCACCTTGAAGGCGACATCGCCCGTGCCGCCGGCGACGTCGAGATGGTGGAAGGCCCGCGTCTTCGGCACGCCGAGCCGCGTCACCATGACGTCCTTCCAGACCCGGTGCAGGCCCGCCGACATCAGGTCGTTCATCAGGTCGTAGCGGCCGGCCACCTTGTGGAACACGTCGTCCACCAGCCCCTGCTTGGCGTCGAGATCGACGCGGCGGAAGCCGAAATCGGTGGTGGAAGAGGCTGCTGACATGGTCCGACCCTGCAATTCGGCCGGACCATAGCGGAACCGGCCCCCCGGCGCTATGTGGGGATCGCCGCCGGTTTCCCGCGGCCTCACCGGATGGTTGACCGATGCCCGAACTTCCCGAGGTCGAAACGGTGCGCCGGGGTCTTGCCCCGGTCATGGAGGGCGCGACCATCCTTGGCGCCGACATCCGCCGCCCCGACCTGCGCTTCCCCTTCCCCGAGCGCTTCGGCGAGCGGCTGACCGGCCGGCGCGTCGAGGCGCTCGGCCGCCGGTCCAAATATCTGCTGGCCGATCTCGACCAGGGCGACGTGCTGGTCATGCATCTCGGCATGTCCGGATCGTTTCGCATTGAACAGGGCGTGGTCGGCGAGTTCCACCACGAACGCTCGCGCGATTCCGCCCACGACCATGTCGTGCTGCGTCTGTCGTCGGGGGCGACCGTCACCTACAACGACCCGCGCCGCTTCGGCTTCATGCTGATGATCCCGCGCACGGAACTGGCCGAACACGCGCTGTTCGCCCATCTCGGCGTCGAGCCGGTCGGCAACGCGCTCTCGGCCGAGCATCTGGCGCACGCCTTCCGCGGCAAGGCGGCACCGCTGAAGGCGGCGCTGCTCGACCAGTCGATCATTGCCGGCCTCGGCAATATCTATGTCTGCGAGGCGCTTTATCGATCCGGCCTGTCGCCGCAGCGTGCCGCCGGCACCCTCGTCACCAAGGGTGGCCAACCGACAGCGCGGCTCGAACGGCTGGTGCCGGTCATCCGCGAGGTGATTGCAGAGGCCATCGAGGCCGGCGGCTCGTCGCTGCGCGACCATGCCCAGCCCTCGGGCGAGCTCGGCTATTTCCAGCACCGTTTCCGCGTCTATGACCGCGAAGGCGAGGCTTGCGCGACGCCGGGTTGCGGGACCATTGTTCGCCGCATCGTGCAGTCGAACAGATCGACGTTCTATTGCCCGACATGCCAGCGATAGGAACGATCCATGCTGAAGGTCTGGGGCCGGAACAATTCGTCCAACGTGCAGAAGGTCATGTGGTGCGTCGGCGAACTCGGGATCGCCCATGAGCGCGTCGAGGCCGGCCGGCAGTTCGGGGTCGTCGACGAGCCGCGCTACCGGGCGATGAACCCGAACGGCAAGATACCCACCATCGAGGACGATGGCGCCATCCTGTGGGAATCGAATGCCATCTGCCGCCACCTCGCCCGCAAGCATGGACGCCTGATGCCCCCCGCGCTGGCGGATCAGGCGCGGGTCGACATGTGGATGGACTGGCAACAGACCGAACTCGGCGCGGCGGTCGGGCCGGTCTTCATCGGCCTCGTGCGCACGGACCCGGACAAGCGCAACATGGCGGCGATCGATGCGGCCAAGATGTCCTCCATCGCCGCCATGAAGGTCCTCGACGCCCACCTTGCCGATCATCTCTACGTCGTCGGCAATACCTTCTCGGTGGCCGATATCCCCATGGGGGTCATGGCCTTCCGCTACAAGGCGCTGGTCCCGGAAAGCCCGGCCTATGCCAATCTCGACCGCTGGTATGCCGCCATCGGCGAACGCCCGGCTTTCCGCGCCCATGTCTCCGACATTCCGCTGACCTGAAGCAGCGATCGGCCGGGCGCTTTGTCGCTCCCGGCCATTCCGCGTTGACTTTTGGTGGAAGCGCGGCCATAACCCGCGCCGACTTGGGAGCGGTCCGCGCCCGAGCGCGTGAGCCTTTTGAGGGTTCGCCGCCTGCAGACCGTTCCTGAAACCCCATTGATCGATTGATCCAGATACGCGCGGAGACGTCCCGTGAAACGCACCTACCAGCCGTCCAAGCTCGTCCGCAAGCGCCGCCACGGCTTCCGCACCCGCATGGCAACCAAGGGCGGCCAGCGGGTTCTCGCCGCCCGCCGCGCGCGGGGCCGCAAGCGCCTGTCTGCGTGAAGACAGCGCGATAAGGCAGAGCCTGGGCCGGTTCGCGATCCGTCGATCGTGAGTCTGGCCCGGATGCGGCGGGAGGTGCGGATGACAAGTTCGACGACACCCCGCCGCCTCGTTCGCCGCGCCGACTTCGTTGCCTGTTCCAAGGGCCGCCGTGTCGCAACGGCGGCTTTCGTGTTGCAGGAGCGCCGCCGCGGCGACGACCTGCCACCGCGCTTCGGTTTCACCGTCACCAAGAAGACCGGCGGCGCCGTCGAGCGCAACCGCATGCGCCGCCGCCTCAAGGAGGCCGTGCGGCTCGGTGCCGCGCCTTGCGCCGCTCCGGGCTCGGATTATGTGCTGGTCCTGAACCGCAACGCGCTCGACCGTCCGTTCGAGACCCTCATGACCGATCTCGCCGATGCCCTGCGCCGGGCTTCGGTTCCCCGCCCGCCGCGCCACCCGGCCGGCGCCCCGTCCTGACCTCCTGCCGACAGACCGATGGCTGACAACCGCAACTACATTCTCGCGATCGTCCTTTCGATCCTCGTTCTCGTCGGCTGGCAGTATTTCGTCGGCATGCCCCAGATGGAGCGCCAGCGCCAGCAGCAGGCGCAGCAGCAGCGTCAGGCACAGCCGGCTCCGGCCCAGCCCGGCCAGGCTCCGTCGACGACGCCGGCGGCTCCGGGTACGCCGGCCCCCGGCGCCACCTCGACCGCGCCTGCCGCCCCCGGCGCCGTGGCTCCGGCTCCCGCCGGCGGCCAGACCCGCGAGGCGATCCTCGCCGCGACCCCTCGCGTCGGCATCGAGACGCCGCGGATCACCGGCTCGATCAACCTCGTCGGCGGCCGTCTCGACGACATCGTCCTGACCAGCTACCGCGAGACGACCGCGCGCAACAGCCCGCACGTCGTGCTCTTCGCGCCGGCCGGCTCGCCGATCGATCCGGTCCACCACCAGCACCCGTTCTATGCCGAGTTCGGCTATGTCGGCGTCGCCAATGCCGGCACCGCCGTGCCCAACGCCCAGACCGTCTGGACGCAGCAGGGAGCCGGCAAGCTCGCTCCCGGTACGCCGGTCGTGATCACCTGGGACAATGGCCAGGGCCTGACCTTCCGCCGCACCTTCGAGATCGATGCCAACTACATGGTGACGGTGAAGGACGCGGTCATCAATGCCGGCGGCGCACCGGTGACGCTGCATGCCTACGGCCTCATCTCCCGCCACGGCGTGCCGCAGACCTCCGGCTACTACATCCTGCACGAGGGCCTGATCGGCGTCTTCGGCGACAAGGGCCTGCAGGAAGTCGGCTATTCCGCCATCGAGAGCGCCAAGACCCAGGCCTTCAAGGCGCGCGGCGCCTGGCTCGGCATCACCGACAAGTACTGGGCCGCCGCGCTGATCCCGGATCAGTCGCTGGAAACCGATGCGGCCTTCAAGTTCTTCCAGTCGGGCACGACCAAGAGCTTCCAGACCGATTTCCTCGCGCCCGCCACGACCGTTGCGCCCGGCGCCACCCACGAGACCACGACGCGCCTGTTCGCCGGCGCCAAGGAAGTCCGTATCGTCGATGGCTATGCCGAGGCCTTCAAGGTCGACCGGTTCGACCGCCTGATCGACTGGGGCTGGTTCTATTTCATCACCAAGCCGCTCTTCGTCGTGATGGACTGGATCTTCGTCCAGACCGGCAATTTCGGCATCGCCATCCTGCTGGTCACGCTGCTGATCAAGGGCCTGTTCTTCCCGCTCGCCAACAAGAGCTACGCCTCCATCACCATGATGAAGAAGGTGCAGCCGGAAATGATGGCGATCCGCGACCGTTTCGCGGAAGACAAGATGAAGCAGCAGCAGGAGCTGATGGCGCTCTACAAGCGCGAGAAGATCAATCCGCTCGCGGGCTGCTGGCCGATCCTGATCCAGATTCCGGTGTTCTTCGCGCTCTACAAGGTGTTGTTCATCACCATCGAGATGCGGCAGGCGCCGTTCTTCGGCTGGATCCAGGACCTCTCGGCCCCCGATCCGACCTCGATCTTCAACCTTTTCGGCCTGCTGCCCTTCGCCGTGCCTGCCTTCCTCCTGATCGGCGTCTGGCCGATCATCATGGGCATCACGATGTGGGTGCAGATGCAGATGAACCCGGCTCCCACCGACCCGATCCAGGCGGTGTTCTTCAAGTGGATGCCGATCCTGTTCACCTTCATGCTGGCCTCGTTCCCGGCGGGCCTCGTCATCTACTGGGCGTGGAACAACCTGCTCTCGGTGCTCCAGCAGGGCATCATCATGCGCAAGTACGGCGTGAAGATCGAATTGTGGGATAATCTCCGTTCGATGTTCGGCGCCGGACCCGCCAAGCCCGCGGCCTGACCGCCGAGCGAAAGGACCGAACGATGACCGCCGACCCGATCGAGGCGGGCCGGCTCATCTTCGCCCGGCCCTGGACATTCTGGCGCGGCACGCCGGACATGAAGCACCTGCCGCCGATGGCCGGCGTCGAGGTCGCTTTCGCCGGCCGCTCCAATGTCGGCAAGTCGAGCCTGATCAACGCGCTGGTTGGCCAGAACAGCCTCGCCCGCACCTCGAACACGCCCGGACGCACGCAGGAACTGAACTTCTTCCACGTCGAGGGTCCGGCCAATCCCGGCATCGTGCTGGTCGACATGCCGGGCTACGGCTTTGCCGCCGCCCCTGAGGCCAAGGTGAAGGCGTGGACGCGCGTCATTCACGACTATCTGCGCGGCCGGCAGAACCTCGCCCGCGTCTATGTGCTGATCGATGCCCGCCACGGCATCAAGCCGGTGGATGTCGAGGTGCTGGACGCGCTCGGCAGCGCGGCCGTGTCCTATCAGGTCGTGCTGACCAAGGCCGACCAGATCTCCGGTGCCGAGCTCAAGGCGCTCGTCGCCGCGACGCTCGAGGCGCTGAAGAAGCGCGCGGCCGCCTTCCCCGAGATCATCGCGACCTCCAGCCGCAAGGGCGAGGGCATCCCGGACCTGCGCGCCGCCATCGTCAAGGTCGCGGCCGAGCGCGCCTGACCCTGCTGCGACGCCGGCTCACTTCTCAAGCCGCGCTCCGGCCGATAGTCTCCCCGCAACAGGGAGCGCGTAGCCTTGCCGCCAGGCTCCCGACGAGAAAGCCGGGAGGCAATGTGAGCACTGCCGTACACCTCAAGGGTGTTTCGGTCGCATACGCTTTGGCGGGCGGCGGGAAATACGAAGCGGTTCAGCCCGTCGACCTGTCGGTTCGCGACGGCGAATTCGTGGCCCTGCTCGGCCCGACCGGCTGCGGCAAGTCGACCCTGCTCAACATCGCCGCCGGCCTCATGGCGCCGTCGTCCGGCACCTGCGACATCTTCGGCGAGCGCCTCTCCGGCCTCAACGCCAAGGCCGGCTACCTCTTCCAGCAGGATGCGCTGATGCCGTGGAAGACGGCCGAGGACAATGTCGCCATCGGCCTGGAAGTCGCCGGCGCCTCGCGCAGGGAAGCCCACGAGAAGGCGCGCGCCATGCTGGCGAAGGTCGGGCTCTCGGCTTTCGGCGACCGCTATCCGCACCAGCTCTCCGGCGGCCAGAAGAAGCGCGTGGCGCTGGCGCAGGTGCTCGTCCGCGAGCCGAAGATCCTGCTGATGGACGAACCCTTCGGTCCGCTCGACGCCCAGACCCGGCTGATCATGAGCGAGTTGCTGCTCGACCTCTGGCAGCAGGACCGCAAGGCCGTGATGTTCGTCACCCACGACCTCGACGAGGCCATCGCGCTGTCCGACCGCGTGGTGGTGATGTCGGCCGGCCCCGCCTCCCGCTTCATCGGCGAGTTCACCGTCCACCTGCCGCGCCCGCGCGACATTGCGGAAGTGCGTGCCGAGCCCGCCTTCCACCGTCTCCATGCCGAGATCTGGTCGTGCCTGCGCGACGAAGTCCGCAAGACCTATGGCCTTCCCGGCAAGGCCGGCGCGGAACAGGGAGCCGTCTGATGCCCATCTCCCGCGGCAAGCTTCTCGGCCTCCAGATCCTCGTCGCGGTCGGCGTCTTCGCCTTCTGGCACGTCGTCACCAACTGGTCGGTCGTCGGCGACGTGAAGACCATGCGGTTCTTCTTCTCGACGCCCTACGACGTCATCGTGCGCGTCTTCTCCATGTTCATGGAAGGCTCGGTCTACCGGCATCTCTGGATCACGCTGGTCGAGACCATCCTCGCCTTCGTCATCGGCGCCAGCCTCGGCATCGTCATCGGCTTCTGGTTCGCGCGGAAGCCGCTCGTTGCCGCTGTCTTCGACCCCTACGTGAAGATGATGAACGCGCTGCCGCGCGTCGTGCTCGCGCCGATCTTCGCCCTGTGGTTCGGCCTCGGTATCTGGTCCAAGGTCTGGCTCGGCGTCACGCTGGTCTTCTTCATCGTCTTCTTCAACGTCTATCAGGGCGTGCGCGAGGTGCCGCAGGTGGTGCTCGCCAATGCCCGGATGCTCGGCATGAACGAGCGGCAGCTGCTGCGCCACGTCTACTGGCCGGCGGCGCTCGCCTGGGTCTTCTCCTCCCTCCACACGTCCGTCGGCTTCGCCGTGGTCGGCGCGGTGGTCGGCGAATACCTCGGCTCGGCCGCGGGTCTAGGCTATCTCATCCATCAGGCGGAAGGCGTCTTCGACGTCACCGGCGTCTTTGCGGGCATGGTCATCCTCATGGGCTTCGTCATGCTGATCGACGGCATCGTGACGCTGGTCGAGAAGCCGCTGCTTGTCTGGAAGCCGGGCGAGACTAAAACGGTCTGAGACGAGGACTGTTCGATCAAGGGGCGCCGACAGCGCGCCGGGAAACACGTGGAGGACGACATGGACCGCAGGCAGGTACTTTCGCTCATCGGTGCGGGCGCCGGGCTCGCGAGCCTGCCCGGCCCCGCCTTCGCCCAGGGCGCTTTGGAAAAGCCGAAGGTGACGCTCGGCGTCGGCGGCAAGCAGCTCCTCTACTACCTGCCGCTGACCATCGCGGAGCGTCGCGGCTTCTTCAAGGATTTCGGCCTCGACATGGAGATCAACGACTTCGCCGGCGGCGCGCGCTCGCTGCAGGCGCTGGTCGGCGGTTCCGTCGATCTGGTCGCGGGCGCCTATGAGCATACGCTGCGCATGCAGGCCAAGGGGCAGGACATCCGCTCCACCATCGAGATCCTGCGCTTCCCCACCATCGTTATCGCCGTGCGCAAGGCGATTGCCGACAAGGTCAAGTCGCCGGCGGACTTCAAGGGCCTGAAGATCGGCGTCACCGCGCCGGGTTCCTCCACCTTCATCACCGCGGTTCACGCCATGGCCAAGGCCGGCCTCAAGGCGAGCGATGCCAGCTTCATCGGCATCGGCGGCGGCGCCAGCGCGGTTGCGGCCATGAAGCGCGGCGAGATCGACGTGATCTCCCATCTCGATCCGGTCATCGCCAAGCTGGAGGCCGACGGCGACGTCGTGACCCTGATCGACACCCGCACCGAGGCCGGCACCCGCGCCCTGTTCGGCGCGTCCAACCCGGCCGCCTGCCTCTACCTGCGTCAGGACTTCATCGAGAAGAACCCGAACACCACGCAGGCCGCCGTCAACGGCCTCTACAAGGCGCTGCGCTGGATCGACAAGGCCTCGCCCGCCGAGGTCGCGGACGCCGTGCCGGAGCAGTATCACCTCGGCGACAAGGCGCTCTACATCAAGGCGGTGCAGGCCTCGAAGGACGCCTATTCCAAGACCGGCATCATGGCGCAGGACGGCATGAAGTCGGTGTTCGACATGCTGAAGGCGCTGGACGCCGAGATGGCGAACGTCTCCGCCGACATCATCGCCAAGTCCTTCGACGGGCGGTTCGCGCAGAAGGCCGCGACCATCGTGACGTGAGAGTGGACCCCGGTACGGTCTCGCCGTCATGGCCGGGCTTGTCCCGGCCATCCACGCCTTGACCACGGCGTAAGAAGGAAGTCGTGGATGCCCGGCATAAGGCCGGGCATGACGTTCAAACCGAACCGCGATTGCCCCTCATGCCCTGCGCAGGTTGAAACCGTGCAGCGCGGCGACGCCGAGGCAGAACAGCCCGGCGACGATCAGGCCGTTGCTGCGGCTGCGGCGATTGCCCTCGCTCTCCGCGAACGACAGGAACGTGCGCCCTTCGCTGGTCGCCTCGAACACCAGCCTCGCGTGCGGGTCGATCAGGAACCGCACCTGCTGGCCGTAGCGCAGCCGGTCGATGCCATCGACCCACAGCGTTGGCGGCGGCGACACCTCGATCAGGCCGAAACCCGACACGGCCAGCGGAATCTTCTGCGTGCGATAGGTGGCGGTGCCGCGCCGCCCACGGCTGACCCGCACCAGCGGCGCCGTGTAGCTGATCGGCCCGACATGATCGGCGACCGTCAGCGCGCCGCGCTCCGGCGGGCGCTGCGCGAAACCCGCGATCAGGAGGAATAGCCCCAGCAGGACGACGCCGATCAGCCAGAGCACGCCCCACACATCGGGAACGTCCGCCGGCCCCGGCGTGTCGTCCGCCTCGCTCAATGAGCCTCTTCCCAGTTGCCGGCGGCGCGGGCATCGACGCTGAGCGGTACTCTCAGCTCCAGCGCCGGTTCGGGCGCTTTCTCCATGACCCGCTTGATGACCGGCAGGGTCACGTCGATCTGGTCCTCCGGCACCTCGAACACCAGTTCGTCGTGGACCTGCAGCAGCATCAGCGCGTCGAGCTTCGCCTCTGCCAGCGCGGCGTCCATCCGGACCATGGCGCGGCGGATGATGTCGGCGGCCGAGCCCTGGATCGGCGCGTTGATGGACTGGCGCTCGACGAAGGCCCGTTCGGACGGATTGCCCGACCTGATCGCCGGGAAATGGCACTTCCGGCCGAAGATCGTCTCGACATAGCCGTTCTCGCGCACGAAGGCCTTGGTGGCGTCCATGTAGTCGCGGATGCCCGGGAACCGCTCGAAATACTTCTTGATATAGGCGCCGGCCTCGTCACGGGGGATGCCGAGCTGATTGGCGAGGCCGAAGGCCGAGATGCCGTAGATGATGCCGAAATTGATCGCCTTGGCGCGGCGGCGCACCAGCGGATCCATGCCCTTGACCGGCACGCCGAACATTTCCGAGGCGGTCATGGCGTGGATGTCGACGCCGTCGGCGAAGGCCTGCCGCAGTTGCGGGATGTCGGCGATGTGGGCGAGCACGCGCAGCTCGATCTGCGAATAATCGGCCGAGACCAGCTTGCGGCCGGGCGCGGCGATGAAGGCGGTGCGGATCTTGCGGCCTTCCTCGGTCCTGACCGGGATGTTCTGCAGGTTCGGTTCGGACGAGGACAGCCGCCCCGTCGTCGTCGCGGCCAGCGCGAAGGAGGTGTGGACGCGCCCCGTCTCGGCATTGATGTAGGTCGGCAGCGCGTCGGTATAGGTCGACTTCAGCTTGGTCACCGTGCGCCAGTCGATGATCTTGCGCGGCAGTTCGTGGCCCTCGTCGGCAAGGTCCTCCAGCACGCCGGCCGCCGTGGACCAGGCGCCGGTCTTGGTCTTCGAGCCGCCCGGCAGGCCCATCTTGCCGAACAGGATGTCGCCGAGCTGCTTGGGCGAACCGGGGTTCAGCGGCTCGCCGGCGAGGTCCTGGATCTCCGCCTCGACGCGCGCCGCCGTCTGCGCGAAGTCGCCCGACAGCCGCGAGAGCACCTGCCGGTCGACGAGGATGCCGCGCCGCTCCATGCGCGCCAGCACGTCGACCAGCGGCCGCTCCAGCATCTCGTAGACCACCGTCTTCGATTCCGCGGGCAGCCGGGGCTTCAGCGCCTGCCAGAGGCGCAGCGTCACATCCGCGTCCTCGGCGGCATAGGCGGTCGCCCGGTCGAGCGGCACGCGGTCGAAGGTGATGCGGTTCCGCCCCGTGCCGGTGACACTGTCGAAGCTGATCGGCTGATGGCCGAGATGGCGCTCCGAGAGCGCGTCCATGCCATGCGAGCCGAGGCCGGCATCGAGCGCGTAGGAGACCAGCATCGTGTCGTCGTAGGGGCGGACATCCACGCCGTGGCGGCGGAGGATCAGGAGGTCGTATTTGAGGTTCTGCCCGACCTTGAGCACGCCGGGGTTCTCGGCGAGCGCCTTCAGCCGCTCCAGCGCCTCGACGGTCGGGATCTGCCCTTCAACCAGTCCGGAATCGAACAGGCCGGCCTCTCCCGCCTTGTGGGCGAGCGGCACGTAGCAGGCCTTATTCGCAGCATAGGCGAGCGAGAAGCCGACGAGATCGGCGCTCATCGCGTCCAGCGACGTCGTCTCGGTGTCGAGCGCGACGACGCCCGCCTCGACCGCTTGCCCGATGAATGCATCGAGGGCGGCGAGCGAGGTGATGCACTGATAGCCGGAATGGTCGACGGGCACCCTGGCCTCCGCGAGCGCCTTGGCCGCGCGGGTCGCGGGCGTCGGCGCGCCCTCGGCGACAGGCTCCGCCGCCCTGGTCGCCGCAGGCGCGGCGACGGGTGCCGCCGCCGGTTTCGGCGCATTGGGATCGGCCGCCAGCGCCGGATCGGGATCGATCTTGGCGGGGTCGACGCCGTAGAGCTCGCCGACCTTCTTGGTGATCGTGGTGAACTCCATCGCCTTCAGGAAAGCGACCAGCGTCTTGCCGTCGGGTTTGGCGAGCCCGGTTTCGTCCAGCGGCACTTCGAGCTCGACGTCGCGGACCAGCTGCACCAGCTGGCGCGAGATCAGCACCTTGCTGATCACGTCCGGATTGGTCAGCGTCTCGCGGCGCTTCGGCTGCTTGATCTCGCCGGCCCGCGCCAGCAGCGTATCGAGGTCGCCATATTCGGCGATGAGCTGCGCGGCGGTCTTGCGGCCGATGCCGGGCGCGCCGGGCACGTTGTCGGACGTGTCGCCTTCCAGCGACTGGATGTCGACGATCTTTTCGGGCGGCATGCCTTCCCAGTACTCGGTGACGTCGCCGACCTTTTCGGCCGGCACGTTCCAGCGCTCGAACCGGTCGCCGTGGGTCAAGAGCCGCTCCGGCCGGTAGCCGGGCTTGCCCTTGATGCCGCTCTCGGGGTCGTAGAAGGCGACGCAGGGCCGCACCAGCTGCATCAGGTCCTTGTCGGCGGAGATGATCAGCACGTCGGCGCCGCGCCCGCAGGCCTGTTCGGCATAGGTCGCGATCAGGTCGTCGGCCTCGTAGCGGTCCTGCTCGATGGCATGCAGGCCGAAGGCGCGGATCGCCGCCCGGAACAGCGGGAACTGCGGCACCATGTCCTCCGGCGGCGGCGGCCGGTGCGCCTTGTAGTCCGGATAGATCTCCTTGCGGAACGACTGCTCGCTCTTGTCGAGGATCATGGCGATATGGGTCGGCTTCACGCCGAGCGCGCCTTCCTCGACGAATTGCAGCACCTTGGTCGAGAACAGCCTGACGGCGCCCGTCGGCAACCCGTCCGACCGCGAATTGTATTTCCGGTCCTGGTTCATCGACTGGAAATAGGCGCGGAAGACGAAGGACGACCCGTCGATCAGGAAAACGCGGTCGCCCTTGCCGACGGGGCGGTGGTGATCGGAAGCCATGGATATGCGGTCTCGCGCTGAGGTCGCCCCATTATGGACGCTGGCGCGCGCCGCGTCATGTCAGCACGCGAGCGGGCAACCTCACCAGGCGAGCATGCGCCGGCCGAGCAGCGCGCCGGCGGCGCTCATGAGGGCGACGCCGATCGTGTACCAGGTGACCACGAAGAACGGCGAATCGTCGGCGCAGTGCAGCCCGTAGAAGAAGGCCGCGATGGTGCCGGCCGCGAAGCCCGCCAGCGCTCCGGCCTGCATGGCGCTCTGCGGCGCGCCACGGCGCAGTGCGGCGAGGAAGATGGCCAGCGGCGCCGTTGCCAGCAGCGGGATCGCGACGAGGCAGAGGGCGGAATTGTTGCCGACCAGCCGGGCGCCGAAGACGGCGGCCGGCTGCGTCGCCACCTCGTGCCCCACGCCGAACAGGAAGATCAGCGCCGGCAGCACCAGCACCGATTTCGGCAGGTCGGCCTCCGGGCGGGCGGCGGCGCGCAGCAGGGCGAGGGCCGCGACGGCGAGCGTCGCCACCAGCAGCAGCTTCTGGCCGAACAGCACCGTGCCCATCGCCGAGGCGAGATCGGGCCGCGTGCCGATCGAGAGCATCATCAGGGCGAAGGCGACCGTCGCGGCCGCCGCCGCCGCGATCATGAGCCGGCCGTGCAGGGAGGGCCCCGCCGCTTTCGCGTCGCGCGCCAGTCCGGCAATGAGGTCTTCGGTCTTCATCTCACACGCTCCCGCGGAGCATCTTGGCGAGGCCGGCAAGGCCCCTGTGCAGCGCGACGCGCACCGCGCCCTCGCTCATCGACAGGGCGGCCGCCGTCTCTCTGGTATCGTTGCCGTCCACGAACATCGAGCGGATCACCGCCTTCTGCCCGGCCGGCAGGCTGTCGGCGAGCTTGACCACGTCGCGCGTCGCAATCTCCGGCTCGTTCGACGGGGCGGGAATCGCCTCGGCGAATTCGTCGATATCGACATGGCCCGACGAGCCGCGCCGGCGCAGCGCATCGATCAGCTTGTGTTTCAGGATGGCCCTCAGCCACGGCACCAGCGGCTGGCTCGGAATCCAGCTCGTCCGCTTGGTGTGGATGGCGATCAGCACGTCCTGCACGATGTCCTCTGCTTCCGCGACCGACCGGCCGGCGCGCGACAGCCCTGAACGGGCAAGGCCCCGCAGGAACGGCGTCAGCTCGTGAAGCAGCCGCGCATAGGCTGCCCCGTCGCCCGCGAGGCCGGCCCGCATCCACGCGCTCCATTCCTCGTCGCGGTCTCTCACGTCGCTCCTGTTACGTTGTCATACGGATCGGCTCACGCAACCGTTACAGGCAAGTCGCGCATCCCGCGACAGCTTTCCGCGGCGAGGCGCCTCAAGCCTTCGATGTTGACGTTTACGTAAACGTAGGATACCAGATCGTCAGGGCGACGATGATCGCCGCGAGGAAGCCGGGGAACCGACGGGCACATGACCAGTGCAGCGGCTCATGACATGGCGGAAGTGCGCTCCACGGCGACGCTGGCGGAGCTTCTGGCCGGCGCGGGATCGCCGCCCGGCGGCAAGGACCTCCTGACCATCCGCGAGATGACCCGCACGTTCGGCGTCACCGCCCGCGCCTTGCGCTTCTACGAGGAGAAAGGCCTGATCGCGCCGGTGCGCCAGGGCCAGGACCGCCTCTATTCGCGCCGCGACCGGGGCAGGCTCCGGCTCGTCCTCATGGGCAAGTGCGTCGGCTTCTCGCTGGAAGACGTGAAGGCCATGCTGGACCTCTACGACCTCGGCGACGGCGGCGTCACACAGATGAAGGTCGCGCGCAGCAAGTATCGCGAGCAGGTCGGCCGCCTTCACGCCCAGAAGCGCGACATCGACACGGCGATCACCGAACTCGAGCGGGCGATCGCGGTCATCGACGCGCGTCTCACCGACAGGAACATCCCGGCTTCCGGGGACTGACAGCCACCCACGCCGGACGGCGGATTTCACATCGAGCCCCGCACCGACGCGCGCGGGCCCTGCGGAGGAGAACCAGAATGCCGATCTACAAGGCTCCGGTCGAAGACACCCTTTTCGTCCTCTACGACGTGCTCAAGATGGACGGCTACGGCAACCTGCCGGGCTTCGCCGATGCGCCGCGCGATCTCGTCGAGGCGGTGCTCGGCGAGGGCGCCAGGATCTGCGAGGAGGTGATCCAGCCCCTCAACGTCGTCGGCGACACGGTCGGCTGCAAGCGCAACGACGACGGCTCCGTCACCACTCCGCCGGGCTTCAAGGAGGCCTACAAGCAGTATCGCGAGGGCGGCTGGATGGCGCTGTCCTTCGACCCCGCCTATGGCGGCCAGGGTCTGCCGCTGACGCTGAACGCGGCGATCGGCGAGTACCTGTCCTCGTCCAACCTCGCCTGGGGCATGTATCCCGGCCTGACGCAGGGCGCGATGGCCGCGCTCTATGTCCACGCCAACGACGAGATCAAGCAGACCTATCTGCCGAAGATGGCGACCGGCGAATGGACCGGCACCATGAACCTGACCGAGCCGCATTGCGGCACGGATCTCGGCCTGCTGCGCTCCAAGGCCGTGCCGAACGGCGACGGTTCCTACTCGATCACCGGCCAGAAGATCTTCATCTCGGCCGGCGAGCACGACATGTCCGACAACATCGTCCACCTCGTCCTCGCCCGCATCGAGGGCGCGCCGGCCGGCACCAAGGGCATCTCGCTCTTCGTCGTGCCGAAGTTCCTGCCGAAGGCCGACGGCACCGCCGGCGAGCGCAACCCGCTCTCCTGCGGCAAGATCGAGGAGAAGATGGGCATCCACGGCAATTCGACCTGCGTCATGAACTATGACGGGGCGAAGGGCTGGCTGGTCGGCGAGGCCAACAAGGGCCTCAACGCCATGTTCGTGATGATGAACGAGGCCCGCATGTCGGTCGGCATCCAGGGCCTGTCGCAGTCGGAGGCCGCCTACCAGAACGCCGTAGCCTATGCGAAGGACCGCCTTCAGGGCCGCTCGCTCTCTGGCCCCAAGGCGCCCGACAAGCCGGCCGACCCGATCATCGTCCATCCGGACGTGCGCCGCACGCTGATGACCATCCGCGCCATCAACGAGGCCGGCCGCGCCCTGATGCTCTGGACCGCGCTGCAGGCCGACATCTCGCACCGCTCCGAGGATGCCGCCGAGAAGCAGAAGGCCGAGGATCACATGGGCCTGATGACGCCGATCGTCAAAGGCGTGCTGACCGATCTCGGCTTCGACAACGCCGTGAAGGCCCAGCAGATGTATGGCGGCCACGGCTACATCAACGAATGGGGCATGGGCCAGTTCGTCCGCGACGCCCGCATCACCATGATCTACGAGGGCGCCAACGGCATCCAGGCGCTCGACCTCGTCGGCCGCAAGCTCGGCGCCAATGGCGGCCGCGCCATCATGACCTTCTTCAACGAGGTCGGCACGTTCTGCGCGCAGAACAAGGACGACGCGGCGCTCGGGCCGATGATCGGCGCGCTGTCGAAGGGCCTGAAGGACCTGCAGGCCGCGACCATGTGGTTCATGCAGAACGCCATGGCGAAGCCCGACAATGCCGGCGCCGGCTCGACGCCCTACATGCATCTCTTCGGCCTCGTCGCCATGGGCTACATGTGGGCCCGCATGGCCAGGACCGCGCAGGAGAAGCTCGCCGAGGGCGCCGACGAGCGCATGACCGCCAAGCTGGCGACCGCGCGCTTCTTCTTCGAGCAGCTGATGCCCGAGAGCGGCGCCCATCTCGCCCGCGTCACGGCTGGCGCGGATTCGATGATGGCGCTGCCGGCGGAGGCGTTCTGACGCAGGCAGGCATTCTCAGGCGAAGCGGATATCGGTTCGCGTGACGGGAATGCGGCATGACAAGACTCGGGAGGCGGCCCCCGGCGGGCCGTCTCCCCCATAAGTCCGTCTGGCGGCGGCGACAGCCGCGATGGTGTAACGGCACGCCCCTTCGATGGACAAAAGACGACCCGGGAGACTGACATGAGCGCGCTGAACCTGCCGAAGCCGGCCTGGCACACCGAAGAGCACGACATGCTCGCCGAGAGCGCGCGCGCCTTCCTCGCCAAGGAGTTCACGCCCAATCTCGACCGCTGGTCGGAAGAGGGCGTCATGGACCGCGACGCCTGGCTGAAGGCGGCGGAAGCCGGGCTGCTCTCCGCCTCGATCCCCGAGGAATATGGCGGGGCCGGCGGCGACTACAGCCACGAGGCGATCATCGCCCACGAGATCGCCCTGGCCGGCGCGGATTCCTGGGGCTGGGCCATCCACGGCCCCATCGTCGCGCCCTACATCCTTCATTTCGGCACGGAAGAGCAGAAGCGGAACTGGCTGCCCAAGATGGCCTCCGGCGAGCTGATCGCGGCGCTGGCCATGACCGAGCCGGGCGCGGGCTCCGACGTCCAGGGCATCCGCACCAAGGCCGAGCGTTCCGGCAATGGCTGGGTGCTGAACGGCTCCAAGACCTTCATCACCAACGGCCAGCACGCCAATATGGTGGTGGTCGCCGCCAAGACCGACCCGTCCGCCGGCGCCAAGGGCACCTCGCTCTTCGTGGTCGAGACCGAGAACGCTCCGGGCTTCCGCCGCGGCCGCAAGCTCAAGAAGCTCGGCCTCGACTGGGCCGACACGTCCGAACTGTTCTTCGACGACATGAAGCTGCCGGCCGAGGCGCTGCTTGGCTCCGAGCCGAACCAGGGCTTCTACCAGATGATGCGGTCGCTGCCGCAGGAGCGCCTGACCATTGCCGGCGGCGCCGTCGGCATGATCGAGCGCGCGCTGACCCTGACCATTGACTACGTCAAGGAGCGCAAGGCCTTCGGCAAGTCGGTCATGGACTTCCAGAACACCCAGTTCGAGCTGGCCGACATCAAGACGCAGGCCACCATGGCCAAGGTCTTCTACGAGTACTGCGTCGGCCTGCACATTCAGGGCAAGTGCGACACCGCCATGGCGTCCATGGCCAAGTACAAGCTCTCCGACCTCCAGAACACCGTCGTCGACCGCTGCCTCCAGCTCTTCGGCGGCTACGGCTTCATGGACGAATACCCGATCTCGCGGATGTACCGGGACGCGCGCATCCAGCGCATCTACGGCGGCACCAACGAGATCATGAAACTGCTCATCGCGCGCACGCTCTAGCGCCTGCGCCACTGGTTCGAACGGGAAAGGAACCCGCCATGACCGACGTCTTCGTCTACGACCATGTCCGCACGCCGCGCGGCAAGGGCAAGTCCGACGGCTCCCTCCACGAGGTGACCGCCGTCGAGCTCGCCGCCACCGCGCTGCGGGCGATCAAGGCGCGTTCGGGGCTCGACACCGCGCGCCTCGTCGATGACGTCGTGTTCGGCTGCGTCGATCCGGTCGGCGAGGCGGGCGGCGACATTCCCCGCATCGCCGCGCTGAAGGCGGGGTACGGCAACGAGGTTCCGGGCATCCAGATCAACCGCTTCTGCGCCTCGGGCCTCGACGCCGTGAACTTCGCGGCGGCGCAGGTCATGGCCGGCCAGCACGACATGGTCGTCGGCGGCGGCGTCGAGAGCATGTCGCGCATCGGCATGGGCGCGGCCGGCGGTGCCTGGCCGGTCGATCCCTCCGTGGCCGTCCCGACCTACTTCATGCCGCAGGGCGTCTCGGCCGACCTGATCGCGACGAAATACGGCTTCTCCCGCGACGACGTCGACGCCTACGCCGTCGAGAGCCAGAAGCGCGCCGCGAAGTCCTGGGAAGAGGGCCGCTTCAGGAAGTCGGTCGTGCCGGTGAAGGACATCAACGGCATCACCATCCTCGACCATGACGAGCACATGCGCCCCTCGACCACGATGCAGTCGCTGGCGAGCCTCAATCCGTCCTTCGTCATGATGGGCGAGGCCGGTGGCTTCGACGCGGTCGCGGTGCAGGCGCACCCCGACATCGAGGGCGTCACCCACGTCCACCATGCCGGCAATTCCTCCGGCATCGTCGACGGCGCCGCCGCCGTGCTCATGGGCAATGCCGAGGCCGGCAAGGCCGCTGGCCTCAAGCCCCGCGCCCGCATCCGCGCCTTCGCCAATATCGGCTCCGAGCCGGCGATCATGCTGACCGGCCCGATCGACGTGACCAAGAAGCTCCTGAAGAAGGCCGGCATGTCGATCTCCGACATCGACCTGTTCGAGCTGAACGAGGCCTTCGCCTCGGTCGTGCTGCGCTACATGCAGGCGCTCGACATCCCGCACGACCGCATCAACGTCTGCGGCGGCGCCATCGCGCTCGGCCATCCGCTCGGCGCCACCGGCGCGATGATCCTCGGCACGGTGCTCGACGAACTCGAGCGCACCGGCAAGTCCACGGCCCTCGTGACGCTGTGCATCGGCGCCGGCATGGGCACCGCCACCATCATCGAGCGCGTCTGAGGGGAGCTGACATCATGAACCTCAAGAACTTTACCTGGGATCTCGATTCCGACGGCCTTGGCGTCCTCACCTGGGACATGAAGGACAAGTCGATGAACGTCATCGACGAGTCCGTGGGCCAGGACCTCAACGCCGCCATCGACGCCATCGTCGCCGACCCCGCCGTCAAGGGCGTGGTGCTGACCTCCGCCAAGGACACCTTCTCCGGCGGCGCCGACCTCACCATGCTGGAGCGCATGGGCGCGACGCTGAAGGCCAATCTCAAGGCCAAGGGCCCCGACGCCGCGATTGCCGACTTCTTCGAGCAGACCCGCCAGTTCTCGCTGGTGATCCGCAAGCTGGAGACCTGCGGCAAGCCCTTCGTCGCGGCCATCACCGGCATGTGCCTCGGCGGCGGCTTCGAGATCACGCTCGGCTGCCACGCCCGCATCGCGTCCGACAATCCGAAGCTGCGCGTCGGCCTGCCCGAGGTGAAGGTCGGCCTGTTCCCCGGCGCTGGCGGCACCCAGCGCGTGCCGCGCATGGCCGACATCCAGTCCTCGCTGCAGATGCTGCTCAAGGGCGACCAGCTCAAGGCCGACCGCGCCAAAGCGATGAACCTGATCGACGAGATCGTTCCCGCGGACAAGCTGATCGAAGCCGCGAAGGCTCGCCTCAAGGCCGGCGTCGACCCGGTGAAGCCCTGGGACAAGCCGAAGTTCAAGCAGCCCTCCGGCCCGATCTACTCGGCCGCCGGCATGATGGTCTGGCCGCCGGCCAATGCCATCTATCGCCGCGAGACCTACGACAACTTCCCCGGCGCGCGGGCGATCATGAGCTGCGTCTATGAGGGCCTGCTCGTGCCCTTCGACACGGCGCTGAAGATCGAGTCGCGCTACTTCGCCCATGTCCTGCGCCAGCCGCAGGCCCATGCGATGATCCGCTCGCTGTTCCTGTCGCTCGGCGCGCTCGGCAAGGGCCTGCGCCGTCCGGCCGGCGTGCCGCCGACCAGCCTCAATAAGGTCGGCGTCATCGGCGCCGGCTTCATGGGCGCCAGCATCGCCTATGTCACCGCGCAGGCCGGCATGGACGTCGTGCTCATCGATCGCGACCAGGAGAGCGCCGACAAGGGCAAGGCGCACTCGCACAAGCTGATGACCGATCAGGTCAACAAGGGCCGCG
>Ga0209794_1000749_pt1 | contig 36450 bp, 33 predicted proteins | sample EBPBio232013_DNA_FD_185869 | JGI IMG/M metagenome (GOLD analysis project Ga0209794, IMG submission 185869) | Wastewater treatment Type I Accumulibacter community from EBPR Bioreactor in Madison, WI, USA - Reactor 1_5/23/2013_ DNA (SPAdes)... | ecosystem: Engineered > Bioreactor > EBPR >... | reverse complement strand
AAGACCTTGTTGTAAGGCTCGCAGACACTATGGTGTTTTCCAACAAATCAGTTATTCCACTTGGACTTCCTAAACAACAATCTCAGACGACAAATTCGGAAGTTTTTGAATACAATCTTCTAAATAATTATCCTAATCCATTCAATCCTGAAACGGTTATTAAATTCTCCCTCAAGGAGAAGAGCAGCGTAATGCTAACAGTTTACAACATCACGGGTCAGAAGGTTGCAGAACTTGTATCAGGTGAAATGGAGAAAGGGTTTTACGAGAAGAGATTTGATGGAACAAAACTCTCATCAGGAGTTTACATTTTCCGCATTGAAGCGCAATCGCTTGTGAGTAAGACAACATATTCAAAAACGATGAAAGCTTTGCTCTTGAAGTAGCGGAGTAGCGAAGTAACAGAGTAGCATACATTACCAATAGCCCTCGAATTCATTCGGGGGTCGAAAACCAAAAACTACAACTAATTTATAGGGCTGTCTCTAGAGGGGGCAGACATTTAATGTATCGTTTTATCTGAAAAAGTGGTGGCAAGCCGGTCAGACAAAAAGTTCGATATTGCTTCTCGATACTTCATTTTTTTTCGATTCCGATACTAAACCTTTTAATACTTTGCCAATATTTATTCCTGCAGGACGATATAAGGTTGTGAAATCTATGGATATCACTTCCCGAACTTCTGGCATGCAACTAATTTGCTAATCGCTTCATAAACTCTCCTTTTTGTATTATATTTCAGTAGATCAAAAAAAAATACATACGGAGAAGAAATTAATATGTCACAAACACCCTTTATGACACTCGAGCGATATATCATCGAGGAGGAACGGAAGCATCCCGAAGCGACGGGGGCACTCTCAAGGATATTGTCGGATCTTTCAATTGCTGCAAAAATCATTTCGAGGGAAGTGAACAAAGCCGGACTTGTCGAGATACTTGGCTTCACGGGCGATACAAATGTTCACGGAGAATCGGTAAAAAAACTTGACATGTATGCACATGACATGATCTTCAAGGCAATGGATCATGGCGGTCAGCTTTGTATCATGGCATCTGAAGAAGAAGAGGATATCATCCACATCCCCCACCACTTCACTATCGGAAAATATGTTCTTCTGTTCGATCCCCTCGACGGGTCTTCAAATATTGATGCCAATGTAAACATCGGTACGATATTCTCGATCTATAAAAGGGTTTCGGAGGGAGACGGCCCCGGTACACTTGAAGACTGTTTGCAACCGGGGACTCAGCAAGTAGCAGCAGGATATGTAATTTATGGCTCCTCAACTATGCTTGTTTATACCACAGGTGAAGGAGTTCACGGTTTTACGCTTGACCCCTCTATCGGTGAATTTATCCTTTCCCACCACGATATCAGAATACCCGAAAAGGGAAAAATCTACAGTATCAATGAAGGGAACTACAAATACTGGCACCCCGGTTTGAAAAAATATATCAAATGGCTTCAGGAAGAGGACAAATCAACGGGGAGACCCTACTCAACCCGCTATATCGGGTCGATGGTGGCAGATGTGCACAGAACCATTTTATACGGCGGCATCTTTATGTACCCAGCAGACAGCCGGAACCCCAAAGGGAAATTAAGACTGATGTATGAGTGCAATCCTGTTTCGTTTATTGTGGAAGCATGCGGAGGGAAGGCAATAACGGGATATACCAGAGTGCTTGAAGAGATACCAAATTCACTTCACGAGAGATGTCCGATCTTTATCGGAAGTCCTTACGATATAGACAAGGTTGCCAAATTTATTGCCGATACAGATGCAGAACTGGAGAAACCTCTGTAACGGATTCCCCACACCGGGATAAGGAATTACCGGCTGCAGGCAGGATCACCCTTCTGCAGCCCGGTTTTTATAAATCGAATTTCTTCAGTTTTTCGGTAAGAAGGGAAGCGAGATTTTCCTTCGAGATGCCTTCCAATTTAAACTTGCCCGATTTAACAATAATTTCAGGTGCATCGCCCTCTTTGGTTGCATATTTATAGAGCATGTAACCGAGTCTGTTCCGGTCACTGGGCACAGGCATATATTCCTTCAATTCTTCAGCAATAGAATAAACTTTTTTCTCGAGATTATCCTCAGGGAATTCAATGGTTTTTGGTCCGGGAAGTGTTGACATTTTTTCTCTCTAAAATTTTAATAATCCATTACACTAAAATAATAAAGATTGGAATGATAACCACAAAGGTTGGAAAATGAGGGGAGGTTGTCACCTTGTAAAGTGACAACCTCTGAAATAACAATCAGTACTCCTGCGGAAGTTCCTGCAGTTCTTTGTATGAGAAGACGGGACCGTCCTTACAAACATAGACGCTTCCGATGTTGCACCTGCCGCACTTCCCGAGTCCGCACTTCATCCTGTTTTCGAGGGTGGTAATCATATTGTCTTCGGTGAAGCCGAGTTTCTCGAGGACAGGGAATGTATATTTTATCATAACCGGTGGTCCGCAAATGACAGCTACACTGTTTTCCGAAGCGGGAGCAACCTTCTCGACTATGGAGGGGACAAATCCCACTTCACCGTTCCAGTCAGGAGTTTCACCCCCCGGATCTACGGTAACAACGGTCTTTACTCCATCCATCCCTTTCCACTCTTCCAGTTCCCTCTTGTAAACCAGATCGGTAACCGAGCGGGCACCATAGATAATGGTAACATCTTTGAAGCGTTCTCGTAGATCGAGCACATTCCAAATGATGCACCTGACAGGGGCAAGCCCTATTCCGCCTGCGATGAGGACAACATTTTTGCCTTCCATCTTCTCAAGGGGGAAGTGGTTCCCGTAGGGACCTCTCAGTCCGATGATATCGCCTTTGTTCATTTTGTTCAAAGCTCCCGTTACTTTTCCGGCGATCTTAAACGAACATTCGAGATATTCGGTTCGTGTCGGAGGGGAGGCGATACAGAATGTGCACTCTCCCTCGCCGAAAACGGAATATTCGGCAAACTGACCCGCAAGGAACGAAAACTCCTCACGCATCTTTTTGCTTATAAACTGAAGTTTGAAGGTTTTTATGTCAGGAGTCTCCTGAATTATATCTATGATTTCAACGAGTTCGGGTTTGTAAATATTCATTTGATCCTCCTTTCAACCTGCATTTGAATGTGCTAAATGATCAATCTCTTCCACCAGCTCAAGTATGTCGATGGAAACGGGGCATCCGCGCGAACATCTTCCGCAGCCCGTGCACAAGATTTCAGAGAATTTGTCGTTGTAGTATTTGAATTTGTGGGAGATTCTCTGCCTGTATCTCTTTTCGCGGCTGTCCCTGGGGTTGTGTCCCGAGGCATGCTTTGTGAAAAGGGAGAACTGGCACGCATCCCAGTTTTTCGCTCTTACACCCGAGCATGTTCCGCACTGCTCATCCACAATGTCGAAACAGTGGCAGGTCGGACAAACAAAAGCACACTGCCCGCAACTCAGGCAGGTTTCCCCCGCCTCGTCCCAGAATCCATGATCGAAATGGCTGTCGAGCCACTTTTTCACATTGTCATAGTCGAATTTCTTTTCTTCGTGTCCGTTTTTGTTTTCAGCAGGAGGAATTCCCGTATAAGATTCGAAAAAACCTGAGTATTCTTCGATGAATTTCGCACCTTTCTCAGAAATTGTTTTCACGAGGAATGCATCTTCAACCGGAATCATAAAGATATCGGAACCCTTCTCCGATTCCTGCGACAAGCCAACCTCGTTGCAGAAGCACCAGTCATCCCGGTGATTACATTCCGTTCCGATGATTATCGAGTTTTCGACTCTTCGATTGAAGAAATCATCGGCATAATCCCAGTTGAAGACCTTCGAGAGTATGGGAAGTGATGCAGAGTCGCATGGCCTTGCACCGAATACAACGGTCTTTCTCTCGTCAATAACGGGTTCCTTCAGGTCGATGGCTCCGTTATTGTTTTTATAGTGGAACAGGGCTTCCGTTTTAGGGAAAAAATGTTCCTTAAACGAGATGGCTGTCGGAGGTGTATCCGTTTCCATGAATTTGAGGGATTCATCGAAATTTTCAGAGAACCTCTTTCCGTCGGGCGTCACCCCGATAACCCGGTGGTTATCCTTTTTAAGTTGATCGATCAGCCGGGAGAGATTTGCTTTTTCTATTTTCATCAGTTTCATATTGCCTCCTACCTGATAAATTCTTCATGGTCGGAAGTGCTGAAGGTACCAATCAGGGTCGGTGCGTTCATATCCGTTCCGTGTCTGTAGCCGAATTCCTTAAATGCCACCATTCCCATCTTTCTGTTGAGGAGTGAGAGGGGGATGTCAGCGGGACAAACGCGATCGCACTCGCCACAGCCGATACATCTGCCTGCCTGATGGAAGGCACGGATCATGTTCCAGGCGAAATTTGCCCTGTTTGTGGCACTGCTTTCTATCCAGCGGGGTTCTGTTTTATCAACGATGCACTGATCACAGTAGCACATGGGACAAACTTCCCGGCAGGCGTAGCACTTGATACATTTTTCGAACTCCGAGTTCCAGAATTCCAGTCGCTCTTCGGCAGACATTTCCTCGATCTGTTTCATCAGAAGGGCGTTGTTATCTTCGGGGAGTTCGAACTCAACAGACTCTTCAACAACGACATCGTACCAGGCTGGTGTTTTTCCTGCACAGGTTTTGCATTTTATCTGTGTGTTCTCCTTCGAGAATTCCTTGTTCTGATCCTTGACCACTCCGCTGCAGTTCACTCCGATTACATAGAGGTCATCCCGCTTTACGCGGTTTTCCTGAATCAGGGCAGTGATGGCTTTCAGATCGCACGGCTTAACAACGATTCCGATCCTCCCTTCAGTCCGGTTACGAAACCGGTGGAGATAGACAGCCAGATTATTAACTGCATTGTGGTTGTAAGTGAGTTTATCAGTATCCGCCTCTGTGTGAGCGATAAAGGGTTTCAGGTGATGGTGTTTGTCCTCTGTGTAGCCGATGATGAGGGCAGCTTTATTCCCGGAAATGGCTTCACGACAAACTTCATTCAGTCCGTTCATCAGATTTCAACTCCTTCCTCTTCCAATTCGGGAAGTTCGATCTTTCTGGACATTTTCCTGTACTGATCGAAAGGTCCCTTTTTCCTTACGGTTTCGGTTACGCCGTCGATCACATCAACCCACTTTTTCCCTTCGGAAGCTGAGACCCATGAGAAGTGGAGCCGGGACGAGTCGATACCGGCAAACTCAAGCAACTCCCTGAACATTATCCACCTTCTTCGGGCGTGGAAGTTTCCGGCATTGTAGTGGCAGTCACCGGGGTGGCAACCCGAAACGAGTACACCATCGGCACCACTTTCGAACGCTTTTATTATAAAAACGGGATCGATTCTTCCCGTACACGGTACACGAATCAATCTTGCATTTGGCTGTTGTTTCAATCGTGAGGTACCCGCCAGATCAGCTCCGGTATAGGTACACCAGTTACAGACAAACGCTGCTATTTTGGGTTCAAATTTCTCTTCCATGTTATACCTCTGCAAAAGCATTTATCTGGGCGAATATCTGGTCATCTCTAAAGCCGATCAGTTCAATCGACTTTGAAGGGCAGGTCGCATTACATGTTCCGCACCCCTGACAGAGTCCCGAATTTACATGAGCAACCACTTTTTGAAGCTGTCCTTTTCTGTCTCTTATCTCGTTGATGTCAATGGCATTATAGGCACAAACCTTCTTGCAATAGAAGCACCCAGCACAGGTGGAGGGATCCACTTCTGCGACAACGGGCTCCCTTTCGAGCATGTCTGAACCAAAAAGAACCATCGTTTTTGCAGCCGCAGCGGAAGCCATCGAAACACACTCGGGGATATCGCGCGGTGAGTGGCAGGCACCCGCAAGGAAGATTCCACCCGTGGCGGTTTCCACCGGTCTCAACTTCGGATGCACTTCCTGGAAGTAACCATATTTATCGTAAGAGACACCCAGGGTCTGGGCTAGCACTGAAGCTTCGGGCTGAGGCACCATCGCAGTCGCCAGAACGACGAGGTCGGCATCAATCGTGACGGGCATTCCGGCGATTGTATCCTCACCTCTGACGATCAGCTTTCCGTCTTCCTCATATATCTTCGAAACCCTTCCGCGGATATACTTCACATGGTCTTCCTCGATTGCGCGGCGAACAAATTCCTCATAGTTCTTTCCGCCCGATCTGATATCCATATAGAAGACATAAGCTTCACCGTGATGAACCTTGTGTTTGTAGAGCATCGCGTGTTTGGCTGTGTACATGCAACAGATTTTACTGCAGTATGAGATGCCTTTCGATTCGTCGCGGGAGCCGACACACTGGATAAACACTATCTTTTGTGGTTCCTTGTTATCGGAAGGACGAAGGATTTCTCCCGAAGTGGGACCCGACGCACTTGCGATTCTCTCGAACTGAAGTCCGTCAATCACATCTTTGTATTTGCCGTATCCGTACTCTCCGTAGCCTTTATAGATGCTCCCCTCGGGTTTTTTATCGATTGTGTAGAGTTTATATCCCGTGGCAACTATAATGGCACCGACCTCCTCTTTCACGAATCTATCCTGCTGATCGAAGTCGATTGCATCGCGTCCGCAGACGCTCTTGCACAGGGCACACTTCCCGTTTTTGAAATAGGTACACACCTCTCTGTCAATAACCGGGATATTCGGAACCGCCTGAGGGAAAGGGACATACATCGCAGACCGGAAGGAAAGCCCTTCGTCGAATTCGCTGAGAGCCTTTTTCTTGATCGGGCATTTTTGAGCACAAAGTCCGCATCCCGTGCAGAACTCTTCTTTTATCGATTTTGCTTTTTTTCTGATTGTTACGGTAAAATTGCCGATAAATCCATCGACTTTTTCCACTTCAGAATAGGACATCAGTTTAATTTTGGGGTGTTGATAGACTTCGACCATCCTTGGGGTGAGGATACACTGCGAGCAGTCCAAAGTAGGAAATGTCTCCGAAAGCTGACTCATGTGCCCGCCGATTGAGGGTTCCTTCTCAACCAGCACCACTTCATAACCCGCATTGGCTACATCAAGTGCTGCCTGGATTCCTGAGATTCCACCGCCGATTACGAGGGTTCGTTTGGTAACAGGAACACGAATCGGGGAAAGCGGAACATTAAACTTTACTTTTTCAACCGCGAACCGCATCAGGTCGATCGATTTCCTCGTGCCTGCCTTAATGTCATCGTGTATCCAACTGCAGTGTTCCCTCAAATTGGCTATCTCGACCATGTAAGGATTTACACCTGCATCGGCACACGCTTTTCTGAATGTCTTTTCGTGCATGTGGGGCGAGCATGAACCCACCACAACAGCATCGAGACCCTTCTCCCTGATCGCCTGTTTTATCAGGTTTTGTCCGGGGTCCGAGCACATATATTTGTAGTCTTCAGAATGGGCAACCCCCGGAAAATGGGCGCATGCCTCCGCTACTGCATGGCAATCAACTGTTCTGCCGATATTTTCACCGCAATGGCAGACAAAAACTCCTATGCGCATACAACCTCCCGCTTTGTTATTTTCGAAAGGATTGGTTTTACATCAATATAATGCGAATTGATACCGAGTGCAGCAGGGTCGATTCCCATCGCGAGTCCGATAAGTTCGGTAAGGTAGAGGACGGGTATCGGATTTCTTCCCTTGTCCTGATCGATAATGGCAATTTGCCTCATGTCAAGGTTTGAGTGGCACATCGGGCAGGCAACAGCAATTACATCCGCACCCCGCTTTATGGCATCATCAAGTATCTTTTTGCTCAGTTTTACCACAATATCTGTGTGGGCTATCGAGTGAGCGGCTCCGCAGCACTCGGTTTTGAAGTTCCAGTTCACCGTTTTTGCACCCGTTGCCTCCACAATCGCTTCCATCGAATGAGGATCTTCGACATCATCGGCAAGGGCGATATCTGCAGGTCTTACAAGCAGACAACCGTAGTAACAGGCAACCTTCAGGTTTTTAAGATCTGCTGTTATGTGATCCTTCAACTTTTCGGGACCGATCTCTTCAAACACCTGAAGAAGATTGCAGATTTTCATTCCTGTGTTCATTTTGTCTTCGAGCAGTTCCTCGACCCGCATACGGGTTTTTTCATCGAGTCTCATCTCTTTTTGTGATGAGACCAGTCTGCTGTAACAGGCTGCACAGGGAGCGAGAAGTTCGTTTAATCCCTGCTTTTGCGCAAGCAACAGATTCCGTGCCGGTAATGCAACCGAGAGAAGATGGGAAGTGACATGTGCCGAGGTGGCGCCGCAGCAAGACCAGTCTTCAAGTTCATCGAGTCCAATGTCAAGAACTTTAAAAACCTCCTTGAGGGAGAGGTCGGCTTCTTTTCCGGTTCCTTCAGCGGAACATCCGGGATAATAACCGAGATTCATGCCTTGCCTCCTTCCGCTTCAGCGAAAATCTTCCTGATGCTCTTCTTCCCTTTTACTTTTGGAGGAAGCAAACCCAGTTTCCCTTTAATCAAGGTAACGGGAGCCAGGTCGAGGTCCTGGAAAAAATGTCGTGTTTTAAGTTTATATTCGAGGAGGAAGCCGATCTCATAAGATCTGCCGAAGTTTTTTATCTGGTTAAGGAATGATCTGTGGAAAGCCATGCCATCGGGGTCAGGCGGTTTTATTCCATACTCTATTGCCAGTTCACGGAGGGCATCCATGAACCGCGCCATATCGAAACCTTGCGGGCACCTCGTGCTACAAGTCTGACACCCGGCACACAGCCAGATTGATGGTGAAGAAATTGCTTTTTCGTAAAAGCCCAGTTGTACGAATCTTCCAACCCTGTTGGGTGGAGTTTCGGTAAAGTCCCTCACGGGACAGCCCGCAGAACATTTGCCACATTGATAACAAAGTGCAATATCCTGGGACATTATTGTATCTAATTTCTCTCGGAAATTGTTCGGGTCTGTATTTTTCATGGTTGACTCCGTACAGAGAAAGAGGGGTGTTTATCAGAAGTGAAAATAAAGCGATCATAAGATCAGTTTTTATCGCATATTTTAGGATAAATGATATCGAAACTTATATAAACATTTTTTCATAATTGTGAAATCCCCTGTTTTTTCTTTCATACTTCAAACCTCTGACATCATACTTCAACATTATTATTTGAGTAAAGTCTTATTAGTTAGTTGTTTTACAATCGTATAATTTACGGGGTAAAATAATTTAAATAGTGACATGATAGACGAAACAGCAAAAAAGTTTGCGGAATTAACCTGTTCGCTTTCCAGAGAGTGTGGCAGAAAGGAAGAGTTCTTTGCGAGGTGTTATAATCTCACCCCTGCAGAGTTAAGACTTCTGATGCTATTTGGTGAAAGGCATTTTATTTCAATTAAGGAGTTATCCACACATTTGGCTCTAACACCCGGCAGGATAACTCACATCCTCACTTCGCTTGAGGAGAAGAAACTCGTTTCAAGGAAGCAGGACGAGATCGATAAAAGAAGTTTTAATGTTTACCTTACCGGGCAAAGCAGACCCTACATCAATAAGATAAACATGGGGCATATTTTAGTACATAAAGAAATTTTTGACACCCTTGACGAGACCACACGGGAAAATGTGATCATCGTGATGGAGTCGCTGATAACAGCCATGAAGAACTGGGTGGTCAATGAAACCGGCAGAGAAGTAACTGCATAGCGTTCAATAGTAGTTGCCTGAATCTGTGTATTCCTCATCAAAAACGAAAATGTGACTTTTATAAGGAGGAAGGTCGATATACAAACCTTTCTCCAGCACTTCCGCGAGTGATCTTATGTAAATTTTGTCATTAAGCACATCGTTCAAAAGCACTCTGTCATCAGCAATTGAAACCGGGAATTTCAACAGACACTGGGATTGGACGGGCGAGTAGTTTACCACAACAAGAACATTCCTCACTGCGAGTTTCCACTTCCAGGCAAGCAAGTTTGCACTGGATCCATTGTCATCCCACGCACGGTGACAAAAGAGCAGCTCCCAAATACCATCCTTAAAAGCCCTGTCGTTGGTGATTTGCAGCAGTTTTTTGTAGAATTTCTCAACTTTTGGATGAATCTGCGCCTGCGCCTCCCTCCCGAGTTGAAGTGGCTGTTTCTGTTTCCTCCCTTCCCATTGTCCGTCCTGATAGAGTGTCAAACCCGGAATTGTAGTCGCGATTACTGCCGCTGCCATCGATTTATCGTGTCCGAATGCGTGAAGTGCCCTCTCCTCCTCATATTTCTCGACAAATCGAACCGATTTTTGCTGCATATTCATGTCCGCGGTCAGATGACCCCTTATTTCATTTGCACCGTTGTTTTTTAATTTGTCATAAAGCACTTTGTCGGTGGTGTAATCGAACCCGAGATTTTGAAGTGATCTTTCAAGATTCCAGTAAGTCTCGGCTATGAAAATGAACCCGGGATTAAACGACTTTATCTCCTTTATTGCAGACTGCCAAAACTCGTCATTTGTCTCGGGATATTTATGCTGATCTGCCGCTCCGCTCCAGGTGTTTCCAAAAACATTATTAAGAATCAGCATCGACATCGAACACCTTACCCCGTCGCACAACTGACTGATATTCTGCAAAACCCCCGACATGTAGTCGCGGGTGAAGGGATTAAAATAATTCAATTGTACGGTATCGCGCCACGCAGGGAAAAACGGATCTCTTCCATGGGCAAAAAACTGATTTTTATGGAATGGTGATGAGAAGTAGGTATGTGGCTCTTCTTCAAATGATTTTTTGTCGACAGAAAGGAAAATTTCAGGATTGTCCCGCAGCACTCTGCTTGTTGAACCGAAATGGTTGGGCACAAAGTCGAGGATAAGTGCCATTCCAAGGTCGTTAAGTGTCTTCTTAAGTTGGAGAACATCTGCTTCCGAGCCAAGATCGGGATTGATTACATAATCATCGATCGCAAAAGGTGACCCGATTACATCGTCCCGTGTCCAGTCTTTCAATGCGGCATTATATTGTCTCACAAGTTCAGGGGTGAAACAGGTTTCGTCGATATTGTCGCCACAGGTCTTCCACAGCCCGAGCAGCCAGATGAAGTTTATCCCCTTTTCCCTCAGATCGCTCCAAACAGTAACAGGAATATCTTTTATTTTTGCATCAGGACCGAATTTTTTGATCCATACGCGGGTATTTATTTCGTAAAGTTTTGGATTGTTTAGCATGTTAAGTACCCGTTGTTTCTTAAATTTGGGCAGTTAATCAATTAAATTAATAAACCCCTAAATCTCACTGTTAAACCTACAAAACTTTTCGATGAAAGGAAAGTAAAAATGAAACTTGCCACACTTTGTTATGTCAAGGATGTGAAAAACGGCACAACTCTCATGCTCCACAGAATAAAAAAGGAAAATGACATGCATGAAGGGAAGTGGAACGGGCTCGGAGGCAAGTTTGAACCGGGGGAGACACCCGAGGAATGTGTCATCAGAGAGGTAAGGGAAGAGTCGGGACTCGAGATAAAAAATCCCAAAATGGAGGGGTTCATCACCTTCCCGGCATTTGATGACATTGATGACTGGTATGTTTTTGTTTTTACCGCAGAGGAGTTCTCCGGTGACCTGATCGACTCCCCCGAAGGTGTTCTCGAGTGGATACCCGACTCGGAACTCTTCAACCTCAATCTCTGGGAAGGTGACACAATTTTTATGAAGTGGTTCGGCTCGGGTAAGGTATTCTCCGCCAAATTCGAGTACGACAAAGGGGAATTCACCAGCCACGATGTAATCTTTTATTAATGCAGTAATCCAATAATGCAGTAATGCAATAATGCAATAATCCAATAATGCAGTAATATTTTAGGGGGGTTATCTGCGAGATGAAAAGCTGCAGGTCTCATTTTTTCTGCAACGGTTTAAAATTACAAATTAAATGCTTATATTGTTCATTAGTAATGAAAACTTTTGTTCATTAGTAATGAAAAGCATAGTTAAATGATTACATATCAAACACTTACCGATGTAGTGTCCCAACAAAGAGAGTATCTTCTCTCGACCCCAACCGGAATAGCACGGGAAAAGCTCCCTCAAATGCTCCCTCAACCGGGAGTTGCATCAATCATCACCGGAATAAGAAGGTGCGGTAAGAGCACCCTGCTGAGACAAATGATCGAGCAAACTCCGGACTTCAAATATCTAAACTTTGAAGATGTGAGGCTGTTTCAGTTTGAACCGGGTGATTTCGTTAAGCTGGATGAAATTTTCGGGGACTTCAGTGGAGTCTGTTTTTTTGATGAGATTCAAAATATTGAAGGATGGGAAAGATTTGTAAGAACACTTCTCGACAAGGGTAAGAGGGTGGTAATCACAGGTTCAAATGCATCGATGTTGAGCAAGGAACTTGGTACAAAGCTTACGGGCAGGCACCTCGCAACCGAGCTTTTCCCGTTTTCATTCAGAGAGTTTTGTGATTTTTACTCCATCCTGCCTTCAGCGGAGGCGTTTACCGAATATCTGAACAAGGGAGGATTCCCCGAGTATTTAAGAATCGGCGATCAGAATCTTCTTCAGACACTTCTGATTGATATCCTGATGCGGGATATAATCGTAAGAAACGGACTCAGGGAGGAGAAATTTGTGAAGGAACTTGCACTTTATCTGATCACCAATTCCGCTAAGGAGTTTTCATATACTTCACTAAAAAAACTGTTCGGAACGGGATCGGTAAACACGGTAATCTCGATTCTAAACCATTTCGAAGACAGTTATCTCTTTTTTACTCTGCAGCAATTCAATTTCTCTTATAAAAAGAGAATTGTCTCTCCGAAAAAAATATATTCCATCGATACAGGGATGTTGGCAGTAAACAGCTCCACCTTCTCGTCAGACAGAGGGAGAATCCTCGAAAATTCAGTTTTTCTTCACCTTAAAAGGGGTGGTGATGAGATTTTCTATTTCAGGGAAAACAAAGAATGTGATTTTATCACCCGGTCAAAAAACGGAGAGTTCAGGGCAATTCAGGTTTGTTATGACCTGAATGAAGGCAATCTTGACAGGGAGTTGAACGGTCTTGTCGAAGCACTTGCAAAACTGAATCTTGATTCGGGTCAAATCATCACACACAATACCTCCGATTACTTCACAAAGGGAGGTAAATCCATTCTCGTCGTGCCTGCCTGGAAATGGATGGAATAATCGAGTATATCTGTTGTTTTTACCAATTAAATATCCCCTTGTATTTTACAGAATAAATGCAGAAATTTACATTTCCCTTCAACTATAATCGAGTAACAAATGTTTTTCTTTTCCGCGGTTAAAAAAGCCGTCTTTTTGTCCCTTTTTATCGTTTTTGCGATCACCGCACAACAGGTTCCACAGAGAGTAATCTCTAAAGGAAATGTTGATTATCTTTCGAACGAACTGATAGTCAAATTCCGTTTTGCCCCGGCAACTGATGCACAGGGAGTGGCGACACTTTCCTCTTCACTCGCAGAAAAAATGGATTTCCTTAATGTGAAATCGACTAAGACACTCTTCCCGCCAAAAGCGATGGCTTCCTCTGTCAACGGAATCGAAAGAATAATTTCGGTCAAATACTCCGCCGATATCGATCCCGAATTTGCAGCATCAAAACTTTCAAAAGTTGCTGAAATCGAGTGGATCGAGCCCAGAATCGTCTATAAAACGGGATTTGTACCTAACGACCCTTCGTACAACACCCAGTGGTATCTCCCGAAAATCAAAGCTGCTGAAGCATGGGACATCAACCAGGGCTCCCCTTCAATCGTCATTGGAATTGATGATACAGGCGTTGACTGGAACCACCCCGACCTCGCCGGTAACATCTGGATTAACCCGGGCGAGATCGAAAGCAACGGAATTGACGACGACAACAACGGCTATATCGACGATTATCGCGGATGGGATTTCGGCGGCTTGAACGGCACGCCAGACAACAACCCGATGGAAGACCAGCCCGACCACGGAACACATGTCGCAGGATGTGCAAGTGCCGTAACCAACAATAATGTTGGCGTTTCCGGTATCGGTTTCAACTCAAAGGTGATGGCTGTTAAAACCTCCAGAAACGACCAGAGAGACCCCTCTTCAGGCTCCCCCTACATCGTTTACGGTTATGAAGGACTCCTCTATGCAGCCCAAAACGGTGCAAAAGTAATAAACTGCAGTTGGGGAGGTGGCGGTTATTCACTTCTCGGACAAAATATCATAAATGATGTTACGGCTCTCGGATCAGTAGTCGTCTCGGCGGCAGGAAACTCTTCCCTCAGGGATCCGTTCTATCCCGCTGCATACAACAATGTAATGGGCGTTGCGAGCACCACATCCTCCGATCTAAGGTCGTCATTCTCAAACTACGGCACCTATGTCGATGTTGCCTCCCCCGGAAGCAGCATCTACAACACATGGCAGGATAACACCTACGCAAGCCTCAGCGGCACCTCAATGGCTTCACCAATTACTGCAGGACTTGTAGCCCTCACGATGGCACAGTTCCCGAATCTCACTCCCCTTCAGGCAGCCGAAAAAGTAAGGGTTTCCACCGATAACATCGACAATCTTAATCCTTCGTATGCCCTCCTCCTCGGAAAAGGAAGAATTAACGCCCAGCGCTCTCTCCAGTCAAACGATTTTAAGTCGGTAAGAGCGATCGAAACAGTATTTTCCGATGCAGTTACAGGCAACAACGACGGCATTTTCCAGCGTGGTGAAACTATTACTGTATTTGTAAAATTTAAAAACATCCTTAATCCCGTCAGCAATCTGAATGTTACCCTCGTAAGCAAAACAGCAAATGCAACGGTAACTGCGAATCCGACAGTTTCTTTCGGTGCAAAGCAGTCGGGTGATATTTTCGACAATACCGGAAGTCTGTTTCAGTTTACAATATCAACCACTGCCCCTGAAAACTCGGAACTTTCATTCATTCTTGATATGAACGACAGCCCCTACACAGATTTTCAGTGGATTACAACAATTGGTAACCCCACTTATGCCACAACAGTCGGAAACAAAGTTGCCGTAACAGTCACCAGCACCGGTAATCTTGGATATGCCGACTACCCGACCAACTCAAAAGGGAAAGGCTTCGTTTACGACGGCGAAAGCAACATGCTTTTTGAAGGTGCACTCATGCTTTCAACAGCAGCAAATCAGGTAATTAATGCCGCAAGAGGACAGACCCAGAATGTGCAGGACAAAGACTTTCAGTCTGAAATCCCCTTCTCACTTAAAATACCGGGTGTAAAAGCTGATGTCGAGGGATACGGTGCCTTCAACGACAATCTTGCAGGTGGTTCGAAACTCGGACTTCAGGTTAAGCAGCGGTCATACAACTATTCCGCCACCAGCGATGAGGACTTCGTAATCGTTCGCTACACAGTAAAAAACACTTCACAACTGGCAGTTAACGGACTCTATGCGGGTCTCTATTTCGACTGGGATCTTATCGACGGATCAGGTGACAGAACAGAATGGAATGCCGCAGGTAACTACGGAAAAGTCTGGAACAACAGTGCCTCTTTCACCACGAAAGTTGCCGCTGCGTTCATAAGCGGTACCAACTATCTCTTCAGACCGATCATGAATGACGGTTCCGTCGGTGGAATAAATGTTTATGACGGCTACACCGACCTCGAGAAATTTAACTCCCTTTCAACGGGCGTAACAACATCGCAGATTGGTCCCGGCGACATTTCCCATGTAGTCGGTGGCGGACCTTTCAACATAGCACCCGGTGACAGCATCGAACTGGCATTCGCACTCGCAGCCGGAAACTCCGATGCCACCCTCGACAATGCAATAGCAAACGCCAGACTAAAATGGGGTGTGATCACTTCCGTAAAGGAAGTTCAGGATGTGGTGCCCGCTTCATTCGCACTCTTCCAGAACTATCCAAACCCGTTCAATCCCGAGACCAAAATCAAATTCTCGGTTGCAGCTCCCGGTCTGGTAAGCATAAAAGTATATGACATTCTCGGCAACATGGTCACCGAAATCATCAACCGCGAAATGGACAAAGGAGTCTACGAGGCTTCATTCGATGCAAAAGCTCTCAGCTCGGGAATCTACTTCTACGAAATGAAAGCAGGAGCCTTCTCACAAAAAATGAAAATGCTGCTTTTGAAGTAATGCAATAATGCAGTAATCCAATAATGCAATAATATTTGTGGCATCTGATTTTTCGGGTGCCACTTTTTTTTAAGGGGCTTTCCCGTCTCCCTTTCTCCCCCTTTTTTTATACCCTTAAGTTCCATAATGAAACTTTTTCGTATATTTGTTGTTTATTCTTACAAGTCAGTTTCTTAACAAACAGGAAAAACGGATGCCGTTAATACCAATATTAAAAATCGTACATATAGTTAGTGCAGGTCTGTGGCTTTCACTTCTTGTTTACGGGATAATTCTTAGATCAAGAATCAATAATGCAAAGGGGATGCCCGAGGAAAAAGGGCTTATTCTGACATGGATCAGCTCGCTGAATCTTATCGGAATAATCGGTTCAATGGGAGTACTTCTTACCGGTTTATACCTCTCTCTTTCGATGGATTACGGATTTTTCAAGTTTGCGAGCGGTGCGAATCACTGGCTCTACACAAAACAGTTTGTAATGGTCATCATCCTCATTCTTATCGGTGCGGTGATGATTCCTTCAGCAAAGAAGATTAAAGGTCTTCTTCTGCCCGGCTTAAAGTCAGACCAGCCCCTCAATGAAGAAGCCTACACGCTTTTGGGCAAACTAAAAAGAGTTGATATCAGCATTAACACTCTGGTGATTCTCAACATATTAATGGCTTTTTCACGATATTTTTTATAACGGTTTAATGCAAAAAATTGCAATTCTGGGCTCCTCGGGGTCCATCGGCGTAAACACTCTCGAAGTGGTGCGCCACCTGAAAGATCAATTTAAAGTAACAGCCTTAAGTGTAAACAACAAAATTGATCTTCTCGAAGCTCAGATAGCCGAGTTCAAGCCTGAAGCTGTCTGCGTTGTGGATAAAGAGGCTGCGGCGGTTTTGAGGTCCCGGATCAGTCCGGAAGTGAAGGTTTTCGCAGGCGAGGAGGGTCTCTCCGACCTTGCAACTGAAATAGACTACGATGTCTTCGTCGGTGCGGTTGTCGGATTTTCCGGTCTCAGACCCACAGTTGAAGCGATAAAAAAAGGGAAGAGAATCGCCCTCGCCAACAAGGAAACCCTTGTGGTTGCCGGTGAGCATATAAAAGGACTCTGCAGCGAGTACGATTCTGAAATGATACCCGTCGATTCGGAACATTCTGCCATCTTTCAGTGTCTCATAGGTGAGCATGTAAACGAGATCAGCAGGATAATTCTTACCGCCTCGGGTGGTCCCTTTCTCCGGTTTACCAAAGAGGAAATTGAAAAGGTTACAGTCGAGCAGGCTCTAAAACATCCGACATGGAAAATGGGCGCAAAAATAACGATTGATTCAGCTACTCTTATGAACAAGGGACTCGAACTGATCGAAGCCCGCTGGCTCTTTGACCTGAAGGCAGACAAACTTGATGTGGTGGTACATCCCCAGTCGATTATTCATTCAATGATTGAGTTTGTTGACGGATCGGTAAAAGCACAGTTGAGTGTACCCGATATGAAGCTGCCGATTCAATATGCGATGACATATCCAAAGAGAATTGGTGCGGATTTTGTAAAAAACAACTTCCCTCTCATAGGCACACTGAACTTCTTTCCACCCGACAAAGAGAAATTCGACTGTCTCGCCATCGCCTACGATGCCCTCGAAGCAGGCGGAACTGCCCCGTGTATCGTTAATGCTGCAAACGAGATTGCAGTTCAGAAGTTTTTAGACAAGGAAATCGGTTTTACCGGTATTCCTGCTTTAATAAGGAAGTGTCTCGACAAAATTGCGGTTGAAAAATCGCCCGACCTTCCGACAGTTTATGAAACAGACCAAAAAACAAGAAAACTCGCACTGAGTTTACATTGAAGGAGCGAATAATTTAATGCAAGAAGTAATTTATTTTATAATCACTATAGCAGTTCTTGTTTTTGTGCATGAACTCGGTCACTTCCTTGCCGCCAAAATGACGGGAATGAGAACCGAGGCGTTTGCCATAGGATTTGGAAGAAGAGTTGTCGGATGGAGCAAAAACCGCGGACTCTCTTTTGGCGCACTTCCCGAAGATCTTGACCTCGAAGGCTACACCGACTACAGACTCTGCTGGCTTCCGCTCGGAGGTTATGTGAAAATCTCGGGCATGGTGGATGAAAGTCTTGATGCAGAATATGCTCAGACCGAACCAAAATCCTACGAATTCAGGTCGAAATCTGCACCTGCAAAGATATTTGTTATCCTCGGTGGAATTCTTATGAATATCCTCCTCGCAGTGGTCATCTTCTGGGGAATGAACATCTCGATGGGAAAACAACTGGTTGAGGTAAGAGGTCTCAACTACATCCCAAAGGAATCACTCGCTGAAAAGCACGGATTCCAGAAAGGTGATTTGATTACCGCCATCAACAACAACAAAATTAAATATCTCCACGAAATTAGCGAACAGGTTCTGATTCACAACGCAGGCAGGGATATAACAGTGGAATTTGAACGCAATGGCGAAAAGAAGACAGTTACAATTCCCAAACAAAATGTGCCGAAGGATGAGTCGAAGGGTCCCCTTTTCCCGATCCTCGATAAAACCGAACCTTTCGTTGACAATACAGATGCCTCAACCCCTGCGGGCAAAGCGGGCATAAAACCAAAAGACAAAATCCTCGCTCTGAACAGCGAACCCGTAAATTCGGTTACTCAGGTTATCGACATTATCTCCCATTCCAAAGGGAAACCTGTTGATTTTACAATCCTAAGAGGTAAAGACACACTCGCAATTGCTGTGACCCCGAAACAGGATGAAGCTGGAGCATGGAAAGCCGGAATCGCACTCGGTGGAAAATCCGATACCACCATGTTTACAAGCTACAACTATGGTTTCTTTGAGGCAGGCGGCAAAAGCATCGAACAGATCGGTTCAGTTACTGTTCTTACCTTCTCGATGCTTGGCAAGGTTATTTCAGGAGATGTGGCGTTCGGAAAAGCTTTCGGCGGTCCCGTAAAAATCGCCCAGATAGCTGCCGATTCCGCAGACAAAGGAATGTCGGGATTCCTCTATTTCATCGCGATGCTTTCGCTCAGCCTTGCAATATTCAACCTTTTCCCGATTCCCGTACTTGACGGTGGTCATCTCGTTTTCATTATCATCGAATCGATAATCAAACGGGAAATCCCCCTCAAAATCAAGCTCCGCATAATGAATACCGGCATGGCGCTCCTTATCGGCTTGATGGCGTTTGTTATCTATAATGATATTTTTGGAAAATGAGAGAAGGTATTAGGTATTAGGTATTAGGTATTATTTTTTTTCGATTTAAGAGTTTTCAAGGTTTTTACTAAAAGTTTCATTAGTTCTATACAGTCATCATTGATGCTTGTAAACTCTTCGGTCGATAAAATTTTTGTTTCATTAAGGATCATCAACCAGTAAAGGGTTTCTGAACACTCTTTTTGGGCGATCGAATACTTATGAATGTAATCCAATTTTGATTCTGCATAAAGAGCTTCGCTTATATTAGCTCCAATGCTTGTGCCTGATCTAAGAATCTGATTTGAGATAATAAATTCTTTTTTACTATCCAGATGCTTTGCTAATTTAAATATCCGGACTGCAAACTTTAAACTTTTTTCCGATAAAGCATTCATCGCCAATTCCCGGCTACCTCAATTAATACCTAATACCTAATACCTGCTTTGGATGATACGCCGTTGCCGATCCCACCCATGTTTTGTTTTTGTTGAAATCGACACCCATCATTTTTCCTTTTGAGAAGCGGGTGAGATTGTTCACAAGGACGGGTTTTTCATTCCACAGAAACATCATTCTTATTTCACATTTTGAGTAGCCTTCGGGGGTGAGAATCAGCGGGGCATACTCTATTTTTCTTTGCAGAATGTAGTTTTCCCTCTCCGTTTTCGAATCAAGAAGTTCTTTTGTTACTTCCACTTCAACACCCAGACCCGCAAATGAAAAGAGGGGTTTGAGCACAAAATTCTCTAGATCAGCGGGATACTCCTTCAAGTCGGAAAGGAAGTGGCACTCGGGCACATATTCCCCTTTGAGATATGGAAGGGAATATTTGCTGATGAGGAAAAACCAGTCGGGATGCCCAACCCAGCGCACATCCAGGTCATCCTGAAATGAAAAAGCAGCTTTCACATCTTTTCTGAACAATTCGTCATATATCACCCTGTTGTAAATCCGTTCGATCAGCACTTCCCTGTCACCAGATTTATAGAAGAGTTGTCTCCCTTTTTTGATGACATCGGTAATGCACACAGGTTTTACGCCCGTTAATTGTTCGGTAACAACAAAATCGATCAGGGTTTTCTGTTTGTCCGGTTCAATTTCAAGAAGAATCACATTTTCAGGATTTGAGTCACCGAGAATGGTTTTTCGCAACAGTTCCACATACGAATCTCGACTGAGACCGCTGTAGTAGGCAGTATAATTTTCGGGAACCTCGAAATGCCGCAGGAAAACATCATCATAATAGACCTGAAAGCCGTAAAGCGAGGGGAAACCCTGAAGCTCGATCAGTTTGGGAATAAATCCACCTTTGCCATCATCGCAAATTGCGAAATCTATCTGCAAAAAGACAGGGTGATCAGCACGGTTCGGAACCGCCAGCCCTTCCGGAATTGAAGCCTCGGCATACTTTCTGTACTCATCGGTATCAAGCTGTCCGATAAGTTCGGCACACGCCTTCTCCAAAGTCTTTGTCAGTTCATCCGAGAGGAACAAGGGAGTTTCACACACCCTGAAATCGAGTTTCACCCCGGCAGCAGTGTTCAAATCTCCAATAAACGAATTGTATCTCTCTTCCGTAAATCCTGCATTATACAGGGATCTTATCTCTTTTACCATAGTCTCAGTTTTAGTTGGTGGAAAGTATGAACCATAGAGAGTACCTGAGTGACCTGAGTACTTGAGTGACTTGAGTTTCTCAAGTTTCTCAAGTCTCTCGAGTTTCTCAAGTCTCTCTGGTCTCTCAGCTACTCAGATTCAACCCCTTATGGGTCTCATCAATTATATAGTCGGTTACATTTTTCAGGTCGTAGCTCTGTTCCCAGACGGCGAGTTGTCTGTCGGCACCCGTACCCATTTCGAGGATGCGGTGTACATACTCAATCTCTTCGCGGCTGTCGAGATCGTCAATAACATCATCAACAAACTCGAGGAGTTCATGGATCAGGTCAACGGTCGGCACTTCCTCTCTCTTGCCAAAATCGATCAGCTTACCGGTAATTCCGTATCTTGAAGCACGGAACTTGTTTTCGGCAATCAACGCTCTTCTGTAGAGACGGAAACCGAGGTTCTGGCGGATCAGTCTGTAGAGTTTCACAACCACCGCCTGCATAAGTGCAGTAAGTGCGATGGTCTCATCAGCCCTCATCGGGATGTCGCAGATGCGGAACTCAATCGTCGGGAAGAAGGGGTGAAGCCTGATATCCCACCAGATTTTTTTCGCATTGTCGATACAGTTGGTCTTGACCAAAAGGTTAACATAGTTGTCATATTCGCCAATCGACATGAAATAGTCGGGAATGCCCGTTCTCGGGAATCTGTCGAATACCTTCACACGATACGACCTGAAGCCTGTGTTTCTTCCCACCCAAAAGGGGGAATTGGTGGAAAGGGCAAAGATGTGCGGCAGAAAATAGCGGGCGGCATTCATGATGTGAATTGCCGTTTCGCGGTCTTCAACTCCGACATGGACATGGAGTCCGAATATCAGATTGGCACGGGCAACAAGCTGCATGTCATCCACCACCTGTTTATAGCGGGGATGTTCGGTTATTCTCTGGTCCTTCCAGTGTGAGAATGGATGAGTTCCTGCGGCTGCAATTCTTAAATTGTTTTTGAAAGCAAGCTTGGCAAGTTCGCTGCGAAGGCGGAACACTTCCGATTTTGCCTCTTTAACATTTTTACAGACACCCGTACCCGTTTCCACAACCGACTGGTGCATTTCGGGCTTCAGAAACTCTTTGAGTATCAGTTCGCCGTCTTCAAATATCTCCTGTATGTGCGATTTCAATTCCCTGGAATGAGGATCAATAATCTGAAATTCCTCTTCAACTCCAAGGGTAAATGTTGGACTGTTGGACATGGTGCCTCACTCGATTATGTTTCCCTGGGCAGCACTTTTAACGAAGTCGCCCCAGACGGTATTAAATTTGTTAGCTTTTGCTTTTTTTGCTCTTCTTATTGCCATGTTTGCGGCGGCTTCCACCACCCATTCAAAATTTTCTTCGCCTACTGAATAGACATCCGCATCGGGAGCGGGATTGCAGAAATCGATCGCATATGGAACGCCGTCCCGAACCGCGAATTCAACTGTATTGAAATCGTAGCCGAGAGCATTGTTCAGTTTCATCACACCTTCCTTTATTTTGGCAAGAAGTGCTTTACCGTGATGCTGTTTTTCCCTTACATAGCGGAGGTGGTGCGGCTGTTTTGGATCGTAAGCCATTATCCGCACATCTTTCCTGTCGATGCAGTAGCAACGGAAATAATCGGTGAACTGTATCTCCTCCTGAAGCATCATAACCAGTTGACCCGTCTCGTTGTACGCTTTGAAAAACTGTTCCTTGTCTTCAATTCTGTAAACATTTTTCCAACCGCCACCTGCAAAAGGCTTGAAAAACGCAGGAAATCCGATATAATTAAAGATGCCGTCCCAGTCGAGAGGGTATTTCAGATTTCTGAACGATTTTGTTGTTGTGTCAGTAGGATGAACATTTGAGGGGAGTATTACCGTTTTTGGAACTGCAACACCGACAGCAAGGGCGAGCGCATTGTTGAAAAATTTGTCGTCTGCACTCCACCAGAATGGATTATTGATAACGGAAGTTCCGGTAATCGCTTCATTTTTCAGATAAGCGCGGTAGAAGGGGACATCCTGTGAAATCCTGTCGATAATCACCGAGTAGCCGCCCGGCTGTCCCTGCATTACCTTGTCTATCTGTACAAACTCGGCAACAATATCCTTTTCCTTCTTCGAGTTTACTCTCTCCACAAACGCCGGTGGAAAGGTTTCTTCCATACCGAATAAAATTCCAATTTTTTTCATAGCAGTTCCATATTTTATTGTTTACACACTTATTAAATACAATTTTGGGGTTTTGATGAAAGCGGATTGATTAATCTCCAATTTACGAAAAAAAATCGAAATATTAGAATAGCCCGTGAATTAAAAAGAAAAAAATGAAATTATTTGAGGGGGGAGTGGGAACAACACTTTTTTATTCTCGTTTAGGTTCGACTTCCCCACACGCACTTAAAACACTCTCTGTTAGTGATTTGAAGTCCTCATAACATTTCAGTACTGCTGTCATATGCGCCCCAATGGCACCATCTGCCGGCTTTAGCAGGAACATGGGTTTACGCGCTTCCATAGCCATTGGTGCCAGGCTGTGATAATGCTTAAGGAGTCCCAGACAACTTTCATCAACTTCGATTGATGCGGGCTGTGTGCTGTCCTTCAATACTCTGGAATGATAAATATCGGGTATTCTTTGAGACCATTTCAGATAAGCTTTAACAGGACGGTTCTCTCTTGCGGAATGTTGAAGGATTACATAACCGGATGCTTTCATCCCTCTGGCAGGAGACTTGATTTGAGTAGGTTTGGGATTTTTTGTCGCTCTTTCACCCCATTCCAAACGCCATTTTGTTAGAGTTTCACCAATATTTTTTAGACCTTGAAGTGAAAAGAGGTCAGGGGCTACCGGAATAATAATATAGTCAGTGGCAATAAGGACACTCCGGTTCAATGCTCCAAGATTGGGGCCAATATCGACCAATACTAAATCCGGATTAATCCTTGCAACAGAATCTTCAATTATCGAATTAAAAATTGATGTAACTTTAAAAGCATAAGCATCCCCGTTTAAGCACTTTGTCCATGCATCACTGAGATTATCCTCCACTGCTGAAAGTGCAAGATCTCCCGGTATCAAAGATATTTTTTCACTTATTTCCTCTATATGCGGGGATATGAAAGGTTCACCTTCGATTACTGGCTTTAATGAGTGCAGAATTGTCAATTCACTTGTTTCACCGATATAAATTTCTTCCATCCTTTCAGAGGATAAAAAAGCTGCCGTAAGATTAGACTGAGGGTCTAAATCGACAACAAGTACCCTGTAACCAAGTTCTGACATCATCCAAGCAGTATGATATACCAGGGTTGTCTTACCAACTCCTCCTTTATTATTAAAGAAAGTTACGATTCGAGCCATATTTTACTTTTCTTAATCGTTACTGAAAACCTTCGGGGATCATTTATAACAAACTCAGCAAGCCCGTTCCCGTTTTTCTCAAGTAGTTGATTCGAGAAACGAATGCCGAAATTATATTTATTCACATATCCCAATACACGCATCACTTCCGAAATTACCGGATTTCTGTATGAACTTGCATCAGGGAAATTTTCGGGTGACACTTCACCAAACAATCCGCCCGGATTCGTAATTTCGATCCGGTCATCAAATTCATTTATATAAATCGGGGAATTTGATTCATAATTTCTGTGCATTATTGCATTAAGAACCAGTTCTCTCAATGCGCGGTAGGGGTAGTTTTCATAATATTCATCCCTCATTGTTCCGTCATCAACCGGCTTTTTCATGACTATATTCGTTTTTATAAAGTCATCAAGATTTTTTAATAAGGAAATTAATGGCCCAGAGAACTTTTGATCCCTCGGGGATGGAGATACTTCCACACCATCGTACTTAAGAAATTGTATATAGGCTCCGGGGAAGAAAAATATTGTATTATAACCGAGAGTTAAAAGACCTGCATTGGTTGGCAATCCAGACTTTTGGTCATAGAATCTTAACGATGCGAGTTGTTGTTCGATACTTCTGTTATTTGATGCAATAGTTTCCTGATCCACAGCAATTGGCTGATAAACCAATTTAAATGCATTTATATCCAGATCATCTATACTGCTTTCCAGATTTGGTTGCATGTCAAAGTTTTTGGCACCGGATATTCGTTTCTCTATGAGTAATTTTTCTTCGGTTTCGTTAGCTACCGCTTTGCGAGGACCAACTCTTATCCAACATTGCCCTTTGTATCTGACCGGAGGGAATTCTGAAGGTTGCACCTCAATATATACAACATCTCCTTCGGGGAATTTATATACATCACTAACAACTATTACGGGCTGTGGAAGGATGTTACCATCAGAGCGGATAGCACCAAGGTTTTGCAGGATTCGATCGTCTATCGTCTGATTTGCTATTTTGCCATGGTCATTAACTCCAATCAGAATATAACCGGGTAATCTGCGGCAGGAAAAATCATTCGAGAAAGCACAAATTGCCTGCCCGAGTTTCTTCTCCTCGGTTGAAGTTGTCCACTCAATCCTGTCGGACTCCATTACTTCAATTAATTTCTTGACTTCTTCAATTGTCAGCATAATCTCACTTAAGATCGTTTTTGGTTTTTTAGCTCGAAAATTTCAGGAAACGAAAAATTCCAATGACGAATTTAATAAATTCCGGAACGATTTGTGATCAGAAGATTAAATTCTTTGTAGCAACCCGTGAGACAGGTTTATAAGGTCGGGTTTTCGGGTTCTTCGTTCAGGGAGTGGCAGAATTCAATATAGTCATCCACTGAATCGTGAAATGCTTTTTCCAGTTCGGTCAAGGATTCGGCTTGAAAAGTTATCACATCTTTAATGTTGATCACTTCGCCGGAGAATGTTTTGGATTCTTCATCGAGCGATATGGTGGCTGTGTAGTTTTTGTAAGGCATGGTTAGATATGGTCTCCCCCTAAAACCCCACCCCCACCCTCATCCCAATCCCCACTCCGGGATCGGTGATGGTACCAAGTAGCGGGTAAAGGGTTACATTCGCATTGTTCTGGTGGACAAAATACATTGCGGCATCAAAGACGAGGAGGAAGGCACCCTGAACGAGAAGGCTGTTGCCGTATCCTGTGAGGAGTTCTTTCTTTTCGGAGGATTTAGCTTTTTCTTTGAGGAAGAAGCCGGTGGCGATGTATGCGAGGTCGAGCCCGGCATTAAGAACGAATATGTTTTGAAGTGTCTGATGCCCGGTTACGGAATTGTAAAGGGAGAGGGAGTCAGTACCTGTGTTCAGAAGTCCGTTTATCGCAAGACCGAGGTTTACGGTGTTCCAGAGGGCATTAAACTGATTGAAATATTTGGCTTCTCCCTGCAAGGTGAAATTGAGGGTGGTACCCGAAACAATGTTTGCCAACGCCCATCCTCCGAGAACGAGCATCCCCGTCCGGTTGATATCGCTTTTTGTTTTCTCAAATTCCTTGATGGAGGGAATGGCATCCTGTGCCAAAGCGATTACCGAGAGAAATATTAAAAGGAAGAGAGTTTTTTTCATTTTATGGTAACCAATTTAATGTATTAGGTATAAGGTATTATTTTTTGTTAAATGGAAGCTTCCCGGTTGGACAATCGGGACGATTGTCGCTCCTTTTCCGAAATTCAACCTTCAGGACAGCTAATAGTTCATAGATTACAGTTTATACCTGTTTCTACCCACATGTCGCCACAAGGGCTTTTTGAAGGTATTAGGGTTTAGGTATTAGGTATTATTTTCTGTGCTACTCTGATTCTCCACCTCTGCTACTTGATTCTCATACTCTCCCGGTGTGCCTGGGCTTCCTCGAAGGTTTTAAATTTCAGGACACCTTTGTGTACTTTGAATTTCCTCAGGTGAGAGGTGAGTTCATAAAATTCTTTTACTCTTTTGTAATAAGCTTCGTCGGGGTTAAAACACCAAAGATCCTGCTGAGCTTCTTCAAAGGTTTTGAATTTTTTGATCATCCGCTACTCCGATTCTCCGCTACTTCGCTACTTACCTCTTCCCTTTCACTATCTCCTGTGCGAGTTTTTTAGCCCCATAGAGGTCTGAGATGGCTTCGACCATGCCCTGTGAGTGGACGGCGATGGCTCTGTTGGCTTCGTCGGTGTAGATGAAGTCGGCGGTGAGGGATTCCACATTACCGTCGAAGACGAGTCCAACGATTTTACCTTCTTTATTGATCATCGGTGAACCTGAATTGCCGCCAATGATGTCGTTTGTGGTAATGAAATTAAGTGGTGTCGAGAGATCAAACTCTTTTGGCAGGTTCTCCCAGATTTTTGGGAGGTTAAATGGAAATTTCTTCCCGAATGAGTAATATCTGTCCAAAACACCATAAAAAGTGGTTTTTACGGGTGCAACTGTTCCGTTGTAATTGTACCCTTTTACCACACCGTCATTGATTCTGAGTGTAAAGGTGGCATCGGGGGGAATCGACTCTCCGTAAACTTTGAAAAGGGCTTCACCGAGCATGCTGTTGTTTACCTGATCGCGCGACAACACTTCCTTGTTGATCTTTCCGTATTCGGCAAGTTTTTTCTTAGCCGTGAGGATGAATTTAATTACAGGATCGGTTGAGTTCAAAATATCATCTGATGAACCTTTAAGGAGTTTATCTCTGTACGATTTGTCCATAAGTTTTGTGCCGGCGAGCAGTTGTTTCTTCGCTTCACTTCCCGTTTTTCCCGCAAAGAGGAGCTCCATCAATTCCTTGTTCCCTGAGAGATTGCGGAGAATGAGATTCACCTGCACCTGGAGGTAGCGTTCCTGCGTTTCGAGATTCATGGACGCAGGGAAAAATGTAGCGGCGATGGAATCAAGTTTTTCCACTGTGAACTTGTCAGGATTCGATTTTTTCCCTTCGGCAACAGTTACCAGGGTGGAAGCTATCCGGAAAAGTTCGGGTGAATATCTGCGGTTGAAGTTATATCCAAAAAGCTCTCTTGCAATCGGTTTCAGCCGTTCGCGTCCTTCGGCAACTTCGTCCCAGATGTGCCCGTATTTTTCTTTCAGAGCGGGATTCGCCATGACTGCCGCTTTGAAATTCTTCTCAAAATCCTTCTTGCGGGCAACGAGATACTGGTCGTTCAGACCTTTATAAATACCGTCGTAAACTTTCAGACCGTTGCCGATGGAATAAAGTTCGGCGATAAGTTTGTAGTTTTCTGTGTTTCCGTTGAGCACCTGCTGTTCAATGATTTTGTAGAGTTCACTCAGCCATTCAACCACAGGGAGATTGAGGTAGTCCCGCTCAAACTCCATCTGTGCAATGGTGTTGAGGCGGGAGGTGCTGCCGGGATTTCCGATCACAAAAACAGCTTCGCCTTCATCTGCTCCTTTTTCACTCCACGCAAACCAGTCATCTGTTTTTATCGGCTTGCCGTTTTCGTAGGCACGGAAGAACATGCAATCGAGTCCGTATCTCGGGAAGGTGAAATTGTCGTAGTCGCCGCCGAGTTTTGCGGTTCTGAGGTCGGGAGCAAAAACGAGCCGCACATCATCATATTTTTTGTAGCCGTAAAGGGAGTTCCTTCCTCCGTTGTAAAGGGGAACGACCATGAAATTGAGTCCGGGATTCTTTTCAGTAGCCTCATCGATGAGTTCTTCCGATTTAGCTTTTTTGATGGCGATTCTTTCTTCGTCTGTTTTGGCGGTAACGAGGGCATCGTTTATTTTTTCGGTAACATCCTCTATATAAACGAGCTGTTCGATGGAAAGATCGGGGATTCTTCTCTCGTTTTCGTCAGTTCCGGCATAAAATCCGTCTCTCAGGAAGTCTTCACCCTCCTTTTGACCTTTGTAGATGATATTTCTGGCGCAGTGGTGGTTGGTCATTATGAGACCGTCTTCGGAGATGAAGGAGGCAGTGCAACCTCCACCGAAACGAAGTGCAGCTCTTCTTACTTTTGTTAACCATTCCTCTGACGGTCGGAAATTGTAGGTTTTGTCAAAGTAGTCGACAGGCGGTTTTTCAAAAGTCCACATCCTCCCCATATCCCATTTTCCGGCTTTTACGGTATCGAGGTTGATGCCCGCATACTGCGAGAAAATTGAAATGGTGGTAAAAACGAGAAAGAAAAGCTGCTTTAACATCATCTTGGGTTGCTCCGTAGTCCTGTTATTTTAGATATGTGAATTTTCTTGAAGCGGTAAAACTCCCCGCATTCAATCTGAATATGTAGTTTCCGCTCGTCAGGTTTGCTGCCTCATATCTGAGAGAGTGGTTACCCGCTTCCATTGTTCCGAGGTCTTTTTTATCAATTTCCTGTCCCTCGATTGACCAGACAATCAGAGTGACATGTGAGGCAGAGGGTAGTGAAAAGTTGAGAACCGTGGAAGAATTAAAGGGGTTCGGGTAGTTCTGATCGAGCACAAAACTGCCGATAACGCCGTATTCAGCCTGAATTGTGTTGCTGTTCGTGAACGAGCCGTCGAGGTCGATCTGTTTCAACCGGAAGTGGTATGTCCCTTTTTCAGAAAGAGGAACTGTCGCTTCGTAACTGTTGTGTGTTGTGGAAGTGCCGGCACCTCTGACAGATGACACCACCTCAAAATTGGAACCATCTTTCGACATTTCGATATCAAAACGGGAGTTGTTTGTCTCGGTTGCCGTTGTCCAGAAGAGTTTCACTCCCCCCGTTACCGTTTCGGAAGAGAATGAAGTCAGTTCAACCGGAGTCCAGCCGACAGGATAAAGAGTGATGTCGAGTGGAGTTTTCACCCCTGCAGGAACAGCCACATTGTCGATGGTGAGTGTCTGATATCCGGGTGCAGAAACTGTCAGGTTATACGATCCCGGAAAAATCAGACGGGCATAGGCACCCGAAAGGGAATCGGAATAGACCTCTGAATTTGTGTTATCGTGACCGTTAATGAAGATTTTTGCCCTGACGGGTGCTCCGTCAGGATTTCTGACAGCTCCACCTATGCCTGTAAGCAATTCTTTCATCAGGTTCAGCCAGGCATTTTTATTGTACGCCCAGATGGTCGGGATGTAGGAGCCTGCAATCAGTTTTGTGCTCGAGAGTTCGATTGTCAGTTCTCTTCCATATCTGAAGTAGGTAAAATAATCCTGTCTTCCGCCATAGACCGAGTACCAGTCCCACCCGTTTGTAATGCCGTTGTTCAAATCGGTGAGATAGCCGTTGTTGTTGCAGTAAAAATGGACAGTATCGGCAAATCTTCTCGAGATCACCTGCCACCAGTTGTCATCGGGATGGCGGGCAATTCTTGAATCCCACGGGTAGTTAACAACTTCGGCACCACCGTGGTAATTTGCAGAAAGGTTGAAATTTCTGGAGGTGGCGAGATTCATCATTATCTGGGTTTCGGGCTGCCATGCGTATCCGTCGGGATGTTGTCCCTGAACGGGATCGGGGAAGTTTCTGTTGATGTCGATATTGTTCGCATTTCCTCTTCTTGCGCCCGTAACGGTTGAGTTACCCGAGCGGTAAGTGCCGTCCGGATTCGCAAGCGGATTTATCCATATCTCAAGATTGTTCACGAGAGTGGTTACGAGAGGATCGATACCGTAGTTCGACAGGAGGTAATCCGCAAGCCTGATCATATTGACGAAGGCAGCGGTTTCATCACCGTGCATCGAGGAGGAGTGCATAAAGCGGGGTTCAGCCTCGGTTGTGTTCACATTGTCGGATATTACGGCGAAGAGTATTTTCCTCCCCTGCGTGGTGGTACCCGCATCCACAATTCTGCAGAGGTTGGGATAATCGAGGGCGAGATCGTTCAGCATCTGCACATAGGTCTCGTATGTCGGGTAGGTATCCCACAGACCGAGAGCTTTCGGATTTCCCATCGCGACGGGAACATCACCCGGATGGGGCAACACTTCAACCTTATAGCCGTTCTTTTCAAATTTTCTGAATTGTTCTTTATTTGCATAAGCGGTAACGAATTTACCGTCAAATTTATCGATCGATATGATCTTTGTTATTTCAAGCAGTTCCCTTTTGTCGAAGACGGGGAACCGGAAACAGACTTCGCCGTTCTTTTCAAAGTATTGGTCGTCAACACCTTGTGCGAACAGCGAGACGGATAGAATAAACAGAGCAAATATTTGCTTAAACATTAGTATCCGGCTTTAAGTAGATTGTATAGTGTGTCAAAAAGTTCGTAACGGGGTTTCCCCTCGTGTTCGAACACAATTTCGTTTGCCTCGTCACTGTCCATTTCGAAAGCTTCGAGATAAGCTTCGATTTCCTGAGCAGTAACGGGTTCCTCACCACTGAATGAGAAATCCTCTTTCACCACAAAGAATCCGGCAATGGCGAGTTCCTGTATCTTGGTAAACCGGGGATTTGTATTCCAGAGGTCTTTGTAGGGGAAAAGCTGGCAACCCGCTTCGAGGAGGACATCCTGAACATCCATCACGGAAATGTCTGCGGGTCTTCTCTCCTTTTTAATGGAGAGGGCAGCGAGGGCACCAACCGCCTGACCAATAAGCATTACACACGGTTGAAGTCTGGTGCAACCATTCACAATATGCGATACGGAAATCGATTTTTCTGCGAGAAGGAGTCCGTTCACTCCGGCAGGGATAAGGCAGTCCATCGGAATCTGAAACGGTGCATTTGCAGGAAGTTCCTCGAACAGCCTCTCTTCGGGTTCCTTGAACATGTGGCTGTGATGGTGGTCGAGGAAATAGTCGCCCACGGCAATCGAGTCGCTGATGAGGGGAGGTCTCAAGGTATATTCATCGGGCACCACATCCCATTCTCTCATGTAATAATTTCCGATGCCTCTTCTGCTTTCACGAACATAAGGAATCGGGGGGAAGTGGTCTGGAGTGTCATAAGCTGTTTCATCGATTCCCCACTCGGGATGACCGAGCTTCGTTTGCATGTAGTGGATGTAGTCGCGGGTCAGCTCCTTCGCCTTCTCGAGGTGCCATTCCCTTTTTTCGAAATCGTCATAGATTTCCCTTGTGGTCGGATAATCGTTCGATCTGAAGGGCCAGTTAAGGAGATATTTATCATTGGGAAGTGCGGCATAAGAAATGAAGCTCTCCCAGTTGTGAAGTTTGTGGTTCAGATATGCTTCATCCGTCGAATTGGAATGTTCCGCTGTTGAGTTTACAAATCTTTCGGGATCGTAATTCTCTGATGGAGGTACAATTTTAATGTTGTCGGGATCTTTTTTAAGAATCGCACAAAAAGTGAGGTCCTGAATTATCTCATCGGGATCATGCGGAGCAGAGGGTTCACCTGACTCAAATGTTGACTCCCTCCCAAACCTGAAAGGCAGTCCCGCCAGATAAAGTACATCCCCGTACTCGGTAGCTTCAACGGTAATATCAGCGTGGATCTGAACTTGAGTACTTGAGTAATTGAGAACTTGAGTATATGAGTGCTCTGTTTCTTCATTACTCAGATTCTCCGATACTCCGGTTCTTTGGTACTCTGGTACTCGAGTACTCAAGTTCTCAGGTACTCGAACCACCGCCCCCCTGACATTATTCGCATCCTTGATTATTGAGACGAGTTTGGTGTTGTACCATATGGTGAGGTTGTCACCTGCGGAGGCGATGAGTTCGTCGAGGGCTTTTTGTCCAACGCGGGGTTCGAAACAGGTAAGACTGATCCAGCCGGTGAAGGTGTTGTCAGGACCGCCGTAGTGGTCTTCAATTTTTTTTCTGAACTCGCCAAAAATTCCGCCTCCGACTGCATATTTGTTCCCGTCGAAAGCAGTTACACCGGCAGCTAGGAACATTCCGCCGACCATGGAGGATTCTTCAACAATCAGGGTTTTAATACCCATGCGGGCAGCCTGAATTCCGGCACAGATGCCCGAGGCACCGCCGCCAATAATCAACAATTCCGTTTTCAAATCGCTATCCTTTTATTTTACCGGAATAAAGTTCAAGTTCGGTTAGTTCGAAAATGATGTGCCCCGCAGTGATGTGTCCTTCCTGAATTCTCTGGACATTATTCGAAGGGATTACTATTGCCACATCGACCATCGATTTAAGTTTTCCGCCTGTGCCACCGAGGAAGCCAACCACTTTCATCCCCTTCTCTTTCGCTTTTTCGACTGCTTTCAAGACATTTCCGGAGTTTCCCGATGTCGAGACGGCCATCAGGAGATCGCCTGTGTTTCCGAGTCCTTCAACATTTCTTGCGAAAACATTCTCGAAACCGATGTCGTTTCCACCGGCAGTTAGATTGGAAGTGTCTGTTGTCAGTGCTATCGCGGGAATTGCGGGTCTGTTTAATTCGTGATTGAGTCTGATCATAAACTCGGTTGCGAGATGCTGACAGTCGGCAGCACTTCCACCGTTTCCACAGAGGAGGAGCTTTTTGCCGTTTTTGAATGATTCAACAAAGAGGGTTATCGCCGCAAGAATGTCATCTCCGCAGGCTTCAATCATGTCAAGTTTTGTCTGTGCACTTTCGTTCAGTGATGCTACAAGAAAATCTTTTTTAAGCATTTTTTCCGTAATTTTATTATTAACAATCTACAAACTTAACTCTTTTAGTTTTGATAGAAGAGGAATAAAAACCGCCAATTGAACAAAATCGGGTTTATCGGTGTTATAACTTGCATCCGCTGATCCTCTCTAAAACTGCTGTTGTGTGCGGGCTAATCCTGTGACCGGTGAATTTCGACATTTAATACCTTAAAACAAACAACATGGCAATATTTTTCACAATCTTCTTCCTCGTTTACGGTTCTGCGAACCTTTATGTATATCTCAGGGGTCTTCAGGCGATAGATGCAGCACCGCTTTACCTTAAAATTGTTTACTCTTCCATCTTCCTGCTCGGGGCGCTGGGATATATTCTCGTCAGGGTGTTCGACTGGGACGGAATACTGTACGACATTGTGCATTATTGGGGGGCACTCTGGTTTGCGATACTTCTTTATTCATTTATGGCGGTTTTCCTTCTCGATATAGTCAGACTGATCGACCGCTTTTTCCCTTTTGTTCCTTACAATATCTTTTCAAACCCGCAGTACTTCAAGCTCGCCGTCTTTGGTGTTGTGATGGTTTATCTGATCGGAGTGGTCGGGTACGGTCTCTACAACGCTGGTGACATCAAGGTGAAAACCCTGGAGATTACACTTCCAAAAAAAGGAAGTAAAGTTTCCGAAATGAAGATCGCGTTTCTTTCCGATTCCCACTTCTCGCCAATAACAGGTTACGGAAAGGCTGTCCAGATTCACGATATTTTGAAAGGTCTCAATCCCGATCTTATTCTTATGGGTGGTGATATTATTGATGACAAGGCACACCACCTTGAGAGGCACCAGATCGACAAAAAACTGCGGGAAATAAAGGCACCGCTGGGCGTTTACACCATCAATGGCAACCATGAGTTTATAAACGGATACCGGGAGAGTGTCGAATTTATCAAAAGATCGGGCATCTCCCTCCTTGCTGATTCAAGCATTGTAATAGATAGTTCACTGGTGGTGGTCGGAAGAGAAGACCTCTCCATCAACAGGTTTGCCAATAAAAAAAGGAAAGAACTCTCCGAACTGATGGAAAGTGTAAAAGAGCTGAATCTCCCCGTAATTTTACTCGATCACCAGCCCTACAACCTTGAACAGGCGGAACAAAACGGAGTGGATCTGCAGCTTTCGGGACATACCCACAACGGGCAGTTGTTCCCCGCCAATCTTATCGTTCAGAAGATCTATGAAAAAGCCTGGGGCTACCATAAAAGAGGAAACACACAATATTACATTTCATCGGGTGCCGGTGTTTGGGGTCCGCCGGTAAGACTCGGAAGTGATTCCGAAGTGATACTTCTGAAGATCAGGCTTGAATAGTAAAAAAGAGGTGTTATTCAATAAGTAACGCCCCTTTTGCAGTCACACTAAAAATTATGACTAATTTACCCGTGTAACTTTTACTTTTTTCACACGGGAATCTTATGAAAAAGACATTGTTGTTTGCCCTCCTCTTACTTACGACGGGCATTCATTCACAGAGTCAACAGCTAACCACAAAACTTGAAGCAATAAAAAATAACAGGGGCGTCCTCGGGATGTCTGTAACGGTAGTGAAGGATAAGGGAGTTTCGTATTCAAAAGGATTTGGACTAAGGGATGTGGGGCGCAATCTTCCCGTTAACGATTCATCAATTTATCGTATCGCCTCCATTTCAAAAATGGTGGCTGCCATAGCACTGATGCAACTGTATGAAAAAGGACTTGTAAACCTCGATGCTGACATCAGCAATTATCTCGGATTTAATCTACGCAATCCTTCATATCCCAATGACATAATTACTGTTCGAAAGGTGATTTCCCATACCGCAAGCCTGAGGGACGGTTCGGGCTACGACGGTTTCCTTTCGGCTACCTACAATCAGAATCCACCGCCAAATATTCAGGCTCTCCTGACTTCAGGCGGATCATATTACACCTCCGACATGTTCAGCAACACCAAATCACCAAATTCAAACTATTTTCAATACTCCAATGTCGATTTTGGGGTGATCGGAGCGGTTGTTGAAAAGGTCTCAGGAAAGAGATTCGATATCTATTGCAGAGAAAATATTTTTATTCCCCTCGGGATGGATGCTGGATATAACATTCAGGACATTTCATCATTCAACGATATTGCGGTACTCTACAGAAAAAGCGGCGGACAATGGGTGGCACAGGCGGACAACTTCAACGGTATTAAACCTCCACCTCGCGATTTTTCGCAATATGTTATCGGAAATAACGGACTGATATTTGGTCCTCAAGGTGGACTCCGCACTTCTGCTCACGATCTTTCGAAAATTTTGACTGCACTTCTTAATAACGGTTTGTACGGCAATTCTCGTATCTTAAATGACACCACCTGTGCCCGACTAAGAGTGATGAACTGGATCTACGACAACACCAACGGCAACAACTACTACGGTATCTTCAATTCCTACAGCTACGGACAGCACAGAACCACCGAATTGCTGCCATCTGAAGTACTCTACGGTCATCCCGGTGAAGCTTATGGACTTATCAGCGATGCATACTACCCAACCGGTAAACGGTTTGGAATAGTTTTCATCACCAACGGCGGTCAATGGGGATATGGCGTTTACAGCGGCTGGTATGATGTGGAGGAAGATGTCTTTCAGGCATGCCTTTCGGAAATGAACAACCTCACGGGAGTGGAAGAAGAAGAACCACAGGCTAACACCTTCGCCCTTTTGCAGAATTATCCCAATCCATTTAATCCGGCAACCACAATAGTCTATACCCTCGCAGAATCAGCATTTGTGAAGCTTTCCGTGTTCAACATGCTCGGTGAAGAAGTGTCGGTACTCGTTTCAGGTGACCACCCTGCCGGCTCCTTCAACGCACGATTCAAACCCGATAACCTCCCGTCAGGAATTTATACTTATAAACTTTCGATCCTCAATAATGCCGGAAGAATGTTTGCATACCAAAAGAAGATGGTGTATTTGAAATAGCTATGAACTTTGATCTATGAGAAGGTATGTTTAAAAAGTTAATTTAAAATAATAAGGGGCATCCTCGCTGCATATTACTAAAATTCAGTAATTTGTGTATCATTAAACAACCAACACAAACAGTCAAAAGGATGCCCAAAAT
>Ga0209794_1000748_pt1 | contig 36466 bp, 34 predicted proteins | sample EBPBio232013_DNA_FD_185869 | JGI IMG/M metagenome (GOLD analysis project Ga0209794, IMG submission 185869) | Wastewater treatment Type I Accumulibacter community from EBPR Bioreactor in Madison, WI, USA - Reactor 1_5/23/2013_ DNA (SPAdes)... | ecosystem: Engineered > Bioreactor > EBPR >... | reverse complement strand
TTGACTTTTGAACTCATCTGTAAAAATTCTTCGATCACGTTTTGAATTAGACATAGCTTTCTCCTTTTCTTATGGTTTTATTTTATATGACCTTAAGAAATCTGTCTAACTTAGTGTAGCCCATCCAGTGTGAGCATGCAGAAGTCAGTGTTAGAATCCTGTTAGAATTAATTCAGGAAATAAAAAAAGTGCGATTATCTCGCACTTCCTTTTATTTACTCATCCTTTAAACGATAGCCAACACCGATTTCTGTGATGATATACTGGGGCTTCGCAGGGTTCTCTTCGATTTTACGTCTTAGTCCTGCCATTAATGTTCTTAATACTTGCGTGTCAGTTCCGTAATTATGCCCCCAAATCTCACTTAGAATCATTCGGTTCGTAATCACCTTACCTACATTTTTAAAAAGGAGTACCATTAATTGATATTCCAAGGGCGTCAAGTGAACCTCTTGGCTCGACTTAAATAAAATACGTTTATCGAAATCCATCAGAAGCTCACCAACGGTCTGGGTGGTTCGCATCTCAAATGAATTTTTCCGAATCACATGTCTAAAGGCGACCCGAATTCTCGCCATAAGCTCAACCGCTGAAAAGGGCTTTGATAAGAAATCATCAGCACCTTGATCTAAAGCGATGGCTTTCTCTTTATCTGCATCCCTCGCAGAAATGACGATAATGGGAATTTCAGACCATTCCCTAATGCGTTTGATGACCTCTAGTCCATCAAAATCCGGTAGCCCTAAATCAAGTAGAACCAAGCTGATTTTTTCTGTCACTAACATACTGAGCCCACCCTGAGCTGTGTTAGCGTTTTTTGTCTTATACCCTTCAAGCTCAAGTGCATAGCTTATAAATCGACTGATTTGATGATCATCCTCAATAATGAGAATATATTCAGTGCGTTCATTCATCAATTTCAACCTCCATCGGTAAGGTGAATAGGACCTCAACCCCTTTTTCATCTTCAAGATTATGAAGTTGGATCGTTCCACCATGCGCATGGATAATTGCTTGGCATATAGGAAGACCTAGTCCAAAGTTGTTTTTACCTTTAACGCCTTGCTTTTGAGCAGAATAAAACAGCTCAAACAGATGTGGCAAGTCACTTTTAGCAATACTTGAGCCGTCATTTCTAATGGAACATACCATTTCATTTTTTGATTCATCTAAATAAATGTTTAGCTGAATGGTATCCTTTTCCTCAGTATGCTTATGTGCATTATCTAAGATATTAATTAATACCTGCTCAATGAGCTTCGCATCCATTGGAACATATAATGGTTCTTCTGGCACCTTAACCTCAATATTCCGCGTACTGGTGTTTTTTGAAAACCGCTCAATGACACTACCGACGACCTCTTCCACCAGTTCGAGCTGCTTTCTCGCCGCCAACTTTCCTTCCTGTAGCTTAGTGAAGCTCAAAATATTCTCAACCATGTGATAAAGCCAGTTGGCTTCATCATGGATGCCCTCAAGTGTGTTCTTAAACACCTCACTGTCTGTTACCTTAGCCATTTGAATTAATACTTCGGTATTGCCAAGTATACTGGCGAGTGGCGTTCTAAGATCATGTGAAATCGACCGAAGTAGTGTGCTTCTAAATCTTTCTTGATTTGCTACTTCGCGGTCGATACTTCTTTGCTCTGTTATACGAATCCGCTCTAGTGCCAATGCCGTGCTCTCTATAAATGAATGAATTAAAACCTGCTGTTTCTGATCAAGCACATTTCCAGGGATAATGGGAATCCTTAAAACACCTAAGAGCTCTGTTCGTCCATTAATCGGATAATCCATAAACGTCTCACTGGCATAATATGGAGAACGTAACGACCGAATAGACTCATAAAAGTTATCAAAATCCTCAATTTCTCTATTAACCTTTGTTGCGCCCTCCTGATAGATGAAATGATGCTGAAGTACACCACTTTCATTACATACAACTAAGCCCACACCCCGCGTTAAAAAACTACTGAGATTTCGCGTGACGATTTCGGAAATACTCTTCGAGTCCATGGCATCTGTCAGCTGGTTCGTCAGATTATATAGGACAGCTGTCTCTTTTTCGCGCGCCTTAGCCAGTGCGGCGTTCCGTTTTACTTGAGAGGTTAACGTACTCGTTAGTATGGATGAAAAAGTCATGATGATAAAGGTGATGATATAACTGGGATCATGTACCGATAAGGTTAAATAGGGTTCGGTAAAAAAGTAGTTAAAGGTCAATGTGGCGCCTATGGAGCTCAGTATGCCCATTATAAAGTTTTCGTTGATCCATGCCATCACTTGAATCGCAAGTAAATAAACGATGACGATATTGGTTTCAGGAAAACCGAGTACTTTAAAAAGATACCCCACAACAGTGGAGACGGACATAATCCCGACAAATGTTAAAGTACCCTTTACCATTAAGCGCTTAACCATACGTTCCCCCTTGCACTATTCATCAAAGAGCATTATATCACCATTTAAGAATTAGAAAAAGTAGAGCCAATGCACTCTACTTTTCTCGATTAGTTCAATCTGATGGCGCCACTGCCATTTTCGCAGACATAGTAGGCAGTGACCGCTGTTCCCTCGACGTTGATATAGACGTTGATTTCTCCGATTTCAGCTTCAGTTAAGCCCTTCTCTTCACAATCAACTTTAATTTTTTCCATGATGTCTTTTTCCTTTAAGCAAGCTAGGTCGATGCCGCTGAGTTGTAATGTTATGTTTCCAATCTTCATCAAATCACTCCTGTAAGTATAGTATTTGTACCACTATTATAATTTATAATTCCGTTACTTATCTACCCTATATCTGATACGATAATCAAATTTTTCACTATCAAATGCAAAGCATTCAGTTCGTTAGCGTTTACTGTAATGGTAACTTTTCAGAGGAATTTAATTCGTAAAAAAATCGTAAATATTTAACTAGACTTCTTGAAAAACAGTACAGCAGGTGTAAAATGTAATTAGAAATTAGCACTCTCATCTGCAGAGTGCTAAAAGGAGGTGCAATCTATGAATCAAGAAAAAATGACGCGAAATACATTACAAACACTTAGTAACGCGAGTCAGCTCGCTGATGAATATGGCAGTGCCGCCATTGATCCCGAACACCTATTATATGCCGCTTTAATGCTCCCGGACAGCTTAGTCAAATCACTCATCGAATCTGTAAGTCCAAACTATAATGGGTTTGAAGATGCCGCCACTTCCTTAATTCAGAGGAAAGCAAAGGTCAGTGGTGCAAATCAACGCTACCTCGCTCAAAGCTCTGAAAAGATCATAAACGAGGCCGAGCGCGTTGCAAAACGCATGAAGGACGAGTTCACCAGTGTAGAACATCTCTTACTCGCCATGCTCACCATTCCAAACCCTGATTTAAAAAGGCTTTTCACTGAGTATGGTGTCACTGAAGTGAACATACTAGAAGCCTTAAAAAAAATTAGGGGAAACAAACGCGTACAAAACGACTCCCCTGAGCAAACCTATAACGTCTTAGAAAAATACGGAATCGATCTCGTCGCAAAAGCTCGAGAGAATAAGCTGGATCCTGTAATCGGTCGTGATGAAGAAATAAGACGCGCAATTCGTATACTATCCAGAAAGACGAAAAACAACCCGGTATTAATCGGTGAGCCAGGCGTCGGAAAAACTGCTATCGCAGAGGGACTTGCCATGCGCATCGTTAAAGGGGATGTGCCCGACAGTTTAAAGGATAAAACCATTTTTTCACTAGACATGGGCGCATTGATCGCAGGTGCAAAATTCAGAGGTGAATTTGAAGAGAGACTGAAGGCGGTTTTAGATGAAATTAAGGACTCAGATGGAAAAATCATGCTCTTTATCGATGAGCTACACACGGTGGTAGGTGCTGGACGCACCGATGGCGCACTGGATGCTGGTAACATGCTAAAACCACTTCTGGCGAGGGGAGAGCTAAAATGCATCGGCGCCACCACCTTATCAGAATACAAAAAGCACATCGAAAAGGATACTGCTCTGGAACGCCGCTTTCAGCCCATCATCATCGCTGAACCCTCAGTGGAAAGCACGATTACGATTCTTCGTGGCTTAAAGGAAAGATATGAAGTCTATCATGGGGTACGAATCAGCGACCAAGCGCTAATTCAGGCAGCTGTTCTCAGCGACCGTTATATCTCCGACCGCTTCCTGCCAGATAAAGCCATCGACCTCGTGGATGAGGCTTGTGCTGTAATCAAAACAGAAATCGAATCCCTTCCTGTCGAGCTGGATGAGCTTTCAAGAAAAATGATGACCCTAGAAATCGAGCTAGCCGCTTTATCAAAAGAGAAGGATAAAAGCTCCCTCGACCGCTCAGAGAAACTCCAAAATGAGCTGTCAGAGCTAAAGCACACTTTTGAGAGCAAAAAAGCCATTTGGGATAATGAAAAATCCTCTGTTGATCAAGTGACGAAGCTCAAGGAAGAGCTAGATCAAATACAAAATGCCATCGAACGCGCCGAGAGAAGCTATGACCTGAACAAGGCTGCAGAGCTCAAATACGGCCGTTTGCCTGAGCTCCAAAAACAGCTTAAAGCACTAGAAGAGCAAAAAGGCGCTCAGAACAAAATGGTACGTGAGGTGGTCACAGCTGAGGAAATCGCAAGCATCGTTTCCCGGTGGACTGGGATACCGCTAGAAAAACTGGTTGAAGGTGAACGTGAAAAGCTGTTACATCTAGAGGATGATTTAAATAACCACGTTATTGGTCAAGAGGATGCCGTTAACAAAGTCGCTGATGCCATATTAAGATCACGGGCTGGCATCAAGGACCCGACTAAACCAATTGGTTCCTTCCTCTTTTTAGGACCTACCGGTGTAGGAAAAACTGAATTGGCGAAGCAGCTGGCTCATTCACTATTCGATTCCGAGCAAAATCTCGTTCGAATCGATATGAGCGAGTATATGGAGCGACACACTGTTTCGCGCATGATCGGCGCTCCTCCAGGATACGTGGGTTACGAGGAAGGTGGACAGCTCACTGAGGTCATCCGTCGTAAGCCTTATTCTGTCATTCTTTTCGATGAAATCGAAAAAGCACATCCAGATGTGTTTAATATCATGCTACAGATTTTAGATGATGGACGCGTCACAGATGCCCAAGGTAGAACAGTGAACTTTAAAAACTGTATTATCATCATGACCTCAAATCTCGGAGCAGAATACCTATTAACTGGTATCACTCCTGAAGGCGAAATTACTAATGAAGCAAAGCAACAAATCGATCACATTCTTAAGCAAAGCTTTAGACCTGAATTTCTGAACCGATTAGATGACGTGATCCTTTTTAAACCTCTTGGGACGGATGTCATGGTTAGAATCATCGACCTCCTGCTTAAGGAAATCGAATATCGACTTGAAGACAGAAATATCCATCTCGCCATTGATTCTCCTTCAAAGCTGTCGTTAGTGAAGTCCGCTTATGATGTCCATTTCGGTGCACGACCTTTAAAACGCCTTCTTCAAAGACAACTTGAGACTGCGCTTGCGAAAGCTATTCTTAAAGGTCAGCTAAATGATGGGGATACTGCGCAAATTGAGTTCATCGAGGGAATCCTTACCATCAAGGCAATGCAATAAGATCAAGTACGGGCTGCTGTATTTCTAGCTTTTAGAGGTACATTAGCTCTTTTTAGTTTATGTTAAACTTTTAATTTAGTTGACAGTACAACTAATTTTTAATAAAATAGTTGCAAAGACAACTAATTAACAGAAAGGACAGACATGCTCGAAAAGAAACCGTTTTATATCGGAAAAGCACTCTCCATCCTTCATCGCGGTGGTCAGTGGTTTTACTCAAACCGTATCCAAAACATCGATACTGGTAATGGTCAAATCGGTATCCTTTTTTACTTAAATGGCGTGGAAAGCGCAAGTCAGGACGAGCTTGCCAAAGCGGTAGAAATCGATAAGACCACAGTGACCAGGGCAATTCAAAAGCTTGAGGGCCTAGGTTTTATAGAGCGTAAACGCGATGAACAGGATCATCGCATCAATCGCGTAGCGCTTACTTCTTTAGGTAAAGCGCATCACGACGAGTTAAAAGCTGCTAGCATCGTCTGGCAGGAAACCCTCACTAAAGGACTATGCGAAGAAGACCTAATCGTGTTAGAACGCCTCGTGAACCACATGTGTGAAAACGTCCGACAGATGAAGCACGACATGACAGAACAACTCAAATAACGCTAGTATAGAAAGGATATCTATGTCACATAATGAACTCTTAAAAAATGAAAAAATCGGTAAACTCTTACTTAAATTCTCTATCCCAGCCATCATCGGCATGGTCGTCAATGCACTTTACAATGTCGTGGACAGGATGTACATCGGCTGGATTGGTCCACTTGCCATGACCGGGATAGGTCTTTCATTGCCACTCATGACGCTCCTAATGGGCTTCGGTATGCTCGTGGGGATTGGCGCAGGCTCTCGAATCTCCATTAAGCTGGGTGAAGGGCATCAAGATGAAGCTGAAAGGATCCTCGGAAATGCCTTTACACTTCTCTTCTTCATCATGGGTGTCGTCATGGTGCTCGGTTTACTTTTTAAAACACCTCTTCTCTATTTATTCGGGGCAAGTGAAGCCACCATCGGCTATGCAGATGAATATCTGACCATCATCCTTTACGGTGCAATTTTTCAGGGCTTAGGCTTTGGTCTCACAGGTGTCATGCGCTCCGAAGGTCACCCAACTATCGCTATGATGACGACCATCGGAGCGGCACTGACGAATATCGTTTTAGACCCCATCTTTATCTTCGGACTGGATATGGGCATCGCAGGTGCTGCACTGGCGACCATACTTTCGCAGTTTTTTAGTATGATGGTGGTTATCTATCATTTTACGAAGGGTAAAAGTCGACTCAAGCTTCATAGAAGAAACCTGAAGCTATCAAAAACAGTCGTCATCAGTATCGTTTCTATCGGTATGTCACCGTTCTTTATGCAAGTGGCAGCCAGTGTTGTCTCCGTCATCGCGAACAACTCGCTTAAAGCCTATGGTGGCGACATCGCCATCGGCGCCATGACAGTGATCAACGCCATCGCCATCTTCTTTTTGATGCCGATTTTCGGTATTAATCAAGGTACACAGCCCATCGTAGGCTATAACTACGGCGCTAAGGAGTATGGCCGTGTGAAGCAAGCACTTAAGCTGGCCATCACTGCCGGTGTAACAGTCGCAACCACCGGCTTCATTCTTACCCAATTCTTAACAGAACCCCTCGTTCGGATCTTCAACAGCGATCCAGAGCTCATCGCCGTCGCAACCAAGGGTATGAGAATCTTCCTTAGCATGCTCCCGCTCGTCGGTTTCCAAATCATCAGCGCCAACTACTTTCAGGCTGTTGGCAAAGCACCAAAAGCCATCTTCCTCAGCTTGCTAAGACAGGTGCTCGTCCTCATACCGCTACTCATCATCCTTCCGAAAATTTTCGGTCTCACGGGCGTGTGGTATGCAGGACCAACCGCCGACTTCGTTGCATCGCTACTCACTGCCATCTTCCTATTTAAGGAGCTTCGTCATCTCGATGAGCGGGTGTAATAAGGTAACTCTCATATTTATAGTTCTCATAATTATCGACATCCTTTTAAACTCTATCCTACGGATAGGGTTTTTTATTTCCATATATTTACATTCGATAGTCAACATGTTAAACTTAGACAAATTGTCAAATAATTCCATTTCGGAGGATGTTATGATTTCCAAATTTATACCCCCGAGTTACGACATCGTTTTCAAAGCAATTTTTGGTAAAGAATCTAACAAACCGCTGTTAGCATCACTTCTTTCTAGTGTTCTTAACTTACCTTTGGATGAGTTATTGAATCTAGAAATACTTAATTCAGAACTTGGTGTAAGTCATATAGACGAGAAAAACTCAAGACTTGATCTTCGACTAAGACTGCAATCAGGCATAGAGATTGATGTGGAGATACAAATTATTCAGCATAACGCGTATATTGAAAGAATCCTAAGCTACTGGGCTAAACTCTATTTAGGAAATCTTACAACCGGACTTGACTACTCAAATCTTCGAAAATGCGTCATCGTAAATATTATCGGTTTCAACTATTTTGATTGGCACGAGCTCCATTCTAAATTCAAAATATGCTCAGAAAAGAATGGAAGCCCTTTAACGGATTTGCTTGAAATTCATTTTATTGAACTTCTAAAACTCGACCAGTATAATAAAGATATAGAGAATCCCATTCTTTGCGATTGGGTCGAATTCTTGGGTTTAAAGAATGAGGTCGATATGGAAAAATTTCGCGATAAAAGTGATTTGCCAGAGCAAATTATCCAAGCAATTGAAGAGCTTGAAAAACTAAAAAAGGATCCCAATATGCAAATGGAAGCCTTTAATAAAGAGTTGTTCATTCGTGATTATTTTCAAGGATTGAATGATGCCATGAAAGCAGGTCACGACGAAGGTACCGCAGTAGGATTAGCTAAAGGAAAAGCCGAAGGCTTAGCCGTGGGACTTGCTGAAGGAAAAGCCGAAGGCTTAGCCGTGGGACTTGCTGAAGGAAAAGCCGAAGGCTTAGCCGTGGGACTTGCTGAAGGAAAAGCCGAAGGCTTAGCTAAAGGCAAATATGAAGCTACTTTGGCAATTGCAAAAGCTATGCTAGTTGATGGCCTTTCACCAGAAGTAATCGCCAAGTTTACCGGCCTTAGCGTGCAAGAAATCAATCAACTGTAATTCATCACAAAAGAACTGGTGAATTGCTTTAATCTTGGAGGTGCATTTTCGGAGAACATTTCTTCTGGAGACCCACTTGCGACGATTTGTCCATGGTCCATGAAGATAATCCGATCCGCCACTTCTTTAGCAAAGCGCATCTCATGTGTTACGACGACCATACTCATATGGTCGTTTTTTATTTCCTTAATAACAGCCAACACTTCACCAACGAGTTCTGGATCAAGCGCAGACGTCGGCTCATCAAGTATGAGGAGCTTAGGGCGAGAAGCAATTGCACGTGCGATACCTACACGCTGCTGTTGTCCACCTGATAAGGTACGCGGCGCTGCATTGGCTTTTTCCAGTAGTCCGACGCGTGCTAAAAGTTCAAGCCCTCTCGCTTTTGCATCCGCTTCACTAAATTGATGTACCTTTTTTAGTGATAGGATGACGTTTTCTAGAACGGACAAGTGTGGGAATAGACCAAAATTCTGAAAAACCATCCCTGTTTGTTTTCTGATCCCATCAATCTCTCTCGTATGGGCGTGGTGCATGTCAACTGTAGCGCCGTCAAAGGTCATCGTTCCCATATCGGGCTTTACAAGAAAGTTAAATGTCTTCACGAGTGTCGATTTACCCGATCCAGATGGACCGATAATTGCTACGACTTCGCCTGGTGCAATTTCGAAATCAACACCCTTAATCACTTCTAGTTCTCCAAATCGCTTCTGTATATTTTTGACTTTAAGCATTTAATTTGCCTCACCTTTCAACTTTTGCGCCATTCGATCGTTGAGCTTAGAGAGTAGAATCGTAATCAACCAATACATTAATCCCACTGCTAAATAAACCTCAAAAAACCTATAATTTGAAGCGGCACGCATCTTAGCAAGCCCCATTAAATCGTTTAATCCCAACATAAACGTCAAAGAGGTTCCCTGGATGACCCCGATAAATGTATTTCCCAGTGTGGGTAGCGCCACACGCATAGCCTGTGGCAGGAGTATATACCACATGGATTGATAGCGATTAAGACCGATGGATAAGCCTGCATCATGCTGAAGGGAATCAATTGAAGATAAAGCCGCCCTTATGGACTCTGCTACATAGGCACTGGCATTGATGCCCATGATGAGGACAGATGCTTGAAACGCATTCATCCGCCCAAACAATGGCATGATTTGAGGTAATCCGAAAAAGAAAAGGAAGAGCTGGATCATCAATGGCGTTCCCCTGAAAAATGAGATGTACCCTGCAAGCATTTTGTTTAATGGCCCATTATATAGATATCGATAAACGCTGATCGATGTCCCTAGAATTAACCCGATCAGCATGGCGAGGATTCCCACTGAGAGTGTCAGTGGGAGCGCTTTCGCCAATTCGAAAAATGAACTTATTAGGATCCCCAAATCAAAGCGATTCATTAATTAAGCCTTTCAGTAATGTCGATGTTAAAATACTTCATGGATAATGCTTTCATCGTACCATCTGCATACATATCTGCGATGGCCTGATTAACTGATGTGATAAGTACTTTATTTTCATCATTTATCAAGAACGGGAATGCGTTATGAAGCTCCTCAATCGGGTCTCCCGCTAGCTTTAAATCTAATCCAGATTCATTAATAACCGAAAGAAGGGCCAATCTATCGTTTAATGCCGCATCCACTCTACCTAAGGCCACATCCTGATAAGCACCAGGACCACTGTCATAGGTTATCACTTCAATTTCGCCATTTACATCATATAGTTTGACCATTTCCTCATAATTCGAACCAAGGCTGACAGCCACTTTTTTTCCTTTTAAGGACTCTAAATCGGTAATGTCAGTTCTATCTCCTTGTGTGATAAGCTGAGCACCGTAGTAAACATATGGACTCGTGAACAGGTAAACCTCTTTTCTAGCATCTGTAATCGTAATTTGATTCGCGATCGTATCGATTTGACCGACGTCTAGCATCCCAAATAACCCACTAAAGTCACTTGTAACAAACTCAACTTCACGGCCGATTCTCGTTCCGATTTCTTTCCAAACCTCTACATCAAATCCAGTGAGCTCGCCTTGTTCATCCACATATGTGTAAGGTTTATAAGAACCACTCATACCAACCTTAATTGCATCACCCTCTTGATCGTTTCCTGTTATCATAAAACCTGCTGCAACCAGCGCAACCAGTGCTAAACCGATTAATATCATTTTTTTCATTATCTTTTCTCCTATTGATTCTTCTTTTCTTAGATTTTTAGATTTTTAGATTTTTAATTTGTTATTTCGTCTTATCTCATCTGGCCAGATTTTTTGCATAAAAAAAACGGGTAGGCTCAAAGAACCTTCCCGTCATTCTATATTAAGACGAAGTGTTTTTCAGCACTACAATTAAACCATTATTCATTTGAAAATTCAAATGGACAACAGCAGCAGCAAACTGAAATATTCAATTTAAAATTTGTCGATATGCGCTTCATAAGTAACCTCTCTCAAATCTAAATTGACTGGTTTAAGGATAACGCATTATATCCTACCTGTCAAGTAGGATTATTTTTTTGACTTTCATAATTTCTTCATAACTTTCTGCTACATTAGGATTTAAAAAGGAGGTACAAATGAAAATCAATTTAAAACTAGCAATTGCAGCGACTTTAGTCGTTATTCTCGTAGGTGGCATTTATCTCGGCTCTTTAAAAAGCGAATCGACCCCGTCTTATTATAAGGTAGAAGGCGAAGATCTCGTCATCGATAAATCTGCCATAACTTCCACCGCTTCATTTATACCTTATGAGGAAGCCGAAAACTACATGGAAATCATCGCCATTAAAGCTTCTGATGGTTCCATTCGAACGGCGCTTAATACCTGTCAAGTATGTTTCGATTCCGGTCGTGGATACTACGAGCAGTCAGGCGACCTGTTAATCTGCAATAACTGTAAAAATCAGTTTAGCATCGATGACATAGAGGTTGTAAGAGATGGCTGTAATCCGATCCCCATCACTGGCGTATCTAAATCGGAGGATGACACGAAACTCACCATTTCAGGAGCATTTTTAAAAGAGAACAACTTTTATTTCGCCAGATGGGAAAAGTAAATTTGAACGATGAAAAGCGCATTAAACCACAATTCTGTGTTTAATGCGCCTTAAATTTTTGCTTTTTAGCGTCACATTAATTTGATCGCTTCAACTTCTGAAAATACAGTGAGAATTTCGCGCCATAAATCGTTTTCTGTGATGCGCGCTTTACGCGTCTCACACAAGTAACGTACTGTGAGCACCACATGACCATGCTTCACATTTACATAAACAATAGGCGTGAGATTATTATAATAAACCATGTACTTTCTAGAAGCGGCATTGATTTGCTCTTTAATATCATCTGTTAAATGAGTGGCGTGGCGGTCGATGATTTCGGTAAGCAATCGATGCGCCTCTTCCCAATCACTCTCCAATGTCAATCTAACCTCCATCTCATTCCAAATGTACTCAAACCCTCTGTTAGCGTTGGTAATGGCGTGAATAAAGATGAAATTGTTTGGAATATGGACGATCCGCCCAGTGCTCTGTTCACCATAATCAACTGCCGACACTTCAAGTAATACGATTTGAAACAGCTTGATATCGATAATATCACCTGTTTGGCCATTAACCGTAATACGGTCACCTACACCAAACGGCTTTTGAAACATAATGATGAACCATGCAGCAATGTTCGTAAAAATTTCACGTAGCGCGATGGCGATACCCGCTGAAATAAACCCCATATACGTGGTCAAATCCAGCTTGGATTCCGACCAAAGAATGATGATCAAAATGATGAGAATGAACGTAAACGTATAGTAAAAACGTTTTTGTAGGTTGTAATAAGTGCCCGTATCCTTCACCGTCTTGAACAGCACACGACTGGTGAGCTTTACGACGAGGATATTAAGCAAAATCAAAACGAAGGAAAGGATGATTTTGGTCAATGTGGGATTCTCCCTGATAAAATCACCCATTTGTGCGAAGGTCATCCGTCTGCCCTCTATTCTTTCGGTCTGCTGATGGTGATATCGGTGACGTAGACCTTATTATCCAAGGCAACTCTGACTATATTGCGAGCAACATCCACCGGATCCATAAAGTGATCAACGTCATAGCCCGATTTGGAGTCCGCCCAAAATGCAGTTCGCATGCCACCTGGAAACACGTTGATGACCTCGATAGACGTCTTTGAGAGCTCGTCTCTTATAGACTCCAGATATCCTCTGGCACCCCATTTTGCAGCGTTATAAATGGTTTCGTTCGCCTTTCCCTTAAGTGCCGCTGTTGAAAGTACACTGATGATACGCTTCGGTTCAGCAGGCTTTTTAAGCAGATGGCTAATCATTTTTGAAGTGAATAGCATCAACCCAATCATGTTGGACTGGAGCACGTTATCAATCGCCTCGCGTCCGATTTCCGTAACGGGTCCATAAAAAGTGGTCCCTGCACAATTGTAGAGGTTTTTAACAGATTTGCCCGACGTTTCCAATACCTCTATAAACGCGTCCACATCTTCTTCTAAAGCGATATCTAGGCTATAGGCCAGCACATCGGCTTTTTTGGAAATTTCTTTAAGTGCGGTGAGCGCCTCATCTAATTTATCTTGATTCCGGCCTAAAATGATGACGTGTTCATCCATTTTAATTAACATTTTTGCGATTTCGAAACCCAATCCAGAACTTCCACCCGTAATGAGATGATACATGTCTTCCTCCTTTCGCCGCTGGTGCGGCATACGATTCATTCATAGTATACCCAATTCAAAGCGGAACTGTCACGTTATTGTTCGTAAAATCAGCAATTTACCTTATTTCTCGAGCTTCATCAAAAGTTCGCCCGACTTCACCTGGATGCCCTCTTTCGCATAGATTTCCGCCACTTTTCCGTCTGCCAATGAAACCACTGAGGTTTCCATTTTCATGGCTTCCACGATGGCCACCACTTGGTTTTCCTTCACGACATCGCCTACTTTAACCAGCAGCTTAAATACCTTGCCTGGTATGGAGGAGCCCACTTCATATTTGTTATCAGGATCCGCAAGGATGCTCTCCTGTACGACGGTTTCGAACTTCGAGCCCTTATCCTTTATGAAGACTTCCCGACGGTTTCCATTGACATCAAAAATAAGTCTTACCTGACCAACGTTATTCACCTTTCCGATTTCCAGCAGCTTGACGATGAGCTTTTTACCTGAGGCGATTTCCACCTCACAGGTTTCACCCTCAAACATGCCATGGAAAAACACATCGGAACCCACGCGTGATAGGTCGCCGTGCTCTGCTTTATACTTCAAATGGTCTTCGAATACCTTTGGATAGAGGGCGTAGCTGAGAAGCTCGTCCATCTCAAAGGTGCGCTTATACTTTTGCTCAAGCATCTGCTTGATGGCTTCGAAATCTTCTGGTGGCAACAGTTCGCCTGGTCTCTCTGTAATCGGCGTCTCCCCTTTAAGGACGATTCGCTGAAGCTCTACTGGGAAACCGCCATCTGGCTGTCCCATCATGCCTTGGAAATAAGACACTACCGAGTCAGGGAAAGCGAGGTCAGCCCCCTTATCCATAAGGTTTTCAGGTGTCAGGTCGTTTTGCACCATGAATATGGCCATGTCGCCTACTGCTTTCGAGGAAGGTGTCACCTTGACGATATCGCCGAAGAGGTCGTTAACCTCTCTAAACATTTCCTTCACTTCGCCGAAGCGATGTCCCAGGCCGAAGCTATCTACCTGAGGCTTGAGGTTTGAGTACTGACCACCTGGAATCTCATATTTATAAATTTCCGCTGAGGTGGATTTGAGATCCGATTCGAACTGCTTATACACAGGGCGTACATCCTGCCAGTAGTCGCTGATTTGCTGAAGCTTACCGAGGTCCATGCCCGTGTGACGCTCCGTGTTTTCAAGTGCTGCCACGACGGCATTTAGTGCAGGCTGTGAGGTGAGTCCAGACATGCTGGACATGGCGGTATCGACGATGTCGACGCCAGCCTCTGCTGCCATGAGGATCGTGGATACGCCGTTACCTGTGGTATCGTGCGTATGAAGGTGGATTGGCATGGACACTTCATTCTTAAGCGCTTTGATGAGCTTCGTCGCTGCGTAAGGCTTAAGGAGTGCTGACATGTCCTTGATACACAGGATATGTGCGCCCGTTTTTTCAAGTGCCTTTGCTTTATCAATATAGTATTGTAAACTATATTTATCTCGGTAGACATCTAGGATATCACCGGTGTAGCAGATGCAAGCTTCGGCGATCATCCCGGAGTTTAAAACCTCGTCGATGGCGATTTCCATCCCCTTCTGCCAGTTAAGCGAATCAAAGATTCGGAACACATCGATGCCACGACGTGCCGCTTCCTTGATGAACTCGCGCACGACATTATCAGGATAATTCTTATAACCCACGGCATTCGCGCCTCTAAAGAGCATTTGAAGAAGGACATTCGGAATTTTTTCTCTGACGAGATCCAGACGTTCCCATGGTGATTCATTTAGGAAACGATAGGCCACGTCAAATGTCGCGCCTCCCCACATTTCCAGAGAAAACAGGTCGCCTGCATGGTGGGCAGTGGCAGACGCCACTTTTTTAATGTCCACTGTGCGCATACGTGTCGCGATGAGCGACTGCTGGGCATCACGCATGGTGGTATCCGTGAGGAGAAGCTTCTTCTGACCGTGAATCCAGTCCACTAATCCCTTAGCGCCTTTTTCCTCTAAAATCTGCTTCGTGCCATACAACGAGGACTTAGGAATATTTTTATCGTAAGCAGGTACACGCGGTACATCAAACTCTTCCTTTTCACCTTTGGTCTCGTTCACCACTTTTTCACCGATGTAGGAGAGGACCTTATATTCAATATCCGCCTTTGGTGCGGTTTCCACTAGAGAACGGTTGGCTGCGATGAAGTTCGTATCGCACTCACCCTTAACAAACTGTTCATGGTTGAGGACATTCATTAAGAACGAAATGTTGGTTTTAACCCCTTGAATCTTCATTTCACTTAGCGCACGTAGTGATTTTCTAACTGCGTCCTCCCATGTTCTGCCATGGGCTGTGGCTTTTACTAATAAACTGTCATAATAGGGGCTAATCACTGCACCCGTAAAGCCGTTTCCACCGTCGAGCCTGATACCAAATCCCGAACCCGAACGATAAACATCGATACGACCTGTGTCAGGAGCAAAATTGTTTTGTGGGTCTTCAGTAGTGATTCTACATTGGATGGCGAAGCCGCGAGGCTGGACGCTTTCTTGGCTGGGAATACCCACCTCTGGCGAATTAAGGGCATAGCCCTGAGCGATCATAATTTGACTCTGAACGATGTCGATGCCTGTGATCATCTCCGTGACTGTATGCTCTACCTGAATCCTCGGATTCATCTCGATAAAATAGTGATTGCCGTTTTTATCTACGAGGAATTCACAGGTTCCCGCATTTCGATAGTTTACTGCACCTGCGATTTTTAAGGCATCCGCACAGATACTGAGGCGTTTTTCTTCCGTCAGTGTAAAGGCTGGCGCATACTCTACTACTTTCTGGTGACGTCTTTGAATTGAGCAGTCGCGTTCATAAAGATGCACCAAATCACCATAGTTGTCACCAAACACCTGCACCTCGATATGCTTCGGGGCTTCAAGGAACTTCTCGATAAACACGTCCTCCACACCGAAGGCCTTACGCGCTTCACTTTTTGCGTTTTGATACTCTCTAACGAGATCCTCAGGGTGTCTAACGATGCGCATACCGCGTCCACCGCCACCAGCAGAAGCCTTTAGAATCACCGGATACCCACAGACCTCAGCTGCCTCAAGCGCCTCCTCATCTGTCTGGATAGGCTTCTCGACACCAGGGATAACAGGTACCCCCACACTGATGGCCACCTGCTTCGATTTAATCTTATCGCCTAAACGGTTCATCATGTCGGCATTTGGTCCGATAAACACGATGCCAGCCTCTTCACATTTTTTAGCGAACTCTGGATTTTCAGAGAGAAAACCGTAGCCAGGGTGAATGGCATCCACACCCTTCTTCTTCGCCAGTTGGATAATCTCCTCGATGTTCAAATACGCATCGATGGGGCTCTTACCTTTTCCCACCTGATAAGATTCGTCTGCTTTTGTTCTAAATAATGAGGCTTTATCTTCCTCAGAATAAATCGCCACTGTTCTTATGCCGAGTTCATGACACGCTCTAAATACCCTAATGGCAATCTCGCCGCGGTTCGCCACGAGAACCCTTTTAAATCTATGCATAAATATTCCTCCATAAGTCACTTTTCGAGTTTTTTATATACTATTATGCCACATGTTAAGAAAAAGTCACGAACTTTTTCGATAAAAATTTATTTATATTACGTATTTTGGGTATCTAAATATTCTATAACCACCAGTACAACCCCATAAAAAAGTTCATAAAAATATTATAAGAGGAGAAAATCCGTATGAATCATTTATTCACGCCGTTTACATTAAAATCCATGACCCTTAGAAATCGCATTGTCATGGCACCTATGTGCATGTACAGCTCTGATCAAACTGGTTTCGTTAAACCGTTTCACATGACGCACTATGAAACCCGCGCCATGGGCGGTACGGCACTGGTCATCCTAGAAGCCACTGCAGTTGAGGCCAGAGGCCGAATTTCCGCTGAAGATCTGGGTATTTGGAGTGATACGCATGTGGAAGGCTTAAAGCAACTCACCGAAGTCATCCATCGTCACGGTGCAAAAGCAGGGATTCAGCTCGCACACGCCGGTCGTAAATGCGGCGTCCCTTCGGAAGATATGATCGCACCATCACCAGTCTGGTTTGAGGAAGCTGAACCGTCATACCGTCTCCCCCGCGAAATGAACATCGATGACATCCAAACAGTCGTTGAGGCGTTCAAGCAGGCAGCGAGACGCGCCCTTGAAGCGGGTTTCGACTTCATCGAGCTCCACGGCGCTCACGGTTACCTCATCAACGCGTATTTATCGCCCCTCACCAACTTTAGAAATGATCAGTATGCAGATGGGACACTATTATTAGAAGAAATCTTAAATGCAGTCCATAGTGTGTTGCCCTCACACCTTCCAGTAGGCCTTCGCATCTCGGCTGAAGACTATGCAGAGGGTGGCAACCTGCCGGAACATCTGGCAGAAAAAATCAACCGTGTGATGAAGAAAATGCCCGAAGGTCAAGGCATCGATCTAATCAACGTCAGTTCAGGTGGTGTCGTCCCGTCGCGAATTAACGTTTTCGATGGTTATCAAACCCGCCACGCCGAAATCATCGGACAGCTCACACATATCCCCGTCATGTCGGGTGGCCGCATCAAAACCGCTGAGATGGCCGACGAAATCATCCGAAACAACCGTGCCGAACTGGTCTTCCTCGGACGCCAGCTCCTTATCGATCCCTACTTCCCACTCCACGCCGCCGTCACCTTAAAACAGGAAATCGATTATGCGCCAGTGGCGTATGAAAGATGGAAAACTGGGCGGTAAAATCACCATTAGCGCTTAGAAATTGAATCCGAGTTTAGTTCATGTCCCCCTTCACACACCAACGCGTCGCTTCGGTCATTCGGATGCATCCCGTAAACGATTCAAGCTGACGTGAAAATGAAACTCGCTGTCGCTCAGACAGTCATTTTCACTTTGTCGCTTTTCATCGAACGGCATGGGCATCCTCATGAAATCGCTTTGCGTTTGATGTGAAGAGGGATTATTAAGAAAATCTCGCCTTCTAAAGCCACGCGTAATTAGAAATTTTATCGCCTACTGAAGTAAAACGAGAAGGATTTGTTTCAAATCGATGATTTGAAACACCCGGTTGATTTTTTTGTTCAGTATTTATGGTTTCTTTGCGATCGGTTTTTATTAATTTGACAATGTATAAAACTTAAATTCATTAATAAAGACTATTTTACTCCATTTAGGAATGAAATAGTCTTTTACGTTATTCAGTAACATACCAAATTATACTAAGTGTGATTAATATTTTTCTGCTTCAGATTCTGCATGTAGCGGTTTCATGAGGATGCCCATGTCGTTCGAAAGTAGTGCAATTAGGCGAAAATGACTGTCCGAGCGACAGCGAGTTTCATTTTCGCATTGCACGTTCGTAAACGACATGCATCTGAATGACTTAAGCGGAATGCAGGAGGCTGAAGTAGAAATGAATCAAAATCGCACTTGAATCATTTTCGCATTGCACGTTCGTAAACGACATGCATCCGAATGATTAGCGATCACTTATCCGCACATATGGCACATCGAGGATGTCCGATTGGTAGGCGGGGCGCATGATCTTCTTATCGCTGACCACCTGCTCCAGTCGGTGGGCACACCAGCCGGATATTCTGGCCGCAGCAAATAGAGGGGTATAGAGGTCGCTGGGGATGTTCAGCATCTCATATACGAACCCGCTGTAAAGATCGACGTTTGCGCAGATGATGCCCTTTTCTCCGCGCATCTCTCGAAAGAGCTCTTTCGTGAGGCGCTCGATGTTTTCATATAACGCAAAGGTCGCCACGGCTTCTGGTCCTTTTTCCTCGGCGAGGAATCGCGCTTTATCCTTTAACAGGATTGCACGGGGATCTGATAGGGTATAGACGGCGTGTCCCATGCCGTAGATGAGTCCTTCTTTATCGAAAACTTCCTTTAATAGCATCTTTTTAAGATAGTCCTTAACCGATGCAGGATCTCGCCAGTTGCCTGCGTGGGCTTTAATGTCATCGATCATGAGATTCACCATGGCGTTAGCGCCACCGTGCTTAGGCCCTTTAAGCGATCCTACGGCTGTGCTGATGGCCGAATAGGTGTCTGTACCACTGGAGGATACCACATGGATGGCAAATGCGGAGTTGTTTCCACCGCCGTGCTCCGCGTGGATAACCATCATCAAATCCAGTGTCTCTGCCTCGGTTCGGGTATAGCGGCTGTCTGGACGTGTGAGCACCAGTAGGTTTTCAGCGGTGCTTAGCTTCGGGTTAGGTGAGTGGATGTAGAGGCTCTTCTTATCGAAATAATGCGCTTTCGCCTGATAGCCATAGCTGATAATGGTGGGAAACAGACCGATCATCTGGATGCTTTGACGCATGATGTTTTGCGTGCTGATGTCATCAGGATTTTGATCGTGAGAGTAAAGCACCAGGACACTTCTTTGGAGCTTGTTCATGATGTCCTTGCTAGGAATTCTGAGAATCATATTTTCAGTGAAGCCTTCTGGGAGCTCTCTGCAGCTGCCGAGAAGATTCTCAAAGGCGTGTAACTGCTCCATATCCGGAAGCTCACCCACCAGTAGCAAATAGGCGATTTCTTCGTAGCCAAATCGGCCTTCAGACTGGAAGCCGTTCACCAGGTCCACGATATTATAGCCTCTATAATAAAGCCTTCCCTCATCGGGATGCTTCACACCGTCTATTAGCTTATAGCCTTCGACGTTTCCCACTTCAGTAAGTCCGACGAGGACACCTGTACCGTTTGGATTTCTAAGTCCTCGTCGCACATCGTATTTCTGGTACAGTGCTTCTGGGATTTTATCATTTATCTCGGCTTTTTTCGCCAGCTCACTGATAAGGGCGAGGGCTGCTTCATCATGCCTATGCTTCATAGGATTCACCTCCATTGGCAAGTGCCTTTAAGATGGCGTCTGTGAACTGAGTGGTGGCACAGTGACCACCTAGATCTGCTGTATGATTCATGGGATTATTTAATACATGATTAATGGCGGTTCTTAACGCTTTTGCCGCATTATGCTCCCCGAGATAATCCAGCATCATGGCGCTGGAGAGAAGCATGGCGGTGGGGTTCGCCTTGTTTTTCCCAGCAATGTCCGGCGCACTGCCGTGGACGGGTTCGAACATGGCTGTGTCGTGTCCGATATTGGCACCAGGAACGAGTCCTAAGCCACCCACAAGGCCAGCGCACAGGTCTGAAAGGATGTCGCCGTATAGGTTCGTGGTGACGATGATATCAAATTGGTTGGGATCCATGACCAGCTGCATGCACATGTTGTCCACGATGAGGTCTTCAAAGTGGATGTCGGAATAGCCTTTAGCAAGCTCCCTGCCGACTTCTAAAAACAGCCCGTCAGTTTCCTTCATGATGTTCGCCTTATGCACCAGTGTGACTTTTCTGCGGTGATGCGTCCTTGCGTAGTCAAATGCCGCGAGGATGATGCGCTCAGAAGCCGCACGCGTGATGACCTTTAATGAGTGGCGCGTGTCGTCATCCACATGGGTTTCCACACCGGCATACAGGTCCTCGGTATTTTCCCTAAAGATTACCAGGTCAAGGGCTTCGTATTTACCGAGCACGCCACTGATGCTGAGGATCGGACGGATGTTGCAAAAGAGGTCGTATTTTTTTCTGAGGCTGACATTGATGCTTCTAAAGCCTTCACCCACTGGGGTGGTGATGGGGCCTTTAAGGATCACGCGCGTCTTTTCGATGGATTCATAGACCGCTTCCGGCACTAGACTGCCTGTGGTTTTTAGTGTATCCAGTCCTGCGTTTACCTCGTCGAAAACAAGGTCAGGCACGAGGTGACCCAGTACACGTTTCGCGCTTTCCGTGACCTCTGGTCCGATGCCATCACCTTTAATCAGAGTGATGGTGCGTTTAGAATGGCGTGCTGATTTCGGTTCTGCATGCTGAGCTTTAATGATGTTGATGAGGCCACCTGCCCTTAGGATGCTAAGGTCCTCAGGCGTTCCTGAGATTTTAACACCTACGGGAACATCGCCAGGTTGCAGGGTGACTGTGAAACCTTCTAACAACAGCTGATCATCTATGGAAAGTAATCCGGACACGTTCAGCTGCATCCCCAGCTCAGAACGCTGATAATCATCTGGATTGATAAAGACTAAGGGGAGTATTCCCGAGTTGATCAAATTCGCTTTATGGATACGGGCAAAGGATTTCGCCAGCACCGCCTTAATGCCTAAATAAAGTGGCACCAATGCTGCATGCTCACGGCTGGAGCCCTGTCCATAGTTTTCTCCTCCGATGATGACACCCCCACTGCTGGTCTTTGCACGGGCGTAAAAGCCGGTATCGATTCCCTCGAAGCAGTGCTTGCTCAGCTCAGGAATGTTGGACCTTAAGGGAAGAAGCTGCGCGCTGGACGGAACGATGTCATCTGTGGTGATGTTATCCTGCGTCACTAATAAAACGGCTAATGACAGATCAGATTCCAGGGCCTTGTTCAGTGGAAACGGCTGAATATTCGGTCCCATAACCACTTCACCCTCATAACTCGGCGCGATAAAGTAGCTGCTGTGGACTTCATAGGCATCAGGATGTACCACCGAGAGAATGGATGGATCAGACTTTAGCGCACTTGGACAGGTTAACACACCGGTGAGTGCCGAGAGTGCTGCTGTTTCTGGACTCACCAGATACACGGAGGCTGACTCGGTACCGCATCTGCCCTTAAAATTACGGTTAAAGGTTCTCAGTGATATCGCCTCTGTTTTCGGCGCTTGCCCCATGCCGATACACGGACCACAGGAAGCCTCTAAAATTCTCGCACCCGCAGCGATGAGATCACCTAACGCGCCATTATCTGCCATCATCTTTAGGATGTTGCTTGATCCCGGTGAAATGACGAGGCTTACGTCCTCAGCCACTTTCTTTCCTTTTAATATTTGCGCCACGCGCATCAAATCTTCATAGGAGGAGTTCGTACAGCTACCGATGGCCACCTGATCCACCTTGATGGGACCGATGTCCGTCACCGCTTCCACGAAGTCCGGGCTGTGAGGTTTCGCAGCCATCGGTGTCAGTGTGCTAAGATCGATGTCGATCACCGCATCATATTCCGCACCTAAATCCGCAGATAGCGGCTCGTAATCCTCAGGACGCCCCTGTCGCGTAAAGTACTCCAGCGTTCGTTCATCCGATGGAAAAATCGAAGTGGTTGCCCCTAGCTCCGCCCCCATGTTGGTGATGGTGGCCCGTTCTGTCACTGATAGCGTGACCACACCATCCCCATAATATTCCATAATGGCACCGACGCCGCCTTTAACCGATAGCTTTCCTAAGAGCGTGAGAATCACGTCCTTCGCGCTAACCCAAGGCTTAAGCTTACCTGTAAGATTTACACCGATAATTCGCGGCTGTTTAATTTTATAAGTCCCGTAGGCCATGCCCACTGCCACGTCCAGTCCGCCTGCTCCCATGGCCAGCATCCCCACCGCACCACAGGTTGGTGTATGTGAATCCGAACCGATGAGCACCTTACCAGGCTTCGAAAACCGCTCCAGATGAAGCTGATGGCAAATCCCGTTACCTGGTTTAGAGTAGAGCACGCCCATTTTATTCGCCACACTTCTAATAAAGGCGTGGTCGTCTGCATTTTCGAAGCCTGCCTGAAGCATGTTATGATCGATATACGCCACCGAGCATTCCGTTTTAATACGGTCGACGCCTAGCGCCAGAAGCTGCAGGTACACCATAGTTCCAGTGCTGTCCTGCGTCAGCGTTTGATCCACCTTGAGTACCACATCGTCTATTTGGCGAGAGATTTCATGTGAATCGATAATTTTTTGTGCCAATGTTTTCTTCATCACACACATCCTTTGTATTTTTGTATACAATTATACGTTTCATTATATGGGTTGTCAATTTGGTTTTTTACAAGTTCATATAAACTTTATTTTTTATGGTGCTGGCGCTTGACAGGCACCAAAAATAAGCGTAAATTTAACTTAGTTAAACATTTTAACTTAGTTAAATAAACCAAAATTTTACCATCGATAATCACTCGCGAAAGGATAACCCATGGCGAACATAAAAGTCTCAAAAAGAACCGAGACGCAGCGCGTTTTACTGGAAGCGGCGAAATCCATCGTCCTAAGCGATGGGCACGAAGCCGTCACCGTCAGGCGCGTCGCCGACCTCACAGGGTATTCATACCCCATTATGTACCATTATTTCAAAGACTTAAATGCTTTATTATGGACCCTACGACTTGAAATGATCGGCGACATGGTGATGGACCTAAAGAAAGCCACGCCTCCACCGACAGGTGCCCATAAGGCGGCGCTCATCTCTCAAATTAAAGAGATCTTTCACCTCTATGCGCAGTATTTTTTTAAACACCCCACCGTGTTCCGATTTTTCTACTTTCATAATTTTAGTAAGCCCGAAGACGACCAGGAATATACCCTACTGGAGGCTAGCTTTAGCGAAGGCTGGTTTGAAACCTTCGGCGGGCTTGTGAAGCTCGGTGTCCTGTCAGCGGATGCCGTCGAAATCGTGGCGAAGACCATCATCTATTCACTGGAGGGCATGATCATGCTTTCCCTTTCAAAAAACGGCAGTTTAACAGAGAACGATGTCTACGAAGAACTGAATCAATTGATTTCATATCTATTAAAAATGGAGGGTTAAAAAATGAACATTCAAATCATCGCCCATTCTCAAACCGGCAACAGCTTGCATGTGGCAAACACCATCAAGACAAATTTCGAGCAGCTTGGTCATACCGTCGCACTGACACACATCCAGTCCTCCGACGAACGGAGCATGGATCCAAACAACATCAAAATCAATAAGGTCCCAGTCATCAAGGAGGCGGATCTCCTGATTTTCGGTGGCCCCGTCAGAGGCTTCGCCGCATCGCCTGGCATCATGAAAGCCATTACCTCTGTGGAGGGACTTAAGGGCAAGCGCTGTGTCCTGTACACCACTGAGTTCTTCCCTCTAAATGCCATGGGTGGAAATCAAGCGGTGCGCATGATGACGCGAGAAATCGAAGCACGCGGCGGAAAAGTGGTGCATGCGGCTAAAATACATTGGTACAACTGGGGCAGGGAAATCAAAATCATCAAGCTGGTGCGCGACATTAAAGCCCTATTATAGGAGGTCGTCATGAACCCATCCGCTTTATCGCCTTCCGTGGACTGGAAACCACTCCTTAGGTTTACATGGTGGTGCGCAGTGGCTATGCTGGCGCTGATCCCCGTCCAAGTGGTCATCTACTTGGTCTCACCCCCCCCTGAGTCAGTGGCAGGATTTTTCGAGCTATTTCGGGAAAATTGGTTGCTCGGTTTGCTTAGCCTAGATTTACTCTACCTATTTAATAATACGCTGATTATCTTCATCTATCTTTCGCTGTCCATCATGCTGTGGCCCACCGCGCCAAAACGGTCGTTAGTGGCGCTGGTACTAGGGATTATCGGTATCACGCTTTATTATACCACCAATCCCAGCTTCGAGTTTTGGTCACTTAGCACCCACTATTTCGCTGCCCCTGAGGCGTCGAAATTTATCTACCTCGCAGCAGGTGAAGGGTTGTTTGCCGGGTATACCGGAACGGCCTTTAACGTCTATTATCTCTTAAACGCCTTCGTTTTACTGCTTTATGCCTGGGCGCTGCTTGAGAATCCCAAATATAAAAAAAGCCTCGGCTATTTTGGTTTAGCGTCGGCTATTTTGATGAGCATTCCCTCTTCTGCTGGCGTGCTCGGACTTATTTTTTCACTGCTTTCTCTAATTCCTTGGATCGGATTCGTAGGACTGTTATTAAAGCCGCTTAGGTCAGCTGATTAAGCCTTCTTTGAAGCATGTAAAGCATGGCGACGCAGAAGACGATAAATGCAGGGAAAATGCCTGTTCCCGTCTTATCTAAAACGATGCCCAGCAGCGGCGGGAAGACAGCGATACCTACATATGCGGCTGTCATTTGAAAACCGATGATAGATTGGGCGGCCTCAGCGCCGAAGCGCTTTGGTGTTTCATGTACCATCCCTGGAAACACAGGGGCGAAGCCTAGACCGATGAGCATAAACGCCGCAGTGGCGATTAGTGCACTCTTCGAGAAGATGAGGAGAACTGCTCCGAGAAATGCGATGCCGATTCCCAGCTTGATTAGGCTTCGGTTATCCAGCTTGAAGGAGATGAAGCCTGAGAGGATTCGACCGGCTGTGATACCACCGTAGTAGATGGCCACGCTTCTGGCAGCATTTTCAAGTGTCATCTTACCCGTCTCCACCAGATAGCTGGCGCCCCATAATCCCATGGCGTACTCGCCAGCACAATAAAATAAGAAGATTAAAAGCGCAAATGGTACCCCTTTTCGTTTAAGCACAGATTGCTTAGAACCTTCGGGTGCCGTTTCTGTTTCAGAGGGTGCATTCAGCGGATGGGTTTTCGCATGGAGGCCCCATAAAGGTAGACTGATCAAGATGATAAAGGCCAGTGCCAGCTGAATACCTGCCACGGTGAGATAGCCACCACGCCATGAGCCAGAATCGCCCATGATGGCAGCCATCAACACTGGTCCAGCGGTTGCGCCTACGCCCCAGAAGGAATGAAGCCAGTTCATGTGATGGGCTTTAAAGTGAAGCGCTACATAGTGGTTTAGGGCTGTGTCCACGGAACCTGCACCGAAGCCTAACGGTAAGGCGAGGACTATAAACCAAGCGTAGGAAGGTGCCAGACCATTTCCCAGTAAGGCCAGTCCCGTCATCAGACCGCTGATTAGGGTGATTTTCCCTTCGCCGAAGCGCTTGATGAGTTTCCCGCTGAGCAAGCTGCTGGCGATGGTCCCGACGGTGACGACGATGGAGATGATGCCCGCCGCGTCCAGTGCGAGGTCAAAATCACCTCTTATGATGGGCCATGCGACCCCCAAAAGCGCATCGGGGAGTCCGAGGCTGATAAATGCGGAATAAATGATAAGTAATAAGATCGTGGTTGCCATGTCGCCTCCTAAGGTGTTTGTTCGTGCATATAGTAACCGATGAGCAGGTCGACCATCAGGCCATAGCTTCTGACGCCTTCTTCCTGTCGGTTTGCTTTTAAATAGGTGTCGTTTACGCGATCGGCCGTTTCAGTCGCCTGCCCTTCATAGGCATCCCAAAAACGCGAGTAACTGATGACGTCGCGGCTGAGCCCCTCTGAATAAGTGTCTCTCAGCGTCATGGCCAAATCGGCATCCTGCCTGTAAAGGGCGTTCATGCTATAGATCAGCGCCATGACGGTGCCCGAATACTTAAAATCCCGATCTGGATGCGCCATGGCCGCCAAATAGGCGATGAAGTTCGCTTCATCCTCTGGGGCAATCCCACGTTGATGTGCCATTTCGTGTAGCGTCGTGGCGGGCAACAAAAGGTCTGGGATGAGAATGTTCACATTGGCCTCCGCCGTAAAGGGAAAATAAACCCCTGTAATCCCGGTGTATAGCATGGCTTCTGATGCAAGGACCGGCTTCGGTTTCCCGTAAAGACCGCTCAGGGACTTCACCTGCTCCCCGAGAACGTCGTAGCCCTTATAGGCGCGGGCAAAGATTTCCTTATAGGTGCCAGTGATGGTCATCACGCCCTGATCATCCTCCATCTGGTGGACGCGCAGCGCGTTCGCCTGCTTAATCAGCGATTCCGTAAGGGCATAGAGCTCATCCTTCGCATAGGGACGCACTTCAAAGCCCATGGTCACAGCGATGGACTGCCTGTGATAATTAAATCCCCAAAGTGTCATAAAGAGGATATAAAGCACGCAAATATACTGGGACAGTCTCAGAACGCTCTTTAAAAAGCCGCCTTTAAAGAGCTTGACCAGCAATATCAGTGCCACGATGGGAACCGCCACTGCATGGGCATAGACGATCATCTCCCCTAAGGAGAGCTTCAACCACCCCGTCCCCAGACTGAGCAAGCTGATGGTCCATTTATTCAGTGTCGTGGCGAAAAAGCGCTCGTAACCGGCTTGCTGATGGGGGATATTCTCACTAATGGCCAACACCAAAAGCGCGATCAAAAAAGGAATCAGCTCTTTTAGAATCACGTCGCCATTCAGTGGTTTTCTAGATTTTATCGGTTTTCCGTTTGGTGTCTTAGGTGTCTGTTCCATACAGGGTCTCCTTTAGGGACGGCGGACTAATCGATATAAAAGCATGGTCCGTGGCTCATCGATTTCTGGATCGATGTCCACTGCGATGCCGAGGTGTTGAAAGCCTGATTTTTCTAAGAGCTTTCGAGATGGGAGGTTTTCCTCATGAGTGATGCCATCGATAATTTCGAAGTCCTCCTGTTTATCCATCCAGTGAAGCACTGCACTTACGGCTTCGGTTCCATAGCCCTTCCCATGCTCTGATGGGAGGATTTCGAAGCCCATTTCTGCGTGCGACTTAAATTTTTGAAAATTCCATAAGCAGACCGTACCGATGACGGTATCCGTATCCTTTAGCGCGACACCCCAGAAAAAGGCCTCGCCATTTGCGATGTCCTTTTCCACTGCCTTTATAAAATTGCGTGCCCGCTCCACAGAGGCATAAGGCTTAATATCGACATATTTGAAGGTTTCTGGATGAGACCTTAGTCTAAAGATGGCGTCTTCGTCCTCTTGGCTGAGAGCCCTTAGAATCAGGCGTTCGGTCTCTAAAATCGGATGATTTGGGGCTGGTTTTGGTTTAGGTGTCATAAGCCTCTCTTTTGTTTCGCTAGTCGAAACTTTATCTTTTTTTATCAGGGACATCAATGCTATAATTATAACATAACCTTTTGGTAAATGGAGGACGAAACATGCTAAACTTGATCGAAGAGATGACCACCGCCTTTGGACCTTCCGGCTTTGAAGAGGATGTCGTCGCCGTGGTTAAAAAGCACCTGGCATCATACGAAGCCTATATGGACATAGAAGTAGACGCCATGCATAATGTCTATCTCAAGCTAAAAACCAACACCGGAAAACGTAAAACCGTGATGCTGGATGCCCATCTGGATGAAGTGGGCTTCATGGTTCAAAGCATTCGTGCCAATGGCTTAATCAGCATCGCACCGCTGGGTGGCTGGGTTCCTACTAATATTCCCGCACACACCGTTATGATCAAGACCGAAAACGGTCAGCTGGTCCGCGGCATCGTCGCATCGAAGCCTCCGCACTTCATGACTGAAAAAGAGAAAGCAGCTCCTCTGGAAATGGAATCGCTGCTCATCGATGTGGGGGTCACCACGCGTTCGGAGGTCACTGATCTACTAGGCATTCAGGTGGGCGATCCCATCGCACCAGAGGTGGGGTTCAGTTATAATCCCGCTACGGATATCCTGTTCGGAAAAGCCTTTGATAACCGCCTCGGCTGTGTGGCCGTCATCGAAGCCATGAAACGCCTTTCAGAAAACGGCGATCCTGGAGTGGATGTCATCGGCGCATTGGCTTCTCAGGAAGAAGTGGGCACCCGTGGCGCTCACGTCACCAGCCAAGTGGTAAAGCCCGATTACGCCATCGTATTCGAAGGGTCTCCTGCAGACGACCTGTATTTCGACAGTTATACCACGCAATGCGCCCTTACCAAAGGAACGCAAATTCGTCATCTCGATTCAAGCTATGTCAGCCACCGCGGCTTCATCAATCACGCAAAGGCCATCGCTGACCGTGAGGGAATCCCATATCAAAGCGCCGTCAGACTTAAGGGCGGAACGAATGCAGGCCGCATCCATACAGAGGGCAAAGCCGTACCCGTGCTCGTGCTCGGCGTGCCATCGCGTTACGTTCATACCCATTATAACTACAGCGCCATGACCGATCTGGAGGCCACGATTAGTCTGGGCGTCGCTGTTGCGGCGTCACTGGTATACGGATTATAAGTGAAGCACTAAATGAATAAAAGGAGCTGTTACAATCATCACTTCCGATGATTGTAACAGCTCCTTATTTTAAGTCATCATTTTAAACGATTCGCGTGCCATGTACCTCGGTTACGCCCGTCAGCCTTATGATTTCTTCATAGTTTCCAGCAGTCACGCCACCGCCTGCTAGGATGGCGATTCGACCGTTTGCCTGCGCTAGCAGGGACTTGATTTGCGCAGCGCCATCCATGGCGGAGGATGAACCGCCTTTAGTGAGCACCCGGTCAACACCGAGTGAGATGAGCTGCTCTAATGCTTCAGACTGATTTTCAATCTGATCAAACGCCATGTGAAACACCACCTGAAGGGGTTTGGCAGCAGATACCAGAAGCTGCATTTGCTTCATATCGATCGTGTTTTCTGGTGTCAATACGCCAAAAACGACGCCTTCCAGCCCGATGGTTTTACAGATTTCGATATCGCTGAGCATAATCCTAATTTCTTCCTCAGAATAGCAGAAGTTTCCACCACGCGGGCGAATCATCACCATGCTTGGTATGTCGAGTCGCTGCTTACAGGCCTTTAATGTCCCATAGCTCGGCGTGGTTCCCCCTTCCGCGAGGTTGTCGCATAGCTCGATGCGATGTGCCCCTCTACGCTGCGCTTCGTACGCTTCGTTATAATTACCCACACACGCTTCTTTGAGGGCCATTAATCGTGTACCGCCTCTAAAATTGCCTTGAGCTTTTCCTCAAGCCCTTCTGCGCCTTCACCCTCTACGAGGATTTCCAGCGTATCGTTTTCTCTGAGTGCCATACTCATGATGGACATGATGGATTTTCCGTTATATCGCTTTTCGTTCTTAATCAGCGTCACCGTGCCTGCAAATTTTGATGCCAAATCCACGAAGATGCTTGCCGGACGGGCATGAATCCCACTTCTATTTTTAATCGTAACGTGTACCATTTCTCCTCCTAGGTGTTTACTTCAATTAATGCCGCCTCAGACGGATTTATGCCGAAATTGACCTTTAGCGATTTCACTTTTTCTTTATTGGTAATGACCACCGGCGTAATGGCCGATTTGGCTTTAAGCTTTACGAGAGCAAGGTCCACCTCGATAATCGGCGTTCCCGCTGTGACCTTCGTGTCCACCTCAACAAGTCTTTTAAAGCCCTCCCCCTTCATTTCCACCGTATCGATGCCGATGTGCACCAGCACCTCTAATCCGGAATCGGTGACGATCCCAAACGCGTGATTTGTGGGAAAGATTTGAACCACTACGCCTGTCACTGGCGCGATCACCACGCCTTCAGAAGGAATCATCGCGTAGCCGTCACCTAGCATGCGCTGTGAGAATACGGCATCAGGGACTTGATCTAGACCCACCACTTCGCCCTTCATGGCTGGGAGTAATACTTCACCTTTTTTCTTAAACAATCCAAACATTTTAATTCCTTTCTTATATGTCTCTGTCTATTGAGCACAGTTAAATCTAATGGTTCCGATTGCTCTATCATAAGTCAAATTTCATGAAGCTTTGGCCCATGATAGAAGAATCGGAAGGTCCGTTTCTTCTATTTTATCATATTTTATTTCATCTTTTTCATTTCCTCTGCGATAAGCTCCGCATGGGTTCCGACGACGATTTGAACGTTTTTATTATTCGGTTTTAGAATCCCTGCTGCGCCAAGTCTTTTAACAGCGGCTTCATCTACGATAGAAGCATCCTTAAGTGTCAAACGGAGACGCGTGATGCATGAATCCACTTCGACGATGTTTTCAGCACCGCCGATGGCTTTAAAGTACCCTCTCGCCACCTCAGAAACGCCCATTTCACTGATAATGGCTGCGCCCTCTTCAGATTCTTCATCCATACGACCAGGTGTCGGGATATTGAATTTCGTGATCATGAAGCGGAAGACGAAGTAATAAACGGCTGCAAACGCTAAGCCTAATGGAATAATCAAAAGCCCCTTCGTCGCGAGATGCATGTTTAAAAGGTAGTCGATCAGGCCCGCAGAGAAACCGAAGCCGTGGAGAATTCCTAACATTTGTGTGAGTGCCAATGAAAGACCGGTGAGCACTGCATGGACGAGGTATAACGCAGGTGCGATGTACACGAACAGGAACTCGATCGGTTCAGTAATCCCTGTTAAGAACGAGGTGAAGGCGATGGAGATAAACATACCTGCTACAGCCTTACGGTTTTCTTTCTTAGCCGTGTGGTACATCGCTAAGCATGCTGCTGGTAAGCCGAACATCATCATCGGGAAGAAGCCTGCCATGTAGATGCCTGCAGTTGGATCCCCTGCAAAGTAACGCCAGAGGTCGCCGTTGACGATTTCACCAGCTGCATTTGTAAATGAACCGAAGGTGAACCAGAAGATCGAGTTAAGAACATGGTGTAAGCCCACTGGAATTAAAAGGCGATTTCCGAAACCAAAGAAGAAGGTTCCGACTTCACCCGCATTAATCGCGGCATTGCCGATGGCATCGATGCCACTTTGAATCGGTGGCCATACGAGACCGAAGAGAATACCCATGGCCACTGCAGCAAATGAAGTGATGATAGGAACGAAACGCTTACCTCCGAAGAAGCCAAGAAATTCTGGCAGCTTGATGTTATGGTATTTGTTATAAAGGGCACCTGCGATAACCCCCATGATGATCCCCACCATAACGCCCGTGTTGATGTCAGGGTTGATGACCGTGTAGACGTTTTTAGCCACGAGAACGCCGATAGCGCCTGCAAGTGCTGCCGCTCCATGGTTATCCTTAGCAAGTCCTAATGCGATACCGATACCGAAAAGCAGATAAAGATTATCAAAGATTGCGCCACCCGCATTCAGCATGATTTGAGCGACGATCCCCTCGATTCCTGGTACGCCTGCGCCGAGACGTAAAAGAATCGCTGCGGCTGGCATGACTGCGATAGGCAGCATCAACGCTTTACCAACCTTTTGTAGTTTCCCGAAAAAATTACCCATAATGTTCCCTCCTGAAAAATAAGTGCATCTTCTATTCAATGGCATTTCGCCAGATGAACCACTCTGATTATAGACAAAAAAAAGCATGAGTCGGCGATGAAACAGGGGTTTCACGCGACTCATGCCTGATCGAATCAGTAACACGTCACTTTAATCATTCTTTTTAATGGTGCGTTTTACACGGTTGATGTGGATGGCCATAAAGCCGACCTCATCCTCTGGTACCACGATATCTAAACTGCTTTCAATTTTTTCTTTTAGCTTAAGCGCTACCTCGAAGCTATCCTTCATATCGCGTTTTAATGTTTCCAGTAATGGATTTTCCACCTGATACCCGTTTGAAAGGCGGTCGATGGCACCACGTAGGTGCTGAATCAGCCGGCTATAGGTCAAATCCTTGGGAATCGTCAGTCCCAGCATGGTTTCGATGATCTCCACCAGCTCCTTGATGAGTCTGGTGATTTTCACGGATTCCTTAACATCTTTCTGCTGCCTTGCCGCACTTAAGTGAAGTGCGATGAAGGCGACCTCATCTTCGACGATTTCGATACCAAGCGCTGTTTGGATCATGCGCTGGGCTGTGAGCCCCATTTCAAATTCCTGAGGATATAGCATCTTGATTTCATCTAAGAATGGGTTATGGATTTCCATGCCCGTTTTGATCCGCTCAAGCGCAAACCCGATATGATCCGTCAGGACGATATGAACGCGCTGATGTAGAGGCCCTAGTATAGTAGCCGCCATATGGATGATTTCACTGCAGATGGCCAACACCTGTTCGTCAATCTGCCCTATCAGCGTCAGATACTCACTCTTTAGCTTATCATCATAGGTGAAAAATAGTTTTTCGACCTGTTCAGGCGCAATCTCTTGCGTTTCACCTTGCTTTTTCCCGAACCCGATGCCCTTCCCCACAAGAACCGCTTCTTGCTTCGTTTCTTTATTAAGGACGAGAATGGCGTTATTGTTATATATTTTTAGAATTTGATATCGATGCATGATGTCTCCTAGAAAAAATAAAAGCACGAACAAAAAGCAAACGCTTTTGGTTCATGCCTGATTGAACAGTAACATACCATCTCTTTACATTCACATGTTAACAGAATGTAAAATGACTGTCAAGCCCCTAAAACCATTAAACTTTATTATTCGATCCACCTGGTTTTTGATGTTTTTTAGGCTTGCTGCTGACGCCCTTGCCTTTATCAGGTCGGACGCTACCGTGTTGCTGCTGTTGCTCTTTCTTCTTTTCGAGAATCTTTTTCATCATCTCCATCGTCTTATCTGACATGTCCGTGCTCCTTTCTGATATTCTTAAGAATATTGTAGCGCAAAAACCGTCAGTTGAAAATGGATTAATTTCCGTATTTTAGTGTGGCATCGCCAACATTTACACTGAGGTCGATGGTAAACTCTGAACCTTCACCTTCAACTGTATAAAGACTCTTCGATTTTTTAAACGCCATGTCATCCAGGTTGAGCTTCGAAGTAAATTCTACCGTACTTGCATCCAGTGTAATCGGATGATTTTTTGGTAAGATGAGCTCGATATCCCCCACATCCGCCTTAGTGCTAATCTTTACAGGATCCTCGTAGGTTCCAGTAAACGATGCATTTACACTACCGACATTTGTTTTCGCTTCCACATCAAGTGCGCTAGTTACTTTTCCATCGAACGCCATGACCACCTCACCTGTGTTGCTTTCTGCGAACACCGTCTCAAGTGATTCACTGTCACCGTCTAAAGTGATTTTTACATCGCCCACATCGGTGGTGGCTTTTACATAACTCAGCTTCTCTTGTTCATCGGTTGCGTTTAAATGAATTTTACCCACATTACTGGAAGCATCGATTTCCATAAAAGTAATCCCGTCCATGTCCACTGAAAGATCGCCCACATCCAGGTTGACCACTAATACCACTTCCACATTTTCTGGTACCCTGATAACGGCTTCACTGTTTTGAGTACCTGCTGTAAGCTTTGGTTTTTTTGAATTTGCAAAGGTAAGTGCTAAAACGTCGCCTTTTTTGTCTTTATCCAGTTCTGCTAAAAGCTCATCGCGATTCGCGCTCTGATCATAAAGTAGCGTCGTTCCACCTGATGGGATAATCTCCACTTTGGATACCGTTAAATCCACGGTGAGCTCAATTCGGTCGATGCCATCGAGGTCTTCTGAGTAGGCCACTTTCTCGTTTAAGGTGTTATCGAACAATGAATTTTCTCCTGAATCGTTCGTCCAAAAGGTGCAGGATGTCAGTAAAGTGGCAAAAATAAGAATCAGTCCTAATCTTTTCATGATGTTTCTCCTCGTCCAATATGGTAATCTATAATTATCTAATACCCACATCATAACGGGTAAAGGTTAGGATTCCGTTAAATTCCGCTTAAGGTTGGCATAATTTTCACATTTTTTTCGGTTTTATAAAACCGCCAGGAGGTCCCCATGAAAAATGCGCACATGAAACAGCTTGTGCTTGTGCTTTTGATTTTATCGATGCTCATGTTATCGCTTACAGGATGTGCCGTTAACTCAGAGCCATTAAGCACCACTGATAGTACAACCGGTACACTCTCAGAATCGATATCAGAATCAGAACCCGTACTAGATGCACATGAAGAATGGGTCAAGTCCAATGTGGTGTCTTGGGGACTCGGAAAAAACTTCATCGACTACGTGGGAAATAACCGCGATTACGAGTGGTACGTGGACCAAGCCTTAACTGGCGATCATGCTGGGGCTAACTGTGGTCCCTCCTCAGTGGAAATGGCTGGACGATGGGCGGATGCCACTTTCGACCAAACAGCTGAAAATGCACGGAGTAAATTTAGACCGCTCGGTGGCTGGTGGTACAGTGATGATATCACCGGTAGTTTAGAGGCGTTCGACATCGATTATGAGGTCGTGGACATAAAAGATGCCTATACGCTAAGAAATATCATCGATTCCGGGCGAATCGCCATCGTGAACAACACCATGAACGGGATTCCCTTAGTTTCTGACGACGCATCACGTGTAAACCGATTCTATAGCTTCGATAGCGGCCACTACTTCATCGTCAAAGGCTATGTGCTGGTAGATAACCTCACCTACTTCGAAGTTTATGACCCGAACAACTGGGAAATGACTTACGATGATGGACAGGAAAAAGGAAAGGACCGCTATTATGAATCAGCAGTCCTTCTGAATTCTATTCTCGGTTGGTATCCATATGCCGTGATCATTAATCCTTCTGAATCGAACTAATAATCTACGCTTCTTCACACACTAAAGAACAAAAGCGAATAGCCTTAACACTTCGAAATAATCATCTGTTTCAAATTTAAGCGTCAGCGCATCCACCATTTTAGCACCGGGATAAAAGCCCTTTCGTGTGGCGAAGGTATGTTCCTTATAGGAGATTTCCACCTCGAAGTGCGCCGGTAATTGGTTTTTTCCTTGTACTTCATGGGACTTATCTTTAATGGCTTTTAACGCTTGTTCAGAGACCTCTCTAATTTGTTTTAGCGTCAGTTTAGGCGCATAATTGATCGTCGTTCCTCCAAAACCGTCCTTCACTGCGACGGTTTTTATAGTGGGGTGTTGAAGTGTTGCCGCTTCGCAGAGCATCTTATCACCCGATAAAAATACCGTCGGTACGCCGACATGTGCTGCGGCATAGCTGTAAATCATAAACTCACTCGCGGGTTCACCATTGATTTTGATTTTCCACTGATTACCCGTCATGGTGTGTGATAAGGGATTCCCTGGGATACCTGCTGCACTATGATACCCGATGAACATGGCGGCGTCGAAGGTTGCGTCGATGCCATCCACCATGGCGTTTGGATGCCCGCTCCAGCCCCTAATAATTTTTGCGATTTCAGGGAGCTGGCTCAAATCGATGTTCGTCGCAGAATTATGGGCATCTTTTATGACGATTTCCGTGGCACCCGCAGCGATGGCCCCTTCACATGCTGCAACCACTTCTTTCGTCATTTGCTCCACATGACGTCCATATGAGCTGTGGTTCAGGTTACATTCATCCCACAATGTCGTACCTGTTATTCCCTCCATGTCCACACTAATAAATACCTTCATAAAGTCCCTCCCATTTATTCTTCGTATTGTCAACTAAACTTACTCAGTTTAGCCTTACAACCTTTGTTTTTCGAGGTTTCACAAAAAAAATATAGTGACCCCCCTTTTTTGAAGTATAATTGATTCACCACAAACC
>Ga0209794_1000746_pt1 | contig 36514 bp, 31 predicted proteins | sample EBPBio232013_DNA_FD_185869 | JGI IMG/M metagenome (GOLD analysis project Ga0209794, IMG submission 185869) | Wastewater treatment Type I Accumulibacter community from EBPR Bioreactor in Madison, WI, USA - Reactor 1_5/23/2013_ DNA (SPAdes)... | ecosystem: Engineered > Bioreactor > EBPR >... | reverse complement strand
CCTCGTGATCCAACACCAATCTCACGGCGCGTTGGCGCACCTCGGGAGAAAACTTGTTCGTCGTTTTGCTTGTCATGGCTCCATCCTATTTGGAAGTTGGAGCCTCCGACAATCCCGGGGCGGTTCAATTTTGATGCCATCGAGCCATGCGTGGCCAGCTTCGACAACCTCTCGGACGAAGCTTGGCACCGACGCATCAAACTCCTGGTATTGACCGCGCGAAACACATTGAAGACGAGTTCCAAAGAGCACCCGACCGTCGGCTTGCGGCGCTAGCGCAATCTCAGTTGTCCAAGTGCGCTGAGGCACACTTTTATCGGCGTCATCGATACGAGCGGCCCAGTAGCGTGGGGCGTCGATGGAGATGGCTTCAGTCCGCTGCGAGCCTATGTCATCGATAACAAAGGACTTCCCCTCATGTGCATGATTTGGGAGAGGACGCCCCGAGCGCCGCTCCATCCAGCCGAGGACGGATTGCATCAAACCGTTGAAGGCTGATCCACTACCTTCGGCGTCAATCAGCAATGCGCACTGACTGACAGGCTGAATCGCCGGACGAAGCCCCCGATTGGCACTGAAACGCAGCAAGGATTCACTCATAACCATTTCCCTTGTCAGTCTCATCCAGGCTGCTCCGCACGCTCGAGCAAGCGCGGAAGATGGAATTGGATGGCGGTTTCGAGGAACGATGGCTCACGCTCGACCAGCGGGCCGCGAATATAGCGGGGCTCATGCGCGTACCCGTTGCTGACCGGCACAACGGCCAGAATGAACTTCTCCGGCTCATGCAGCGAGGTGATGATCTCCTGCCGGGTGATCATCACGCTGTCCGCGCCATCGATCCGGCCCTTGACCTCGATGAAGCGCAGATGCCCGGTCTGGGGGTCGTGCGAGGCGATGTCGTAGCCGATCTTCTGCATGGAGACGTCGGTCGGCGTGTTCCCGAGCGCCCGCTCCGCGGCCATCACCGCTTCCATCGCGGCCAGTTCGATGGCTCGGCGTGCAGCAGGGTCTTCCGAAAAATGGTTGCCGATAGGGGCGGCATTCTGTGCCTCAAGCAGCCCGCGCGGGATCACCACCATGCCGCCGCGAACCCGCGGTGGCTGCGAGGAAATGAACCGCTCCTTCTCGAGCTGGTCCATCCGCCGCTTCTGGCGCTCGGCCAGATCCTCGGCGCGCCGCTGCGCATTCTGCCAGCTAAGCCGGGTCTTTTTGCCTGCCTTCTCCTCCTCCTTGAGCTCGAAGGCACGCGAATCCCAATAATTGATTTCCTTCTTGAGCCGGGCGCGAACCTCCTGTTCGACCTTGTCGATCTCCGGGAGACGCCGCGCCTTCACCTCGGCGACATGGTGCTGCGCCAGTTCGACCGTGGCGAAACGGATCGCCGTCTTCTCGAGGTCTGTCGTGAGCCAGCCCTCTTCAAGCTGCCCGCGCACTGCCGCGATTTCTTCCGGCTTTGCCGGCCGCAGATTAAGGTGCGGTGCAATCCCCGCATTGGTCGCGTTGCCGGCCTTGTCGATCGCGGCGAACTGCAGCTTCTGCGACAGGGTATGCGGTTTGCCAAGGCTGGTCAGCCGGCCATCCTGCACGCTGTGTTCGAGCAGGAATACAGCCGACAATGCCTCACCGGCATCGGTATCATCGACAAGGATAGCCCCCTGGCGCATGATCTGCTCATATTGCTCGCGGATCAGGCTAATGACCGCTTCGAGCAGGGGATGGCCGGGACACACGAACGCGGCCACGGGCTGCTGGTTGATCTTGTCCTTCTCGAAGCAGATCCGCTCATACTGCTTCTGGATCGGCGCGCCGGTGCCGATCTGGCGATCCCGCTCGCGGATGCGGACCGGGACATGGCTGATTTCCCAGCGACCTTCCTCGCGCCGCTTGATGCGCCCGCCCAGATGCTGGAACGCCTCGACGAAGAAGCTCTGGATATGGTGCGGCTGAAGCCGCAGCGCCTCGGCACGTTCCATTTCAAGGCGCAGCTCTTCGACCCGCGCCTCTGGCATCGTGTCGTTGGTCAGTGCGCGGCGACGCAGCAGCTCGAGCAAGTGGGTCTGGTCGACAGCTCCATCGACTTGCTGGAACAGCCGCGCCTTGACCTCTTCCTGCTCGCCATATTGGATTGCCTGGAACAGCAGATCCTTCAGCGCGGTGCCCTCGAACAGTTCGCCCAGCACGTCATAGACACGTCCGCCCAGCGCTTCCCGGGCCGCCTCGAGCTTTTCGAGGAGGCGCGCATAGACCTCGCCTTCGCGCGTGTCCGCCGCGACCAGGTTCCAGAGGTGGCAGACCTCGGCCTGGCCGATGCGATGGATGCGCCCGAACCGCTGCTCGATCTTGTTGGGGTTCCACGGCAGGTCATAATTGACCATGAGATGCCCGCGCTGGAGGTTGACGCCTTCGCCCGCCGCATCATTGGCGATCAGGACCAGCATGTCCTTGTCCTGCATGAACCGCTCAACCACCTTGCGGCGTTCCTCGCGCGACACCCCGCCATGGATGACATCGACCGCCTCGGCATTGCCGATCCGGGCACGTACCTTGTCGAGCAGGTAGTTGAGCGTATCCTTGGGCTCGGTGAAAATGATCAGCTTGCGCCGATTGCCGGCCGCATCGACCATCAGATCGTCATCGAGAATCCGGTTGAGCTGGCTCCATTTGGTATCGACGCCCGAGCGCAGGACGCCGAGCGCCATCGATTCCAGACCCTTGAGTGTCTCGACTTCGAGCGCCAGCTGTTCGACCGTCTCTGCGGTTGTTGCGCCGGTCGAGATCAGGTCTTCGAGCTCGTCGATCTCATCCTGGCCATATTCGTCGATATTGCCGAGCATGTCGGCATTGACCTTGGGCACGGCGAAGTCAGCCCGGCGACCAGCATTGGCAAGGCGCGCTTCACCCAGTTCCGTCTCGAGCCGTTCACGGCGGCGCTTGAGCGACTGGTAGATGGCAGCTGGCGAGGAGGCGAGCCGCCGCTGAAGGATCTGCAATGCGAAGCCGACATTGTTGCGCTTCTTGCCATCCCCTTCGGCAAACCGCTGAACCCGGTTCATCTCGGTGCGCACATACTCAGTGACGGCTGTGTAGAGCGCAGCCTCGCCTTCCGAGAGCTCATACTTGACCGTATAGGCGCGGCGCTCCGGGAATAGCGGCCGTCCATCGAAACGCAGCAATTCTTCCTTGGTCAGCCGCCGCATCATGTCGGCCGTGTCGGCATAGTGAACACCGTCGCGGAACCGGCCCTCGAACCGGTCGCCATCGAGCAGCGCCATGAACAGCTGGAAATCCTCTTCCTTGCCATTATGCGGCGTCGCCGACATCAGCAGCAAGTGACGGCAGACCTGGCCGAGCTTCTGGCCGACCTGATAGCGCCGCGTATATTTGACATCGCCGCCGAAATAGGTGGCCGACATGCGATGGGCTTCGTCGCAGATGATGAGGTCCCACTCGCGGGCGCTCATCAACTTCTCCTGCAAATCCTCGTTGCGCGCCAGGACGTCGAGCCGGACAATGAGCCGATCACGGTCCGTGAACGGATTGCCCGAGCGCGAGGTCTCGATCATGTCGCGGCTCAGAATATCGAACTCGAGGTTGAACTTCTGACCGAGTTCGTCCTGCCACTGCTCGACCAGACTGCCCGGTGCAACGATCAGGCAGCGCTCAAGATCGCTGCGCGCGATCAATTCCTTGATGAGCAGCCCGGCCATGATCGTCTTGCCTGCCCCCGGATCGTCGGCGAGCAGAAAGCGCAGCGGCTGACGCGGCAGCATCTCGCCATAGACCGCAGAAATCTGGTGCGGCAGCGGATCAACCATGCTGGTGTGGATGGCCAGATAGGGATCGAAGTAGTGCGCAAGCTTGATGCGGTTGGCCTCGGTCACAAGACGCAGAAGGGCCCCGTCGGCATCGAATGACCAGGGTCGGCCATTCTGCTCGACCTCCAGGCGATGCTCATCGTCCCGGTAGAGCACAGACTCGGCAACCGTGCCATTGTGGTCGCGGTAAACGACGCTGATCGCCTGATCGCCGATCCAGTCGACCGAAACGACATGAACGGGCTGGTTCGAGGCAATGCCGCGCACCGATGCACCGTTCTTGATCTCTTCGAGCTTCGCCCCCATCGGCACTACCGTCCCCTGTCCACGTCCTAAAGCTGAAACTCGGCGCGTTCGAGCGCGACCAGCGTTTCCTTGCGATTCACATTGACGATATGCTGGCTTCGCGCACTGCGCTTCGCCGCATCGTCAAGCAAACCGAGCCTTTTCAATACATAAAATAGCATCGCATAGCGCACGGAAAGTACCGTGGTGTCGACTTCTAGGCCGTAGTCCTTAGCGACAACTCGCTTCTGACTTTCGGTCAGCTCCGGGTGCGGCCCGACAATCACGTCGAAATAGTTGTTCCAGAGCCAGTCATGTTCGCCGGATTGGCCAGGCTCGCCTTTCCCTCCAACGTCCAGGATCCGGGGAAGCAGGAAGTCCTTGAACTTGTTCTCGACGTGGCAAAACCCGCGCACGTGCCAACGAAAACCATCGTACCCGAACGCGTGCGGCGTCATCCGCCGCCACATCGGGTCAGGCCGGGCGCTGTTCATCGACTGATAGAATACCTCAATCGACTGGTTCTCCCGCACCGCTTCGAGAACCCGCCGCAAGATGGCGATGTCGATTTCCCGCTTGGGCGTGAGCGCCACGTCAGCGCTCGGCATCGCTGCAATCCATGATTCGCTTGCCGGCAGCATCCCCTCGGCAACCGCCCGCAGCTGCGAGAGATACTTGTACGGGTCAGGATCAAGAAATCGCAGCACGAACGCGTCTGCCGCGACGTAGCGCTTGGCCCGCGCATCGTAGAGCATGTTGCCCGGCGCACGCGCTTGATAAAGCGACAAATCCTTCGATGCTTGCGGCGTCGAGACGCCGAAACATTCGATGATATCGGCGCGGTTGATCGTGCCCTCCCAGAACAGGCGGAACTCGATAAATTCCAGTCGTTGCTCGACACCCCAGCGCACCTTGGCGGCTCTCCATCAGTATAGAAACTATCCGAACGTTGACGTTCAATGAGAATAGTTTATATGCGGTTAACGTGAGGCGAGTCAAGGAGACGTATGATGGCAGACCGCTATGTGACTAAGCACCCGAACGGCTGGGCGGTGAAGGCTGCAGGCGCACAGCGCGCGAGCAGCGTGCATTCGACCCAGCGCGCAGCAGAACAGGCCGCAAAGCAGACCGTGCGCAATCTGGGCGGCGGCGAGGTCCGCATCCAGGGCCAGAACGGACGTTGGCGCGATTCGGACACCGTGGCGCCCGGCAATGATCCGATGCCGCCCCGCGACAAGAAGCACTGAGCGAGAACTGCGCGTCATGAGGCGAATCCTGACCATCGACGGCGGCGGTATCCGCGGGACGTTCCCGGCGGCTTTTCTTGCCAATCTCGAACAGGATCTCGAACAGCCGATCGGGCGCTACTTCGACCTCATCGCGGGCACGTCGACCGGCGGGATCATTGCCATTGGTCTCGCTCTCGGTCTGCGCGCCGCCGACATTCTGCGGCTTTACGAAGAGGAAGGGCCGGCCATTTTCTCGCAGAGCCGGACGGGCTTTTTGGGCTGGCTTGAGCGCCATCTGCGCAAAGGCCGCTGGGCCGTCTGGGGGCCGAAGTACAGCGCCGAGCCGCTGCGCAACGCTCTGCATGGCGTTCTTGGCGGCCGGCTGCTGGGCGAGGCCCAGACCCGGCTGGTGATCCCGGCATGGCATCCACAGACCCAGGGCGTCTATGTCTTCAAGACCGCCCATCACCCTCGCTTGCGGACAGACTATCGCGAACTCGCCATCGATGCGGCCATGGCGACGGCGGCCGCACCGACCTATTTTGCCCAGCACGTGACCGCCAATGACGTCGGACTGGTCGACGGTGGACTGTGGGCCAATAACCCTGCAGGGCTCGCCGTCGTTGAGGCCATCGGCACGCTTGGCTGGCCCGCCGATCAACTGAACGTCCTGAGCGTCGGCTGCCTCGATGACATCAAGACGCTGCGGACCGCCTACGGCGCGGCCCGGATCGCGCCGCAACTGTCCAGCATCTTCATGGCAGGCCAGTCGCACGGCTCGCTCGGAATCGCCAAGATCCTGACAGGCGATGAGCATGAGCGTCGCGCCGTCTTCCGGGTCAGCCAGCCGGTTCCCGATGGCTTCTACTCGCTTGATGACACCCGCCGCATTCGCAGCCTCAAGGACCGGGCCTTCGCCGAAGCCCGCGTCCAGAAGCCGATCCTGCAACCCCATTTCTTCGGCGCTCCCGCCGACGAATTCATCCCCTGTCATGAGGTGCCCTGATGACTGTTTACGACAAGCGGCTGGCCAGGTCGCACGACGATATTCTTGAAGCCATCGCTGCTGCGCTGGATATTCCGCCCGGCAAATTCGAGGAGGCCAAGCAGCGCTATGAGGCGCTCGGTGGCTGGCTCGACCGTCCGGAATCCACGCTGGCCGATCTTGACCCCGCTATTTCGCCGCACGGCTCGTTTCTTCTGGGAACCGTCACGCGTCCGCTGACCGATGCCGACGAGTATGATGTCGACCTTGTCTGCCGGGTCAACGGATCGAAAGCCGCGCTCACGCAGAAGCAGCTCAAGGACGCCGTCGGGTATGAGGTCGCCTTGTATGCGCGTGCGCGGAACATGGCACAGCCGGAAGAGCGTCGTCGTTGCTGGACCCTCAATTATGCCGAGGGCGCACAGTTCCACATGGATGTCTTGCCGGCCTTGCCCGATGCGCAGCGCTATCAGGCGCAGTTGCGGGCCAAGGGCTTTGGCATCCTCGCCGCCGATGGCGGCCTCAGTGGCCACGCGATCGCGATTACCGACAATCAGCGTCGCGATTATGCCCTGATCTCGGACGACTGGTTGCAGAGCAACCCTTACGGCTATGCGGCCTGGTTCCGTGGGCGCATGCGGGTCCGGTTGACCGAGGCCAAGCGGTCGTTCGCCGCGCGAGAGCGGATCACGGCCAGCGTCGATGAAATCCCGGATTACAAGGTGCGCACCCCGCTTCAGCAGGCCATCCAGCTTCTCAAGCGTCATCGCGACTGCATGTTTGCCGAAGATGGCGAACACAAGCCGATCTCGATCATCATCACGACCCTGGCTGCCCATGCCTATAACGAGGAAGCCTCGCTGTCGGCAGCGCTGCAGACCATTTTGATGAACATGGATCGTTACATCGAGGAGCGGGAAGGAATTGCCTGGGTCTCCAACCCCGTCAATCCGGCCGAGAACTTCGCCGACAAATGGCCGGAAGAGCCGCGCAAGCGCGACAACTTCTTCCGCTGGCTCGCACAGGCCCGGCAGGATTTCGCGCAGTATCTGCGCGCCAGCCCCTACGACACCATTCCGGCCGAACTGGAGCGGCGCCTCGGTCCCAGCCTCGTGAAGCGCGCGCTCAACAGCGTCATGCCGGGCGATGGTGCCATCGGGGCTCCTGCTCTGCTTCTGGGGGCCGGCCATGATGCCGAGCTCGAGCGTGCCCGCCACGCGGTCGATGCCATTCAGAGCAGCGGATCCCAGTCCCGTCCCTGGGTGCGCTGAGGCGGTCGCTTTGCTCACGCTGCTCGAGGTTCAAGCTGCCATCGCGTTTGAACAGCCCGGTCTCCGGGCGACTGAGATCGATGGCAAGATCGTCGTTGAAGGGACGTTCGTGGTCACAGACGGTAGCGCCGTTTGTGACCCGGCAGGTCCGCTGGCCCGCTACGCCGTCAAAATCGAGCTGACCCACGCCTATCCACGCATCGAACCCCGGGTTTTCGAGACTGGCGGGCGCATTTCCCGCGACCCCGATCACCACATCAACGTCGATGGCGATTGCTGCGTAACGGTCTGGGAAAACTGGCTGGCGACAGCAGCCGATACCCGCATTGCGGCCTATCTTGGCGGCCCCCTGCGCGAGTATTTTCTGGGTCAGTTCTGGTTTGAAAAGACTGGCAGCTGGCCGTTCGGCGAACGAGCGCACGGGATGGAAGGCATGGAAGAGGCCTATGCCGATGCGCTCGGCATAGCGAACCGGCGCAAGGACATTGTCTATCACCTGCGGATATTGCGACTGCCGAGGCCGAGGGGGCATTGGCCCTGTCCCTGCGGCAGCACAAGGCGCCTGCGCGACTGCCATGCTGCCGACCTGTGGTCGATGCATCGCCGCATTCCGCCACACCTTGCGCGCGCAATGCTGGTCCGACTGCAACCCCGCAAAGGCGAGTTGTCCAGGGCAGGCTTCTAGCTACCGTTGGGGAAGGCCTTCCCCTGCCGCCATGCCCGTTCCGGTCTTGTCGGACCGCTTCCAGCGGGGCGGCTGCCCCGCAACACCCCGCCAGAGTGAGAGTGCCTCCGTCAGTCCGTGACGGATGAAGAGCGGCGAGAGAGGCTTGTCGCGGTCCGTCGCGGAGCTTCATGCAATGGCATCTCGAACCACAGCGCGCTCATCGAGCGGGCGAGCCAACCTTTACCAGCAGATCACCGACCGGATCATTACCGACCTCGAAGCCGGACGGGTGCCTTGGGTCCAGCCGTGGACCAGCGCCCAGACGGGCGTCGGCATGCCGCACAATGCCGTCAGCCAGCGGGCCTATAGCGGCATCAATATCCTGACCTTGTGGGATGCGGTCGTCTCCAACGGTTATTCGGGCCACGCCTTCCTCACATTCCGGCAAGCAGCGCTGCTCGGCGGGACCGTACGGCGCGGCGAGCACGGCGTGCCGATCATCTACACGCGCCGGTTCGTGCCCGGCGAAGAACAACGCCGCGCCGCCGCCAAGGGACGCGATCCGGTCGGAGGCATCCCGTTCCTGCGCACCTTCACGGTGTTCTCGGTCGATCAGTGCGAGGGGCTGCCCGAACATGTCTGCGTTCCGCCACCGCCCGTCCCTGCCGGTCTGATCTTGCCGCAAGCGGATGCACTGATCCGCGCGACCGGCGCCGATTTTCGGATAGGTGGTGCTTCGGCCTACTACAGCCCAGCACACGACTTCGTGGCCGTACCCCGGCCCGACGATTTTCACGATCCGATCAATTGGCATCGCACAGCCTTCCATGAGCTGGGCCACTGGACGGGGCACCGCAGCCGCCTCGATCGTGACCAGACAGGTGCGTTCGGATCGAAGGACTATGGGCGCGAAGAATTGGTCGCAGAGATGACCGGAGCCTTTGTCTGCGCAGCGTTGGGGATCACCCCGACCGTCCGTCACGCTGACTATATCGGGTCGTGGCTGGAGATCATCCGGGAGGACAATCGCGCCATTCTCCGGGCCGCCAGCGCCGCATCAAAGGCGGCCAACTATTTGCTGGAACATGGCCCAACGGCTGCGGGGCGCAAGGCCGCCAACGATGCCGATGAGCCAGACGCGCCCGATGCAGGAGGTGCTGCCACCTCCAGGGCGGCGGCGTGACCACGCGACCGCGCACGGCCCCGCCTGCGGCGGGCCAGAGGAAGAGGAGGGCCGGAAGATTCGTGATGGGCTCGGGAGCCGGGAGAGAGTCTCGCGGCGGCCTGTCATGGAGAAACCACATGGGCAAACAGCCTGCGAAAATCACCCTCAGCCCGTCGCGCGACATCCCGTTCGACAAGCTGGTCCTGTCCCAGTCAAACGTCCGCCGGATCAAGGCCGGGGTGTCCATTCCCGAGCTTGCCGAAGACATCGCCCGGCGCACTCTTCTGCAAAGCCTCAATGTCCGACCCGTTCTGGGCGAGGATGGTGCCGAAACCGGCATGTTCGAGGTTCCGGCCGGCGGCCGGCGTTACCGTGCGCTCGAACTGCTGGTGAAGCAGAAGCGGTTGGCAAGCACCGCTCGCGTCCCGTGCATTGTCAAGGCGGCCACGACCGACATTTCTGCCGAGGAAGACAGCTATGCGGAGAATGCGGTGCGCGAGCAGCTCCATCCCCTCGACCAGTTTCGCGCCATGCAGGCCATGGTCGACAAGGGCAGCGCGGTCGAGGACATTGCCGCCCACTTCGGCGTGACGCCGGCGGTGGTACGCCAGCGCCTCAAACTGGCATCGGTCTCGCCGCGTCTGTGCGACATCTATGCCGATGACGGCATGAGCCTCGAGCAGTTGATGGCGTTCACTGTGTCGGACGACCACGGCCGCCAGGAGCAGGTGTGGGAGATGCTGGCCCATAGTTACAACAAGTCAGCCGCCTATATTCGCCAGCGACTGACCGAAAACAGCGTGCGAGTTGCCGACAAGCGGGTCCGCTTCGTCACCATCGACACCTATGTCGCTGCTGGCGGCGGGGTCATGCGTGACCTGTTCGAGGACGACGATGGGGGCTGGCTGACTGACCCCGGCTTGCTTGACACGCTCGTTGCGGACAAGCTGCGACAGGCGGGTGAAGACATCGCAGCCGAGGGCTGGAAGTGGGTGGCGACGGCAGTCGACATGCCCTGGGCGGTCACCAATGGCCATCGCGAAATCAGCGGAACCGAAGTCGCTATGACCGAGGCCGAGCAAGCCCGTCTCGCCGCCTTGCAAGGCGAATCGGACGAGATCGAAGCGCAATGGGCCGACGAACACGATGTGCCGCAAGACGTCTATGATCGGCTCGACGCCATCAACGCCGAGATCGCCAAACTCGCGGATCGACCGCTGGTTTTCGAGCCCGCCGACATGGCGATCGCAGGCGCCTTTGTTTCGATCGAGCGCGACGGCTCCCTGTGTGTTGAACGCGGCTATGTCCGCCCCGAAGACGAACCCGCAGCTGATCCGGAGCCCGATGGCACAGAACGCGAGCCGGCATCGGTTGAAGGCGACACGGGCAGCGCCAGACCTGTCGGGACGGATGGCGATGGCCATGCGAGTGGCGAGGACGACGAGGAAGGCGACGAGGGGCTCAAGCCCCTGCCGGATCGCCTCGTTGCCGATCTGACCGCCTGGCGCACGCTCGCTCTGCAGGATGCGCTGGCACAGAATCCGGCGACCGCATTCGCGGCAGTGCTGCATGCTCTGGTCCTGCAGACATGCTATTTTGCGAGCCGGGAAAGCTGCCTTCAGCTTGTCGTCCAAGACGTGAGCTTCGCCAATCCGCCCTCCGGTCTGCGTGACAGCGCGCCTGCCCGCAGCCTCGCCGAGCGCGCCCGTTACTGGGAGGAGCGGCTTCCCGAGTCAGACGCTGATCTGTGGGATGCGTTGCTCGCCCTCAACGGCGACGAGCAGGCGGCCTTGTTCGCTCATTGTGCTTCGCGCAGCGTGAATGCCCAGTGCGAGATTGTGCCCAAGTACGACAATGGCCGTGTATCGAAGCACAGCATCGAGCGCCGTCTTGCCCATAGCCACGTCCTCGCGCGGGCCGTTGGTCTTGATCCTGTAGCGGCAGGCTGGCGACCGACCGTCGACGGCTACTTCCGGAGCGTCACCAAGCCGCGGATTCTCGCCGACGTCACCGAAGCGCGCGGCGAGCAGTTCGCAGGCATGATCGATCACCTCAAGAAGGCGGACATGGCGCGCGAGGCGGAGCGTCTGCTCGAAGACGCCCAATGGCTGCCCGAGCCGCTCCGCACTCCGCCAGTCTGCGAAACGGTGTCCGACGCCGTGGACATCGATGCTCTGCCCGCCTTCCTCGACGAGGATGACGGCGCTTACGCGATCGCTGCCGAATGAAACTGGCAGGGCGGCAAAAGCCGCCTTGCTCTGTCCCTTTTCCCGCAAGGCCCGGCCACTGCGCCGGGCTTTTGCATTCTGGGAGGAATATCCCATGTCAGCACAGCATATCTACACCAGCGCTCCGCTCGGCAGCCTGATCCGCTATTCCAATGGCAAACCCCGTCCTCCGGCTCGATTCCGGCGCAAGCTGAGGGCATGGGAGCATGAGAACGGGATCGGCCGTCTGGTTGAGCGGTATCCGGGTTACGCAAGCGCAAGCTTCAACTCTCCGCCCCACTTCATGCTCCATCTGGGCGATTATGGCAGTCAGGGCACGATCGTTCTCACTGTGCGGCGCGCCTATGGCCTCGATAGCAGTTTGCATTTCGAGATTGTCGAGACCCCGCGAGCGGGTTCCGTGCGCATCCTGACCAGCGTCGACGGCCGGGATGAGCTGCGTCATCTCGCCATCAACATGGCTGCCGCCGAGAGCTGGATGCAGGTCAATCGTTACTCGAACATGCGGACGGAGATTGTCTGCGATCCGGACCCCGTCATCCTCCCTCCAACGACGAGGAGGGCGGCATGAGCACGATCATGGTAGAATTCGGGACCACGCGCGATGGCGACGTGGCGGCGCGCGTCGGCGATCTCGCCTATGTCGCCATCCCGATAGAAGCTGGCTTTTCGGTCGCGTCGGCGTGGCGACTGAGCCGCCCCATTGGCGACTGGCAACGCGCAGATGTTTGCAGTGCTGAAAGCTCGGTCAGCGACCATCAGGCCTTCCGGGCCTATGTCGGAGACATCGCGCTTCATCTGCGCCAGCGCGAGGCGCTCGGGCGGATCGAAACGGTTCATCCCATCTCGACGCCATGGGGCAAGTCGCAGACCGCGACAGTCTACGCACCCGGGATCGTTTTCCACACCACCGCAGGGCATGGCGGGTTCAAACTCGATCGTATGCGCAACAAGGCCATGCCGGAAGCGCTTCGCATCGCTGGCGGATGGTATGAGGAGGATGGAGACTGGGCGAGGGTCGCAGCTGGTTATCCTGACCTCTTCACCTACCGCGAGCAGGCGTCGGCCGACCGGATATTGCGCGACTGGCACCCCGAAGTCTGGGAGGCGATCCACGGACGCACACTGGCGCCGGGCGAATCCTTTTGCCGTGAGCGGGACGACTTTGTCCGCAGGCACGCCCACGACTGGATCGTCATCTCCGCCAGGACGACAGCATCGTACCCCGGTTACGTCGAGGTGATCGCGTCGCTGGGTGGTCGGCGCGAAGCCTCGACCAAGCGAGCGTTTCTCGTTCCCGGTGAAGACTATACACGCCGTGGCCGCCACGGTTTCGTCATCGACCCGGACAGGCACAGCGAGATCGAACTCTCGCGCCCATGACCTGCCCGTTGCCCATAGCCGCGCCATAGCATCGCAAGAGCCCTGGGCGCGGATTTCCCGATTTCATTTCTCCCGGAGACCTCATCATGTCCGATATTCTAACCGATGCGGCCGGCGCCGCGTCGCCCACTTCCATGCGCCTGACCAGTGGCCGCGCTGATGCGCTGTTCGCGGCAGCAAATGCACTGCTTCCTTTGCTGGAAACCGGTTGCCCCTTCAGCAGCACCCAACTGCGCGATGTCATGACCGATGCCTTTGCCGGCAGTGATGCCGAGGGAGCATGGGACTGGAAGATGGCCTATGACGCCTGCGAGGCCGCCCAGATCCTGCTTCTTCGTCGCTATGGCAGAGCGCTGGCCCGCCGCAATCCTCAGCCCCAGCGCATGCTTGCCGCTCTGGAGCGGATCGCGGCACGCTTGCCGACGCACACCCGCCGGTCGGAGGCTGGGCAAGCCCTTCAGCAATTCTCCACGCCGCTTGGTCTGGCCTATGTTGCTGCGACCGCTGCGATGATCGAACCCGCTGACGTGGTGCTCGAACCGTCTGCCGGCACCGGAATGCTCGCCGTGCATGCCGAACGTATGCGGGCAAACCTTGTTCTCAACGAACTGGGTGAGACCCGCGCCGAACTGCTGAGCAAGATCATGGACGCGCCGGTGAGTCGGCATGACGCGGCATCGATCGACGACAGGCTTCCCGCAGGCCATCGCCCGACGGTTGTTCTTATGAATCCGCCATTTTCTGCAATTGCGCACGTCGATCGGGCGATGAAGGATGCCGCGCTTCGTCACATTGCTTCAGCGCTTGCCCGGCTTGAACCTGGCGGGCGCCTGGTCGCGATTACCGCGGCGACTTGCGGACCGGAACATGGGATCTGGCGAGCTGCGTTCGAGGCCTTGCAGCGCACCGGTCGCATTGTTTTCACCGCCGCGATCGATGGCCGCATCTATCGCAAGCACGGAACAACGATCGAGACCCGGCTCACCGTGATCGACAAGGTGCCGGCGGACGATCCTGCGCAATTTGTGCCCAGTGCTGGCATTGCACTCGATTCAGCCACCCTCCTGCAATGGGTTGAACGCCTTGTGCCCCCACGTGCACCGATTGCGCCCATGCCGCCTGCAAAGCTTGCAGGTTCGCCATCAATGCCGAACGCCCGGCCCAGACATGTGGTTGCACCATCCGGGACCGCCATTGCGGTCGAGGCAGAGGAACTCGCCTATCAGACCGTGGATTGGGCTCCCGCTTCAGAACAGCTCGGCGATACCATCTACGAAGCCTATGGGCTGCAATCCCTGGTCATTCCCGGTGCACAGCCTCATCCGACGCCGCTCGTCCAGTCTGCGTCGATGGCATCGGTCGCACCGCCCAAACCGAACTATCGTCCGCATATCCCGGCGATGCTGGTGGCGAACGGCACCCTCTCCGACGCGCAGATCGAAGCGATCATCTACGCTGGCGAAGCCCATTCTGGACACATGTCAGGCGCATGGACTGTTGATGGGGCCTGGGACGTCGTGTCCGCCGCCGCCGATGACGCTGAGGGCGCGGTCCGCTTCCGCAGAGGCTGGTTTCTTGGCGACGGGACCGGTGCGGGCAAAGGGCGTCAGGTCGCAGGCATCATCCTCGACAATTGGTGCAAGGGTCGCCGGCGCGCGGTGTGGATCTCGGTCTCGGACCGCTTGCTCGAAGATGCTCAGCGCGACTGGTCCGCACTCGGGCAAGAACGTTTGCTGGTGACGCCCTTGTCCCGCTACCGGCAGGGGACACCGATCAGGCTCGCCGAGGGCATCTTGTTCACGACTTATGCGACGCTGCGCTCGCAGGAGCGGGCGGGCAAGGCCAGCAGGGTCAGCCAGATCGTTGAGTGGCTCGGGCAGGACTTCGACGGCGTCATCGTGTTCGATGAGGCCCATGCAATGGCCAATGCGGCGGGCGGCAAAGGTGAGCGCGGCGATGTCGCGGCTTCTCAGCAGGGACGTGCCGGCCTTCGTCTCCAGCATGCGCTTCCCAACGCGCGCATTCTCTATGTGTCTGCGACCGGTGCCACGACCGTGCAAAACCTCGCCTACGCGCAGCGGCTCGGACTTTGGGGCGGCGAAGACTTTCCGTTCGCATCGCGCGCCGATTTTGTGTCGGCCATTGAAGAGGGCGGCGTTGCAGCCATGGAAGTGCTGGCCCGTGACTTGAAGGCCCTGGGCCTTTACGCCGCCCGCTCGCTCTCTTTTGACGGCGTCGAATACGACCTGCTTGAGCATCGCCTGAGCGCCGAACAGGTCCGCATCTACGATTCCTACGCCGCGGCGTTCCAGATCATTCATACGCATCTCGATGCCGCACTTGAGGCGTCGGGCGTCACCAGTTCGGCGCATGGCACACTCAATGCCCAGGCCAAATCCGCAGCGCGATCGGCGTTTGAAAGCGTGAAACAACGCTTCTTCAACCATCTCATCACCGCCATGCAGACCCCGAGCACGATTGCGTCGATCGAGAGCGACCTAGAAGCAGGCCATGCCGCAGTCGTTCAGATCGTCTCGACCGGCGAAGCGCTGCAGGAGCGGCGCCTTGCCGAAATTCCGACTGACCTGTGGGACGATGTCCGGCTCGACATCACACCGCGCGAATATGTTCTGTCGTACCTCGATCACAGCTTCCCGGTTCAGCTCTACGAGCCTTACACAGACGGCGAAGGCAATCTTGCCTCTCGGCCCGTTTTCGATCCCGACGGCAATCCAGTGCTCAATCGGGATGCCTGCCGCCGCCGCGACCAGATGATCGAGCGCCTTGCCGCGCTGCCGCCCGTACCGGGCGCGCTCGACCAGATCGTTCAGCACTTCGGGAGCGACGCCGTAGCTGAAGTCACCGGGCGGTCGCGCCGGATCGTGCCGCGCACTGGCATTGACGGCTTGGTCCGCTTCGCAGTCGAGAACCGCCCGGCATCAGCGAATATCGCCGAAACCCACGCCTTCATGGACGACGCCAAACGCATTCTGATCTTCTCTGAAGCAGGCGGCACCGGTCGCTCCTATCATGCCGACCTCGGTGCGAAGAACCAGCGACGCCGCGTTCACTATCTGCTGGAGGCCGGGTGGAAGGCAGATGCCGCTATCCAAGGCTTCGGCAGGACCAATCGCACCAATCAGAAGCAGCCACCGCTGTTTCGGCCGGTTTCGACCGACGTGAAGGCGCAGAAACGGTTCATCTCGACCATTGCCCGGCGTCTCGACAGCCTCGGTGCGATCACCCGTGGCCAACGCCAGACCGGCGGGCAGAACATGTTCCGGCCGGAGGATAATCTCGAATCCTTTTACGCCCGCGATGCCTTGCGCCAGCTCTACATGCTGCTGGTGCGCGGCCGGATCGACGGATGTTCGCTCGCAGCCTTCGAGACAGCGACGGGGCTTTCGCTGCTCAACAGTGATGGCAGCATAAAAGACGAATTGCCCGGCATCACGACATTCCTCAACCGGATGCTGGCGCTGACAATCGACCTTCAGAATATCCTGTTTGAGGCATTCGAGGGCCTGCTTACCGCCCGGATCGAAGGCGCGATCGCCAGCGGGACGTTCGAGAGTGGCCTTGAGACACTCAAAGCCGAGAGTTTCACGATCACGGAGCGGCGCACCATTTACACGCATCCGGGCACCGGTGCGCTGACCCACCTGCTCACCATCGCGCGCAAGGAAAAGCTCACGCCCGTATCGCTTGAGCGCGCCTTGGAACTGGCGGGCGAGGAGCACGCCGATCTGATGATCAACGCCCGATCCGGCCGGGCGGCTGTCAAACTGCGTGCCCGCAGCATTGTCGATGATGACGGTGCCATACTCGCCCGGGTCCGCCTCGTACGGCCGATGGACGCTTCCACCCTCTTCGCGGACCTGTTTGCTACGAGCCACTGGGAAAAGGCGGACCGAGCCAGCTTTTGTGCCGCGTGGACCGGTGAACTGGCCGAGCTGCCCGAATTTGAGACCTCGACCTTGCACATGGTGACGGGGCTGCTCCTGCCGATCTGGCGACGATTGCCGAACGAGTCGACACGTGTCTATCGTCTGCAGACCGATGCCGGTGAACGTGTCATCGGGCGCCGCGTTTCGCCGGCTTGGGCGGCAAGCATTGTTCCCGAGGCCGCGCCGCACATCACGCCGGACATGGCCTGGTCGATGCTAATCGCGGATGAGGCATCGATCGAGATTGCGGAGGGTCAGACCCTGCGCCGCGTTCGCGCGATGCACGAATGGCGCATCGAGCTGACCGGCTTCAACGATCTTGGTGTCGAACGGCTCAAGTCTATGGGCTTGATCTCCGAGATCGTCTCGTGGAAACTCAGGCTCTACGTGCCGACAGGGGCTGTCGGCGGTGATGTGCTGGAAAAGCTGCTCGACCGCTTCCCGGTTGTGAGCGTCAATCCACGCAAGGCCGCTTGAAGGAGCCCGGTGCATGGACAGTCCCGCTCGTGATCTTGCCCGCCGTCTTGGCGAATGTGCAGAGGCCGTATGCCGCCGCTACCTCGCCGCCGGCCGCAAGGAAGGACGCTATTGGCTGGTTGGTGATGTGCGAAACGCACCCGGCCAAAGTCTTTATGTTCGTCTTAGCACCTCGGCGGATGGTCACGGGGCGGCGGGAAAATGGACCGATGCCCATACCGGAGAGCATGGCGACCTGCTCGATATCATCGCGGTCGCATCCGGCCACCATTCGATGCGCGAGACGCTGGAGGAAGCGCGTCGCTTCTTGAGTCTGCCGCAAGTGGATGCCCCTGTGCAGAATGCACGAACGGCGAAGGCACGTCCTGGAACCGCCGAGGCGGCACAGCGACTCTGGGCCGCCTCCAAGCCGATCGAGCGAACTGTCGTCTCGCGGTATCTGGAAGGCCGGGCGCTCGTGTCAGCCGGACATGGCCAGGCTCTTCGCTTCCATCCCTCGTGCTACTACCGTCCGTCCCGCCGAGACTCTCCCGACACACCACGTGCGTGGCCTGCAATGATAGCTGCTGTCACTGATCTCCACGGTGCAATCACCGGCGTTCACCGAACCTGGCTCGAGCCTGCGACATGCACCAAGGCGCAGATCACCAATCCACGCCGCGCTATGGGCGGTCTTCTTGGCAATGGCGTCCGCTTCGGGCTGGCCGGTCCCGTCATGGTCGCAGCCGAAGGCATCGAAACCACATTGTCGCTCCGCCAGGTCTTGCCGGAATTGCCGATGATCGCCTGCTTGTCCGCTGCCCATCTGGCTGCTGTGCATTTCCCTCCCGTGCTGCGTCGTCTCTATGTGGGGCTCGATAACGACACGGCCGGCGAGACCGCGGTGGCCACGCTTCATCGCCGTGTTGCCGGGACCAGGATCGAGATTGTCGCGCTTAAACCCTGCCGAGATGACTTCAACACCGACCTTCGCGCCGACGGTGCTGAGCAGCTGACGATGGCTCTGCGGGGACAACTTGTCGGCGAGGATGCAGCTGCATTTCTGCGGCCATAGTGGCGGATGGTGGGGCCATCGCTCGCCCGTCAACATGGCGGGAGCGCCAGGAAAATCTCCGCAATCGGTGGGTTGCCGCGCAACGGCTTCGTGAAGGGGCGACTGCGGCATGGGCAACAGGCGCTGCAATGGGCGGGCGGCACCTATTTTCCGCCGGAGCTGTGCTCCTTTGCATCGCGAAGCAAAATAGCCGCCTCCTTCCATCCTCCGCTATCGCTCCGGCCCGCGAGAGCGCGGGTGCATCCCTGTCTCCCCTGCCGCCCGGCGTCGCCACGAAGCCGCGAGTGGCGCGGCGTACGATGCGGAGACAATCATGCAAAACGCTTCCGACCATCTCGATGACGAGGGCCAGCCCGAACCTGGCCCCACCGCCTATCTCCTTCAGGAAATGCAGCTCTATGGCTATCGCCCCTTCGACGACGAGCCCGACGCACGGCCGCTGCCCGAAGCCCGGCTCGCAGGCGGAGCGGTTGCCGACATGTTCGACGGCATGGTCGCGGCGCTGATCGACACCCGGATCGAACCCGATCTTGAGGACCTGCTTTGGCAGCTGGTCAACGTCTTCCATCGCTCGGCCGAGCGGATCGAACGCGATCTCGATGACAACGAGCAGGCGCAAAAGCGACTGCAGCGCGAGCAGGATGGCAGTGAGGTTCGCTCGGTCGAACTGGAGCGTGCAATCTGTGAAGGCGTATCGATGATTGAGCGCCGCGACACGATGGAGTTCTTTCGCGATACCGCAGCCGATCAGTTCCGCATCCATATGCGCAAGGCCTGGACACCGCGCTCGGGTTCGCGGGTCAACCACAAGGCGCTTACCTCCGCTGTCATTGATAGCCGGGATTTTCTCGACAAGCGCGTCCGCGAAAAGGCGAGGGTCATGCTGCCTGAAGGCACGCGGATCGGCTTTACCGGCGGGGCTGATTGCAATGACCATGCAGCGATCTGGGCAGCACTTGACCGGGTTCATGCCCGCTACACCGACATGGTGCTCCTGCACGGCGCAACGCCCACCGGCGCAGAACGCGCAGCCGCCTGCTGGGCCGATGCCCGGCGCGTACCGCAAGTTGCCTTCCGCCCGGACTGGAACAGGCACAAGAAGGCCGCTCCCTTCAAGCGCAACGATCTTCTGCTCGAAGCCTTGCCGGTCGGCCTTGTGATCTTCCCCGGCACAGGCATTCAGGACAATCTCGCCGACAAGGCTCGCAAAATGGGCATTCCGCTCTGGGATTTTCGTGAACGGATTTCGATGTGAAGGGAGTGTGTTTCTCCAACAGGATGCGCAACGCAATCATGCGCTCGGCGCAAGACATAGACTGAGAGTTGAGTATTTTGGGACAAAGTGATCGTTCAGGCTTGTTGCATTGAATGACGGCTCCTGCTCGAAGCGGCCTGCAGATTGATCCGCTTTTGATCACAGACGCTTAAGCCTGCTGGAGGCTCACTCGGCTTCCGATCGATGCACAGATAGTGACGTCTAGTGATAGCTGCGGTTAGGGTTGCCGCCCTTGCGCTAGAGCATGTGCCCGTATCTCCAGCTGTTCGCGTCGACATCATAAGCGTCAAGCGCATAGGAGCAGGATGTCGACGTAACCTTGCGGACGATAAAATTCGGGCGGCTTCGCTGCACCGCCAGCGCTGCGTCGATCACCGTCTTCGGAGCGCGCGTGCCCAAGACGACCCCGGCGACGAGATCGGGATCGACCGTCTCGTAGAGGGCAGGCTTACTCGGCGGCCCCGACAGGATCAGGCGAAATTCGCGCTCATAAGCCCATTCTTCCGACTTAGTGAAGAGCACCGGCTCGAGCATCTCTTCGCGCGTGACCTGGAACCAGCGAAGGCTTGGCAGCTGCGTCCCATAATTGATGTCGCCGGTCGCAGTGTGATCGGCGAGCGCCTCGACGGCCGCGACGATTTCGGGTCGATAAATGAGCGCGTAACCCTGATGATTGCGAGCGTAATGAGCCCACATTAAATGGCTATCCCAGCGGCGCGCGAGGCAGAGCACATAGAGGTGGTGCAGCAAATTCTGCCTCGGCACGAAATTCGTATTCCAGTCAGCGCTCTGACCGAAGAAGGATGCCCAGCCATACTCGAGTTCATCGGCGCTACGGCCGGGATCGTAAGTCTTATGCCAAGCGTCGAAAGCCTCGTGGGTAGGTGCGATCGAGTTGAATTTGAACTCGAAGGGGTCATTGAAGCCGAGCGCGGAGGTGAATTTCAGCGAGCCATTCTCGACGGCCTTGTCGAAGATGTCGAGCAGAGCGGGTTCGTCGCCCCCGACGAATTTGTAGAACATGGGCGGTCCGGAAGATCGAGGATCAAGGAAGGGTGAAATTGCGGCCGAGCGCATTGCAGAGGCGCGTCGCGAGCGCTTCGGCGGGCGCCCAGCCGGCGGTCAGGTCGTCGGTCGCAGTGAGCGCGATAGTGATGACACGGAAGGCCCCGGCCCGGTCGAGGGCGGCTATCTCGGTCGCCACCTGGTCGAAATAGTCATCGTCGAGGATGCGCTCGGCGACATCGTCGTGGGTCGGGCCGAAGAAATAATCGAGGTCAATGTTGAGGACAACGGGAAGCCGGACTTGATTCAGCGCGCCGGTCAGGAAGGCAAGAAGTTCCACCGGATCAAGTTGGGTGACATGGGCATGGTTGGGTTTGTCGCCCTCACCATGCGTCGCGAAATAGGCATGTTTCACGGCGCGGGCGTAGAGCGCGAAATAGATGGACAGATAATTGTCCCAGCGGAAGACCATCCCGTCGCCGCCGAAATCCATAGGATAGGTCGCCGCGAGGTACGCTTCTATGGTCGCGGGGATGCCATTCGGTAGAGCTTTCAGCCAGGAGCTGAGTTGGGATTGCAGCGTGTCGTTGTGGCGATCGATGTGCACGAGCGCATGGCTTGTCACGGGATCGACATGCTGCGCCCAGCACCAGGCGGCGGCGCGGTGATTGTCCATCACGTAGAGATGGCCGTCGTTCCAGACAAAATTCTGACTGTAGACGCCGGTGTTGTTGCGCCCCTTGAATGGGACAATCCATCGCATGGTCATGGCAACCTACTCTGATGGGGTCGCGAATTGCTGCTGGCACCCGCATAGAGCAGCGATCAGGTCCATCAATATCTGGAGGCACGCTGGGATCAGCCGCCTACCAAAGGAACACATTTCGTTGGGCGAACGATGGCAACCCGCGATCTCGCGCGCGTGATCGCCACACGCAGCAGCCTTCGCGCTTGCGGGAATGGGGGCTTCTCCTGGCGCTCGTCGAAAAAGGAGGATCTGAACGCGCCCTCGACCAGCACGACCCCGTCGAATTCCTTTCCCTTCGATTTATGAATGTTCATGACGAGCACGCCTTGCGGGTCCTGCTCGGTCGAGATGAGTCGCTCCTGATCGAGCACCTTCTTGACGAGGGTCGTCGCTCCTGCATAGGCGCCGTTTGCGACCCAGGAGTCTGCAAGCCCCTGGCCAAGCGCATCGGTCGCGCGGAACAGGCGAACGAGGCGAACCTGTCGCTGAATCTCCGTGAGCGCTGCGATCTTCGACATGGTCCGCAGCGCGGCACGCCAATCGACGACAGGGTCGCCGACCAGCTCGATCCCGCTCGCGACGGCGTCCGCGATCTCGCGCGCCGCCTTTGTCTTGATCTTCCCCGCGGTCTGAACAGCGCTCAGGGCCTCGGCGTATTTTCGCGCAAGGTCCTTCGCCGCCTTGGTGCCGTCGGTCGCTGCCTTGAGGCGGTAATATGCCGCTACGAGGCGAAACGTCTGTGCCTGCGCCTCAGCTACGCTAAGCTGCGGCCATTCGAGCATAGCTGCGAGCACGACGGCTGCGGCCGCGGACAGCTCGGCATCCCATACGACCTCATGAGGGACCGGCTTGAGCTTTTGTGTCTTGTAGCTGTGCTCCTTGCCGAGCAGCGACGAGATCTCCGCCACCACCGGGTTGCTCCGCGTAAGCACCGCGATCGTCGGTTTCTCCACCTTGGCTTTGGCGAGCTGGCCGTACATCCAGATCACCGCCGCATGGACGGTGGGCTCAAACTGGCCCGGCGGGTATCCCACCTGCTTCACCTCGGGGCAGGGCGAGGGCAGCGGGGCATTGCTCAGGACCGCGTCGGCGAACTTCAGGATGCCGCCGTTTGGGCTGCGGTGATTGTCGCCGGCGAGATCGACGACAGTCGGCTTAAGAAAGTCGGAAGCCTTCTTGAGGCGCTGGGGATCCACCTTGGGGTCATACTGGAAGATGCTCTGATCGGGGTCCGCCAGGCAAAAGACCGTCGTCGTATTGGCAAGCGCTGCCACGATGCGCCACTGGTCGTCGTCGGTGTCTTGAAACTCGTCGAGAATGATCATCGGGTATTTGCGGCCGAGAAGGTCCCGGACCGCCGCGCACGTCTCAACGATCGTCGCCACCGCGCCGGCGAACTGGTCGAACGCGAAGACTCCTTCGTCAGCGGCGCGGCGCTCGAGCTCCGTCGGCCAGTCGCCATCGAACTCAGCGCGCTCGATGCGTTCCTGGTCGGGATAGGCGATCCGCGCCTGCAATCCGTTCAGCAGCCGGCCATGCGTCCGGAGCGCCTCTAGGCAGAACGAATGGTAGGTCTGCACCTCGATCAGGCGACGTTCGTCGGAGCTCAATATGGCCTTGCACCGGGTGAGCACCTGCCGAACCGCGGCGCGCGAGAAGCTGAGGAACAGGATTTCCTGCCCGGGCTTCAGATTCGGAATGCGCTTCTGGGCCTTTAGAAGAGCGATCGTCGTCTTGCCCGCGCCCGGCCCGCCTGTCACCAGAAGGTGACCGGCTGCCGCGAGGATATCCATTCGCTTCTGGTCGAGCTCGATCTTCAGAAGAGGTCTCCGAAGCCTTTGTCGCCCGGATCCGGATCAGGCGGCTTCATCGCCGCATCAATGGCCAACAGCACGGTCGTGATGGTCTTGGGCAGCTCATCCGCGGTATGACACTGCCGAATGAACAATGCAGTGTAGCCATAGGCGTCGCCCTTGCGGGCCTTGAGTACCGCGGTCGCAAGCTTGGTCGCGGCCGCGTCGTCAAGCGCCGGGTCATATGGACCGCAATGCTCGGGATAATCATCGCGCGCCATCGCGGCATCGAGGAAACGACGGTGCACGGCGGGCGCAGTCTCCGACACGAGCAGGGTCTCGATTCCTTTTGTCGGCGATTGCCAGCGTGCGACATAGTCCGCCAGCTTAGCCTCCGCGGCCGCATCAGGCGCCTTGTTGGGTGTGTCGACGAACGCGAAAGCAGGCTTGTTCAGCGCTTTGAACACCGGGCCATATTTAGGGACCGAAGTCTCGCTATCGGCGTTGAATAGGCTGATGCCGGCGAAGTCGAGATGCATGTAGGCGTCGGCGCCCAGAGTCCTCTCAAGCACGCTCGACGCCTCGGGAAACAATGCCGCCTCAGATGCGCCCTCGACGACGAGAACCCCGCGCCCGAGGATAGCCTCGGCGAACTGGCGGCGTTCCGTCTTAAAGCTTTTGGTCTTGAAGTCGCCGAGGTCGATCGGAGCCCCTTCGAGATTGCCTCCGGCGCCTCTGGACAGAATGACGATGTCCTGCGGCTCGAACTGCTCGATGATGTAGGGCGAATGCGATGTCACGATCGCTTGGCCCATTTCAGAGAGGACGAATTTCCCAACCCTCCGCTGGGTATGCGGCGGCAACGCGATCTCCGGCTCCTCCATCGCGAAGATGACCGATTGCTTCTCTTTCAGCTCGGCGATGACCGTAAGAAGCGCGAAGACGAGCAGATTGATCGAGCCTGTACCGAGCCGCGGAAACGGCACGCCATGCCCGATCGGCTCGGCGGCGATGAACAGCCGAACCACCTCTCGTAAATTCTCCCGCGTGAGATCGGAGGCGAAGAACGCGGTCGCGTCGTCTCCCGCGGCTAAGGTGACGAACCGCGCCATTCGATCCCGAATATCGGCGCGAATTTTCTTGAGCTGCGGGACCTCGCCGATCGGCGGCGTCAAGCCGTGCAGCCGATCGAGCGTATCCTGCCACATATCAGCAAGGCCGGTTCCGCCGAGGCGGAGGACCGTGTCGAGCAGCGATCCGCGTTGAAGACTGAGCGCGCGCGATCCGGTGCGAAGCGTGCGGAGGAAAACAAAGCCGCAGAGCCTCTTATGATCGCGACCGAACAATCGCCGCCCGGCGCCCAGCGCCAGTTCCGCCGCCTCGTCGTCCTCGAGCGGCTCGACGGGATGGTCGAAGAACGTGTTGCCGATGAAATCGTCCTCGGCCTTGTCGTAGCGGCCGATGAAGACGACCGGCAGCGCCCAGCCCTTTTGCGAGCCGTCCCCATCCTGCGGGCCCGTTTCGCCCTGATCGGCAAAATCGCCTGTAGTGGTGTCCCAACGGCGCAAATGCCGATGGAACTTCAGCTCGGCCTCAGGCGCCAAGTCGGTGAGGACTGCCTCGATGCGAATCTCGATCGGGTTCTTCTCCGCATCGAGATACCGGCCACAATGGAAGTCGTGCTCGTCGACGACAGGTCGCCGGTATAGCCGCTCGGGCCCGAGCACGAGATCTAAGGCTTCGCATACTGTCGATTTGCCGATGTTGTTGCCACCGACAAGAAGCGTGTGCCCCGTAAGATGGATCGTGCCGTGGGCGACTCCTCGAAAGTTCGAGATCGTCAGTCGCCTAACTTTCATTTCCGCCATTCCCTGTTCGTTGCCGCATGGTGATTTAGCAGAACTCGACGTCTCCCGAGCAAGAAAAAGAACGGCATTGATCAGGCCCGATCGTCTAAACTGTTAGCCTAAGAAGGCACGACCAATTTGGGTCAGGGCGCTCTCCCTGCTTCGAGACCTGGGCGTGCGGCAGATTTTAAAGAGCCGATTTGGACCTTCGAAGGTCAGCTATGTTAGCGGCAGCCGTCGACGGGTTAAACTGGTTGGAATGGCTGGTATTATCCTAATCTGACGCAGCAGGTCGTGCGTCGGAACGTCGTAAGCTGGGTCGACATCCGTTGACGGTTTCGCGCTCGAATGACCGCTTCCAGTGATCGCAATTCGTGAGCTGCCGGCCCGGACCAAGCGCGAGAGCGGTCGCTTCGGTCTCATCGAAACATCAACCGTCCAACATACGCTTTTCATAGACGGTGCTGACGGCGCTGCCGTCCCAGACATAGGTGAGATGGCGTTCCTGACGGCAATTGGACAGGAGCCGGGGTCGGAATACGGCTGCACATTCGCCGCCTGCATCACGGACACTCTCATAGACGATACCGTTTGCGCCTTCGTCCCGAAGACGGCGTGCCGTCTCCTGAGACACAGCATAACTATCGGGATGGTAGAGCGCGGGCAGGGCCTCACGGGCGCCGCGAATATCATGCAATGGCGCATCAAGGTCCACGGCATAGACGCGCATGTCGAGTTCCTGCGCGGGTTCATCTGTCGCTGCGAGGAATTTGGCCCTGTGATGCCGCGTTTCCGCAATCGCGGTGGCAAGTGTGAGCCCGGCATAGAACACGCCGTAGGTCCCGTCGGTGAACCTGTCGCCTTCAAGGTTCAGATGGGTAAAGGCCGCCATGATCGGGGACGTGCCCGGCCCGGATATGCGGTCTTCAGGCGGCACCAGTGCGAGGTCGCCGGCTTCCTCGCGAAGCCGGTCGTTGGTCATCGCTTCGATCTGGAAAACAGCCTCTAGATCGGCAGGATCGGCCACCGCTTCAAACAGCGCGATCGGGGGAAAACGGCTCGGGATGATCCGGTAGCACGGCTGCCACCGCACCTGAGTTACAGGAATGTTCACGGATCAGCCGCGCTGTCCATCGACATATTGCCGCACGACATAGAGGTCTGCGACATTGCCCGACATCATGCGATCAAGCGCCGAAGCGCCGCCAAATACCCGCGCCTTGTTGGGCTTGCGGACCCATTCGTCGGCAGTTTTGGGCAAAAGTATGTGAAGCCCTTTGTAGATCCCCATGACATAGGAAATCCGCTCGAGCGCATCCTTCGGGAGAGCGGCAATCGCGCCCCGCTTCCAGGATTGATAGGTCGAACGACTATCCAGCCCGAGCAGACGCATCTGTTCCTGCTCCTTGAGGCCCCAGGCTTCAGCAATGCGGAAAAAGGTCCTGAGTGCCGGACCGGTCAAATCCTTGCGGTCGGTCGCCTTGGCTTCGCTGACGTTCATGGCTCATCCTTTCACAGTGGTGATATGATTATAAATCTCCCGAAAGTCAATGATGCGTCAGAATCTGAACATGGCGCAGCTCTTGGAAGGTTTCGTCTGGCGTGCATCTCGGTCGATCCGATGGCTGACCGCGATGAGCAGGCTCGCGCCTTGGAGTGAAGGGAATGAGTTTGGTCCATGGGGCCACTGAAGCGCGTGCCGAAGTCGCTGGCCTCCGTTGGGAGCTTGGTGCCGACTCTGCTCTTGATCGTGCGTGAACCACCCCTTCCTTGTCGCCTGTCTGCGGGTCTCGTCAGCCTCATGCCGTCAACCCCGTGCGGGGTTCGCCCTCGCGCGCTGCGCTCGGTGACGCCAGCAGCCGGACCCTCTGGTGGGCGCCATCGGGGATGGTCCCCGACAATCGAAGGAGAATTTTCATGGCTACCATCGCTAACCTGACCGTGAAGGCCGACGACAGCTTCGAGGGCACGCTGGCGACGCTGACGGTCTCCGCGCCGATCGCGATCATCCCCAACAACCGCAAGGCGAAGGAATCCGAGCCCGATTATCGCATCGTCAGCCGCAAGAACGGCTTCGAGCTGGGCGCAGGCTGGAAGCGCTTCTCGCAGAACACCGGCGCCGAATATGTTTCAGTTTCGCTCTCCGCACCCGAGTTCGGCACGATCTACGGCAATATCGCCAACGCGCCGGGCGATGATCCCTCCAAGAAGGTCATCATCTGGAATCCGCCGGCCTGAACCGCCGCACCGGCTCCGCCCTCGGGCGGGGCCGGTGTTCTCCATCCCATGACGGGCGCGCATGCCCTGGCGCGCCCGTCACTCTCATAAATCGGTCGGTCCCTATGACGGCCGACCTGGTGGGCTTCCTGCGGGTTCGCCGCCATTCCCACCTCCATGCTCGATCCGCCCCTCAGTGCGGCGTCTCCCATGGTCCCCGCGCTTATCGGGTCCGGGTCCCCATCACATTACTCAGCGCTGGGCGCGGGTAAGCCGCCGAGACTGTCGATTTCCGCAATGCGCTGGAACTCGGTCAGATATTCTGGACGGTGCAGCGAGAGCCAACGCACTATGCGCGCATTGGCAAGGAGTTTGCCGAGATAGCCTCGCGCAAAGGTCAGGTGGAGGTTGTCGATCCCATAGCTTTCCTCGACCGATTTGACCTGCGTCTGCAAAGCGGCAAGTTCTCGCTCCATGCGAGTGATCTGCTGGCTGGTTGGTCCCGCCGCGTCGGCCTTGCCCGCCTTCTTGCTGACGGGAACAAGCTGCTCATCCGGGGTCGCCGCTAATAGCGCACGAGCAAACATCACGGAGAAGTTGTTCTGACCGATCATCAGATCAGCAGCCTCAATCTGGCGGAACGCGGTCATGCGCCGCAGGAGATCGAATACCTTCATTGAGCAATTGGTGTCCTTCAGCGCATCAGCGGCCTCAGCGCAGATGCCGTCGAGGAGACGGAAGCGTGCGCGTATCGACTGCACTTCGAGACCGAGCGCATCAGCGATGACCGCTTCTGTGACACCGCGTTCAATCGCGCGCACGATCATCCGGTGCTCCTGCACGGGTGGCAGGCGATTGACGCGTTTGTTGTAGGTGTAGGTTTCATCGTCATTTGCGACGAGGCACTCGACTGTTGGAATCGCGAGCTGGCGCAGAGCTTCAATCCGCAGATGGCCATCGAGCAGGAAATACTTCCCCGGATGCTTGGGATCGGGCGCGACAGCAGGAGCCTCGACGATCCCGATCGCCTTGATCGAACTGACGATCTGGGCGAACTTCTTGCTCTCCCGCACGCCTTGCTGGAGTATTTTCAGAGGGACGAGCTGATCGAGTGCAACGGTGACGGTTTCGCGTTCAAAACCAAGGCGAACGCGGTGCTCCGAACCTGGCTCCAGACCTGATGTCTCTGCTTCGGTCCAGTCAGTCATCGGTTTCGCCCGCAATTCTCATGGCCAGGGCGCGCGGCATCGTCTCCAGCCCCTCGGCACGGAGCAAGGTCAGAAACCCTTCGTCGCCAAGCAGATCCTTGATGGCCTCGACGATGAACAGCAGCCGGGTTTGCGTGAAATCGGACTTCTTAACGAGCAGTCGCTGCTTCTCGGCTTCTCGCTGATAAACCTGCATGAGGTCGCTCGCGGTCAACTTCCGATTGGCGGATCGTCTGCCCAGCTTGCCTGACGGCATCGACTTGTTCTGCCCGCGCATTCGCAGCTCGAGCAGCCTTCTCACAGAAGCCAGCTTTTTGCCGCGCAGCTTGCCCGTCTCATAGGCGTCAAGCAGCAGGTTCTGCGCTTCCTCGGACTCTGCCCGCGAGATTTCCATCGCCAGGCTGATCGGGATGAGGCCAGTTTCCACTGCGGCAACGAGCCGCTCCTCGCCGCGCTCCAGTAGTGAGACGATCATGCTGACCCACGAACTGCTGACCCCGATTTTCTGGCCGATTTCCGTCTCATTGTAGCCGCGCTCGCGCAGCGCACCGATCTCGCGCATCACATCTATCGGGCGCGGGGTGCGGCGAGCGATGTTCTCGACCAGACTCATCACCAGGCAATCGCTCTCGCTCGCCTCGATGACGACCGCGGGGATTTCGGTCTGCCCTAGCATCAGGAATGCTTCGAGCCGGCCTTCCCCGCAGACAAGATCATAGCGAGGGCCACCCGGACCATGATGTCGACTGACCGTGATCGGTCGCTTCAATCCGATCGACTCAATGTTGTTCACGATCTCGCGGTGCTGACGCTTGTTTCGCGAGCGCGGGTTGAGAACCGTGATCTTGGCAACCGGGATCATCTCGATTTGCTGTGGGCGCACGACAGGCATTACGCAGCCTCCGGAATGGCGACGGGCGCCGAAATGTCGTAAAAGAAATCGAGCGTATCGAAGCGATAGGCATCGAGGTGCAGGTCGTTGTCCTCGGCGAGACGCAGCCGTTCGCTGGTGACGTCGATCCTCGGGAACAGGTAGTAATCGAATGGCGCGCGGTTGTGCATGTCCATGCGCACGACCACGGTAATGTCGGCAAGTTGGCTCGTGTCGAAACGTATCTTCCAGCGCAGCAAGCCGGTCGGCGTTGGTGTGCAGCGCACCAGAACGATCGACAGGCTGAACTCGCCGTTCACCCGGATGCTGTCACTGGCAAGATCCTGAAACGCCTCGCTCCCCTGCGCGTGGAGGCCAGCCAAGATTTCACGAACGATATCCGGATGGAGGCGGCGCAGGACCTTGTTGATTGCGATATAGCGATAGTCCCGCTCAGGCGAGAAGCCGACCAGACTGTATGCGCGCAGCAGGCTGCCAAACCGGGAGCTATAGGCGCTGCTTGACGGCAATCCCTCGCATTCGTCGATAATGATGCCCGATAGCAGGCCCTTGCTGGCGTAGAGGCCTCGCAGCGCTTGGAGCATCTCCTCGTCCGTCAGGCGGAACGAGCGTGCCGTGATGATCGAATGAGCTGCCTCGAACAGGTCGCGTTCAACGATCCCCTCGAATGCTCCCTCCGACCGGATCCACATGTCGGGAGCATTGCGGACCCGCTTCTTCTTCAGCTTGAACGACCGCCGATTCCAGACATTGTCGCCGACGTATTTCTCGTTGATCAGCAGCTGATGGACGGTGCCGCGTGTCCAGGGGCGTCCGAGGTCGGATAGAACACCTCGAGCATTAAGGTCCTCGGCGATCTCGCGTTCGGAGCGTCCTTCATGAACGAAGCTCCGATATACCTCGCGAACCACGTCAATCTCTTCGGGCGGGCCCGGTGTCAGGATGACCCGATCGGTCTGGAGGCTCTTTTGTTCGCCGCGGCAGAGGACCGCTTTGACGTTGCCGTGCTCATCGATCAGTGTCCGACGCAGGCCGAAGCCAGCGGGACCGCCTTGTCGATAACCCTTTTCGATGAGCCGCCCCTGGCCGGCGAAGACCTTTACCGAAAGCTCCCGGCTGTATTCGCCAGCCATGGCGCGCTTGAAGCCCTTGAACATGGTGCTCATGGGCGACCCGTCATTCTCGAACTGCTCGGCACAATAGGCGATCTGAATGCCGGAGCGGCGGCAGATGTACTCGTAATAGGCGCTCTCGTCTGCGTCTTGGAAACGACCCCACCGGCTGACATCATAAACAAGGATCATCTGGAAATCGGCGACGCCGGATTCGACGTCGGCAATCAGGCGCTGCAGAGAAGCGCGACCGTCGATCGATAGACCGCTTTTGCCGTCGTCAGCATACGTCCTGACAATCTCAATGCCGCGAGACGCGGCGTAGTGTCGGATCGCATCGGCCTGATTCTCGGTCGAGTATTTCTGGTGGTCCGTGGACATCCGAACATATTCCGCCGCGCGCACGGTTGGCCTCTGTTCTGCATCGCCCGGTGCCTCGTCTTTATCCCATCCCGGCAATGCTCGCCCCTTTCGAAACCCGAACTGCAGTGGCCAGGGCGGCCAACCGCTGCAGCGCGAACTACGGACCTCTCCGGCATTCCCGCACTCTCAACAGTATATGTGGGAAAGGACCGGAAGATGTTGCCGAAAAAGGGCAGGAAGTTGCCAGCATGGGAGGGCGCGCTCGCCAGTCGTCAAGCCTTTGCCGAGACCATCGCCAACTTGCTGAGGAAGGAACATGGAGACACGCATCGTGCCGTGAAGCAACTGATGCGGCTGACCAATGCCAGCGAACGGTCCGCAAAGCATTGGATGGCCGGGCAACACGGCCCAGACACGGTATTCTTCCTGCGCTTGGTTGCGACGTCTCCCGTCATTCGGGCGTTTGTCCTGGGCATTATTGAGAGTCAGCAATCCAGAGTTGCCGAGGCACCCGAATGGTCGCCCGGGGGATCAACGTGGGCACATGAGCACGGGAGCGAGCAGCTGTTGGGCAGGCGTTGGCCGAATTCTGACCCTATAAATGACCTTGGAAGTGACCCTGGAAATGACCCAATAAATCTGGGTCTCAATGAGCGGCAACGCTGGGTGCTCGACCGAGTCGGTGAAGGACATCCGGTGAAAGCTCGCGAGATCGCGGCACACTGGCAGGTGAGCATCAAGTCCGCGCGACGCGATCTTGCGGGTCTGTGCAGCTCCGGTCTTTTGCGCTTTGTCGGAGCCCGAAAGAATGGCCGCTATCATCTCGCTCACCGATGAGCGCGCCATGACGAGGGCTGCTCAGATTCAGCTAGTGCCTGAGCATCGCCGCGAATGTCCCTCATTGATAAACGCGTTCGTTTGGGTATATGTGGACGCAATATGACCGGCATCTCTGCACAGCGATGTGTACGTGCCGGTTTTCTTTTTTACCGATGGGCTAGGGCCAAAGCGGCCATCCCTCCCAGCCTGTAACCAAGACGAAATCGGCGGCCGTCAAAGCCTTGCTTGCAGGTTCTGGAAACTCCGCCAGCAAACTCTCAAACCGATTACCCCAACTAGAATTCAGACTGATTCGCGCCAGCAGAAACCACATGATGCAGAAGTACATGCAAGGGCGCACGTTGGCGTGCGCTTCGAATTGATCGAAGTCGACCTTGCCGCGCGTCAGCACAATCGTTTGTCCACTTTCACGGCGGGAGCCGTGCTGCTGTTCCTGCTGGTTGCTCTCGGTCCCCTGGTGGGGCGCATTAGGCTCACGCGGCCTATGCCGCTCCCGTGCGGGATCCGTGCCTATCGACGCGACTTTTTGAGTATGATGAGAATGTCCTTCAGCGCCGCTGGACTATCGCACTTGTCCTGCCAGGATTTCAGAAACAGGTCTGCCCATTGGCGGTCGGTGGTGGAAGCAAAGACCGCATCCGCTAACTGCTTCCGCAGGTCAGCAAGGGCTTTGGCGCCAGCCAATCGGGCATTGCGAGCACTGATTGCGCTCCGCAGTTCCCATCGGGCAGTAGCGAGGTTTTGATCACTCTCGCTCGCCCAAACCCGAAGACGTGCACCGTCTGTACCGGCAGGTCCGTCGAGCCACGCTTGCGCTTCATCGCCAAGGCCATCGGCGGCCATCTCGCATATGATCTGTTGGCGTTCGGCAGCAGCTTCCGCCAGCTTTCGAGCAATTTCGGCCTCGCGCCCCTGCTTCTCCGCCATGCGTCGGTCATATAGTGGCTGAAGCCGCAGCCCGCAAAAGTCGTCCGTAAGGTAGGATTCGTAACGAGCCTCAGCCATCCTGAGCAGCTTGTCGACGCGCTCTAGCAGGTGGGAATAAGGCTCACCGCCATCAGTCGCCAGCGCCGCTGGCGATCGACCGCCAGCATTAAATTTATGCAGCCACCGCTCGACAACGTCATCCGTGTTTGGCGCACTTGCTGCCTGGAGTATTCGTGTCAGCTTCCGTCGCAGTTCCTGGCGGCGATAGATGCGGCCATGCACCTCCGGTTCGACGCAGAAGGCCTCTTCATCCTTGTCCCAGAACAGCAATCCGGGCTCGCCGCAGAGGTGTACGAGGTAGTAATGGACGGCATGATCGGGATTGCCGAAGGTAGCAGCCGTGTAGCCTGCAGCTTCCAAGGTTTTCGGGCGATATGGGCTCAGATCAGTCCTGATCATTTCGGTGGGCAGCCGATTTGCCAATGCCCGATAGTCCGACCAATCGCCCCGAACCTTAAGGCGCGAGCCAGGTGAATACTGCATGGAAGGGGCGATGATATAGGTTTCGAGCACCGCCGCCTGCCAAACCGGAAGTCCGACACCGAACCAATGCGCACAATCGACCGGCACACCAATGAAATCGAGAAAACCCGCCTCTTCCACTGATCGGAGAGCCTCTTTGTGTGCGTCTCGATCGAACGGGAGCCGAACCCTCTTTTCAATATGATACCGCAGGCGTCGCCCGCGCTCCATCTTTTGCGCTTCGACCCGTTCATCTAGCCGCTTTTGCCGCCCTGCCCGCTCAGGGTGATGAACCCATACACGGTGGGCGCCATGGAGGATCGCCTCGTCCAGTTCATCGGCATTGAGCTGCGTCGATCGGATAGAATTCAGGTCCACCTCGATCATCGGCAGAGGCGTTGCGGCCACCTTGGCCTGCTTTTCCTCGTTGACCGCGTGAGAGACCTTGAACTCAATGGCAAAAGCCTGGTCCGCGACGACTACCGTAGCGTCGGGTCGAAAGGCATATTGATCTACTTCGAGTGTAACCGCATCGAGTGCGAACCGGCCACCTGCAAATACGACCTCCTGCAAGCCTGATTGGCTGAGCACGAGCGGCGTGAAGGTGAACTGGCGTGCCTCAGCCAGAAGCGCCTTCGCATATAGGTGCAGCGCGGTCTCGCCAGTGCATTTGGAATCTGGTCGATGCGCAAAATGGGTGCGCGCCCGGCGCGATTGTCGATAGAGCAGCGCCTCATCGCACTCCAGGCAACGAAAGGGGCCAAATGTGCGATCCGGCACCCGGTCGACGTGGCGGGTGACACCATCACCGCACCGTGCGGCCGGCACCTTCAGCCCGGATCTGTCGCTCCTGGCACGAAAGGTCGACGGACAAGGACGACGAAGCTCAGACGTAAATTATCAGCCTTTGGGACGGTGTGGACATTTCAGATCTATGCCGCCTCGACGGCATGAGCCTCGAACGCCACGCCAAGGCGCTTACGCACCGCGCCGAAGATTGCGGCGAGATTGTCCATGCTCGGATTGCCCTTTTCGGACAGCATCCGGTGTAGGCTTTTGCTCGGGCGATTCGTCTCGCTGGCGAGTTCCTCGAACCCGACCGACGCGTTGACCAGATCGCGCAGGATCAGGCGCGCGACATGCGGCTCGCCGTTGAGGAAAGCGGTGGCGGCCTCATCGAGCATGGCCTTCGCAAAGGCGGGATCGCGCGCAGCACGTTCCTTCACCGTCTCCTTGAAATCGCGTGTCAGTGCCACCTTGCCTAGTTCCTTGTCTTCTTCGCTTTGGCCTTGCGGCCCTTGTACTCGTCGAGCAGTGCGCTCGCCTGCCTGACGTCCGCCTGCTGCCGCTTCTTCGTCCCGCCTACGAAAAGGATGATCAGCTGATCTCCATCCTGCGTAAAATACAGCCGGTATCCTGGCCCCCAATCGATCCGGTATTCGCCAAGCCCGCCACCGATCCATTTGACATTCGACAGGTTGCCCAGTTCCATGCGGACGATGGCGGTTGCCACCTTGGCTGCGGCCTGGACATCGAGATCGTCGAACCAGCCCCGGAACGGGCAGGAACCATCCTCGCGAACATACTCCTCAACAATCACATTGCACCGCCATCGGTAACATATTCGTTACCTTCTGTCGAGGGAGTTCTTCTGTCGAGAGAGTTGATGCCGGCACGATCACGCGGCTAGGCTGGGGCGCCGCAAGCTCACCGCCCCTTCATTGAGCAGACGAGCAATTTCGTCTGACGTCTTTCGCACCGCCAGCTTTAGCGCCTCGTCGACATGAATGTAGTCTTGGGTGACGTTCTGGGACGCATGGCCCAACATGGCGCGAATGGTCAGCTCGGTGAAACCAAGCTCGGCCGCGATACTGCCGAAGGTGTGGCGAAGCGTGTGGAGGGTCGCGCCTTCAATGCCCGCCCACAGGCAGAGCCGCTTAAAGCAGGCCGGGGCTGCCTGATACGGACCTGCTCCAGTGAGTGACGGAAAAACGTAAGGATTTCCGACAATTTCCGGCTGCGAGAGTACAACCTTGAGCGCTTCAGGGCCGATCGAACGCACCTGTGCATCGGTCTTGGTATCGGGAAAAGATACGAAGCCACCTTCGGCATGAACCCAGGCGCGCTTCATCGACTGCGCTTCCTCGCGCCGGTAGCCTGTCAGGGCGAGCGTCCGCACCACGGCAAGCGCGGTCGGGTTTTCGCCGTTGCGCTCGCCGTATGCCATCGCCTTCCCAAGCGCGATGATCTCGGCGGTGCTGAGCCGTCGCGTCCTTTTGTTGACTGCCAGCTTTTTGGCTCCGCGAGTGGGGTGCTCTGCCAAAAGGCCTTTGTGCTTGGCATGACCCAGGATGGCTTGCAGCGTGCCAAGGCATCGTGATGCCACGCCCGGACCGCCAGCGGGCCTGCCGCCACGACCGGTCCCACGGGCCTTGGCCGTTTTGCCGTCGCGCACGTCTGCCTGCATCTGCTCGACATCTGCGATCGTCAGCCTCTTGGCCATGCGATTGCCAATAAGGGGCTTGATGTGCGTGTTGATCCGGCTTTCATCCATGCTGAGCGAGGAGGCTTTGATAGGACGGTTCTTCCGGCCGAGAATATTGCCCGCCCGCGCCTCTACCAAGTACCAGTCACAGATCTGGGCGACCGTCATGCCGCTGCGCGCTTGGTGGATCGCCTGTGCAGGATCCTCGCCACCGGCAACTGCGCCCAACTTTACCTTGGCAAGATCGCGAGCCTGTTCGGTCGTGATCACGCCATATCGCCCCAGGTTGATGCGCCGTTTGATACCTTCGATGTTTCGGTATTGGACGATGAAGGTCTTCAGGCCGGAGGGCAGTACCCGCACTCCGAAGCCCCGAATCTCGCTATCCCACAAGACCGCCTGCTTGTCCTTGGGCACCGGAAATGCGTCCACATTGCGCTTGTTCAGCTTCGCCGTTGGCATGTTTCACCCTCCATTTGGAGACAAAGAATTTTGGGGGGTGCTTTGTCTCCACATTGTCTCCAGAAATAGGCGTTCCGAGGGTAAGGTGAGGGGAGGCAGGCGTAAAGAGTTAGTTTCTAACCATTTGATTTAGAGTATATAGTCGCACTCAGGAAAGTTTGGGGAAAGTCACTGTAATATTTTGCCAAGGTTGGGGTCAAGGGTTCGAATCCCTTTACCCGCTCCATTTTCTCTCCTTTCCCCAGAGAGATACGAAAAGCCGCCTTCGGGCGGCTTTTTCGTTTCCAGACATTCTTTTCGTCCAAGGG
>Ga0209794_1000745_pt1 | contig 36613 bp, 32 predicted proteins | sample EBPBio232013_DNA_FD_185869 | JGI IMG/M metagenome (GOLD analysis project Ga0209794, IMG submission 185869) | Wastewater treatment Type I Accumulibacter community from EBPR Bioreactor in Madison, WI, USA - Reactor 1_5/23/2013_ DNA (SPAdes)... | ecosystem: Engineered > Bioreactor > EBPR >... | reverse complement strand
CCTGGGCGGCCTGACGGAACACCAGAACCGCCTTGGCCATCAAGCCCACTTCATCGGCGCGGTGCGTGGCCGGAACATCCACATTGTAATCGCCTTCAGCAAGGCGGGTCATGGCGCGGGTCATGCCGACAACGGGCGTGACAATGGCGCGCGACAGAAGAACGACGAGAACGACAGCCACCAGACCGGCAATGCTGCCGCCCAGAAGGAGCGCCCATTCGACACCGGAGGAGGCCTTGCCTTCCATCTCTTCAGCGGCTGCGGCCTTGGCCAGAACTATTTTCGAGGCTTCAGCCTCAGCCGTCTGGAACGCTTTCAGCGCGCTCACGGCTTCTTTTGCGCCGATGACGGCAACATCGGACAGCGAAACGGTGGCATCCTTGGCGGCAGCCATCTGCGGCTCGATGACGGCGGTACGCAGCGTCTCGGCAGCGGCATGCATCTTGTCCAGTTCAGCCACAAGCTTGGCATCGTCGACTGCCATCGTACGGGCCTTGTCGATGGCCTGCATGGCACGTTGACCGGCAGCGGCGACTTCAGCGCGCTCTTCTTCGGAACGGTTCACCAGAAAATGCTGTACATGGACCGAGCGGGTCAAAACCTCGCTCAAGGCGACATCAATGGTTTCAGCCAACGCCACGGTGCCCGAATGTACCTCACCCGCCTCATTGACCTTGTAAACCTGAAGATAGACGATCAAGGACGCCAGGCCGCAAAAGGCCATGACAGTCATGAAGGTCAGCGCCAGCTTGACGTTCAGGGAGAGCTTGTTCAGCAGCATCGGACACTCGTCTCGAAAAGCACGCGCAGTCACGCGCGTAAAACAGCCAATTCAGGGGTGAGAACGCGCCCTCATGGCGCAGCATGCCGGACATAGCGGCATTGTATTGAACCAACTTGCGCCAAGCTTCTTTAGAAGCCGTTAATGAGCGCCTCTCAAAACCGCTCCTTAACCTTTCCGGTTGGAGCCTGCCTAACCATTTTCCTTGGGCGAATTTGAAGTTTTTGCTGCGATTGTTTCCGCATAACAAAATATAACAGGGAACAACGTCCATGAAATCGAGCGTTTGCGCGCTTCTTCTGCTGGCCTTTGCCACCCCGGCACTTGCAGACGAACTTCCGGTCTATGATCACAATATTGAAATTCTGGCGATTGAGCGCGTTCAGGAAAAGCTGCCTGCCCTTCGCGCCAGCATCGACGTTGCGCAGGAATTGCGGCTGACGGTGCGCGACGAGAGCAAGATTGCGCCGATGCAGCGCCTGCTCGATATGGACAAAGCCAAGTATCGCGGCCACATCTTCTGGCTCTGAGCGAAATTCCGCTTGCACGCGAAGCCGCGGGCAGTCATTGACGGACCCATGGCACAAGAAACAGAAGATCAGAGGCTCGATCAGCTTCTTCTCATGCGCGGGCTTTTCGAAAGCCGTTCGCGCGCTCGCGATGCCGTGCAACGTGGCACGGTGAAGGTAAACGGACGCGTGGTGACAAAGCCGAGCGCCCATATCACGGCCCATGCGACCATCGAGATTGATGACCCGGCGCAGCATTACGTCTCGCGTGCCGCGCTCAAGCTCGTGGCGGCGCTTGATCATTTCGCCCTTTCCCCGAAGGACCAGCATTGTCTGGATGTCGGCGCATCGACTGGCGGCTTCACGCAGGTTCTCCTGGAACGCGGCGCAAGTCACGTCATCTCCATCGATGTCGGCCACGGGCAGATGCACCCGACCATTGCCGGTGATGCGCGCGTCACCAATATCGAGGGCCTGAACGCCCGCAATCTCGCCAGTGAAGACATTGACGACGCGGTGATTGATTTCATCGTGTCCGATGTCTCCTTCATTTCGCTGAAACTGGCGCTGGCACCGGCTCTTGATCTGGCCCGGCCCGGTGCGCTTTGCGCGCTGCTGGTCAAGCCGCAGTTCGAGGCAGGTCGCGATGCCATCAGCAAGGCTGGCCTTCTCAAAGACCCGGAAACCGCGCCGGATGTGGCGGAAAGCCTGCAGCACTGGCTTGTTGACGAGATGGGCTGGGAAAGCCTTGGCCTGATCCCCTCCCCGATTGAAGGCGGGGACGGCAACCGCGAATTCTTGCTGGCAGGCCGCAAGCCGGAGGACCGTTCATGAGCACCGAAACCGTTTCGATCACCGCGCTGGGGGCCGAAGGTGATGGCATTGCCCATACGCCGACCGGCACGGTTTACGTGCCCTTCGGTCTGCCGGGCGATACGCTGGCGATTGCCCGGGTCAAGAACCAGGGCACGATCATGTCGATCACCACCCCTTCACCGGACCGGCGCGAGCCGGTTTGCCGTCATTTCGGCCCGGATGGCGTTGGCGGCACCTGCGGCGGCTGCTCGCTGCAGCACCTTTCCGATGACGCCTATCGCGCCTTCAAACGCAATCTGGTGGTGGATGCGCTGAAAGCCAAGGGGATCGATGCGCCGGTCGGCGATCTCATTCCTGCGGCGGCGGGAGAACGCCGCCGCACCATTTTCACGCTTCGCCGCACCGAGAAAGACATGCTGCTGGGCTTCAACAGTCCGGCAAGCCACCACATTGTCGCGATTACGGAATGTCCTGTGGCCGCCCCCGGCATCATGGCCCGGCTGGAACTGATCAAGACGCTGGCGCTGGCGCTTTCCACCAATGCCGATCCCTTCCGCCTGACGGTTCTGGAAACGCTCTCCGGCCTTGACCTCGGCTTCGAGGGCATTCGCAAGGTGGGTGACAAGGAACGCCGGGCGTTGACGCAGGCCGTGCTGGCCACGCGCGGCATCACCCGTGTTTCGCTGGATGGCGAAGTGCTGATCGAACCGCAAAAGCCGGTGCTCGATTTCGGTGGCGTGACCGTTTCGCCGCCGCCTGCCGGTTTCACGCAGGCGACGCGCCCGGCGGAAGAGGCCATGGCGGCGCTCGTTTCCGGGCATCTGGCGAAGTGCAAGAAGGTGGTCGATCTCTTTGCCGGGTCGGGAACCTTCGCGCTGCGTCTGGCCCACAAGGCCCGCGTCCACGCCGCGGAAGGCGAGGAAAAGGCGCTTAAGGCGCTCGATCATGCGGCGCGCAATACGCAAGGGCTGAAGCCGGTGACGGTGGAGCGGCGCGATCTGTTTCGCCGCCCGCTGATGGCGTCTGAGCTGAAACCCTTCGACGGCATCGTGTTCGATCCGCCGCGCGCCGGGGCCGAAGCGCAGGTGCGCGAAATGGCGCGCACCACCGTTGGCAAGATCGCCGCCGTTTCGTGCAATCCGCTGACGCTGGCGCGCGATCTCGGCATTCTGGTGGATGCGGGCTGGAAGATCGACAGTGTGACGCCGATCGACCAGTTCCTGTGGAGCCATCACGTCGAGGCCGTGGCACTTCTCAGCCGATAAGCTTGAGGGGTTTGCCTTCCCTTCATCCGGCTACCGCCACACCTCCCCGTTCAAACGGGGAGAAGGGATTTGTGGCAAGGCCCCGCCTCCTCGTCCCTTCGCCCCGCCTGCGGGGAGAAGGTCCCGGCAGGAGGATGAGGGGCAAGAGACCATACCGCCCCCCTCGCGGTTATTTCTTCAAGAAGGCCTCGAAGGCCGCGCGGGCTTCCTCGCTCTTGAGCCGTGCCATGAAGTGGACAAGCTCCTCTTCCATGCGGGCCTTGAGGGCGGCGCGATCGCCACGCAACAGGGTGCGGCTGATCGAGACCGCTTCCGGCGGCAGGGATGCCAGACGGGCGGCGAGGCGCAAGGCTTCTGCTTCCACCTGTTCCGGTTCCACGACACGATAGACAAGACCTGCCTCGCGGGCGGCTTCCCCGCTCATCCCCTCGCCAATGACCAGAAGGCCGAAGGCGCTTTGATGGCCCATGGCGAGTGGACCGAGCAGGCTGGAGCCTGCTTCCGGCACCAGACCGAGTTCGGCAAAGGGTGTCTTGAAAAGGCTGCGGGCCGAGGCGACCGTCAGGTCGCAATGCATGTTGAGCGTCGTGCCGATGCCAATCGCCAGACCATCAACACCGGAGACCACAGGCTTTTCGCTGCCCGCCAGTTCCACCAGAAAATCGAAGGCCGCAGGCCGGGCATTGCCACCGCCCAGCGCATAGGCCAGAAAATCCTTCATGTCGTTTCCGGCGGTGAAGCAGCCTTGCGTCCCGAGAAAAGCGATGGCGCGGATGTCCGGATCGGCATTCGCCGCCTTCAGGCCATCGGCCATACGGCGATACATGGCCTCAGTAATGGCGTTTTTCTTGTCCGGACGGTTGAAGCGGATGACCCGCACCCCCGGATGCTCCGCCGATGTTTCCAGAAGAATATGATCATCCGACACGCTGTCTCTCCCTCACCTTCGCATGTTTTTCCGAGGGATATAAGGATTTTACGTAAACGTCAATTATGCGACGTAAAAACGCCCGGCAAAAGACCGGGTATAAGACTGCTGACAAAGATCGCAAACGTCTCTTCTCGTCATGGTCGGGCTTGACCCGACCATCCATAAGTCATTGAAATGATGGATTCTCGGGTCAAGCCCGAGGATGACGGATGCGGACGAGGCAAAGTTTGGGGTCAACGTGACGCCCGGCGAAAGACCGGGCGTCCAATGGTTTCAACGGGCCAGCGCCTCAGTAATAGGGCGAGAGGCACTGTTTGCGCGGGCCGTAGTTCGGCTGATAGGTGTTGGAGCGCGCATCGTAGCTGCGGTAACGCGAGTAGCACCAGTCATAGTGCTTCGGGTTGACGCGCGACGGACGGACCGCCGGACGCGACGGAGCAGCAATCGCGCCGCCAATGATCGTGCCTGCCGCAAACGCACCGAGCGGGAACCAGTAGCCATTGTAATAGCGATGGCCCGGACGCTCGTAACGATAGCCGCGATAACCATTGTAATAGCCGGGGCGCGGTGCCGGGCGATGCCAATGGCGATAGGGGCGCGGACCGGGCGGCCCCCACTGCACGGTTTCGACCAGAGTGTCGCTCACCGGCTTGGGTGCGACAAGCGGCATGGCCTGCGCGGGCACGAGCGTTCCGAGCACCATGCCGGCACCCACACCCAGGGTCAGCAATGCCTTCACAAGCTTCATCATCTTCATCCCTCCTGTTCGCCTGCCGGTTTTATTCCGGCAATCTATGAGTGAATCTATTCCCGCCAATCTGAACCGCGCATTAATGGTCGCGCAAGGATGAATGCGAGGCTTTTGGTTGCATTCAATGAAACGCGGGATTAGGCACAAGGTTCCATCGTCAATCTGGTTTTCGGCATGGCATCGATACTGCACATCGCGGGACAGGAAGAAGAAGCACTGGCGAGAGCCTGTGCCGTGCTGGCGCGTGGCTTGCCGGTAGCGATCCCGACCGAGACGGTTTACGGACTGGCGGCGGATGCGACGGAGCCAGATGGTGTTCGCGCCATCTACACCGTCAAGGGTCGCCCGAGCTTCAATCCCCTCATCTGCCACATGGCCGATCTTGCCATGGCCGAGCGCTACGCCCATTTCGACCCGCTGTCGCGAAGGCTCGCCGAAGCCTTCTGGCCCGGCCCGCTGACGCTGGTTTTACCGCTGAAGCCGGATAGCGGCATCGCGCCGGCGGCCACCGGCGGGCTTGATACGGTGGGCATCCGCGTGCCGCAGGGCTTTGCCCGCACCCTCATTGCCCGTTACGGCAAGCCGCTGGCGGCGCCCAGCGCCAACCCGTCCGGCCGCATCAGCCCCACCACCGCAGGCCATGTGGACGACGGACTTGGCGAAAAACTCGCGCTTATCCTCGATGGCGGCCCGGCCAGTGTCGGCGTTGAATCGACCATCGTGAAGGTGGAGGCCGATGGCACGCTTCGCCTGTTGCGCCCCGGCGGGCTTTCGGCAGAGGCAATCGAAGCCGTTGCAGGCGTTGCGCTTCTGCGCAAGGCGGCGGCAACGGCGACCATTGAAGCGCCGGGCATGCTGGCTTCGCATTACGCGCCGCGGGCTTTCGTGCGGCTCAACGCACATGACGTTGCGCCCGGCGAGGCACTTCTGAAATTCGGCAGCTTGCCAGTGGCGGGTGAGGATCAGGCCGCACTGGTTCTGCCCTTGAGCGAAGCGGGTGATGTAGCCGAGGCGGCGGCTCGGCTTTTCGATCTGATGAAGCAGGCGGATGAGGCGGGTGTTTCCGCCATTGCCGTTTCGCCCATCCCGCAGGAGGGGCTTGGCGAAGCGGTGAACGACCGGCTGGCGCGCGCCGCCGCTCCGCGCCCGGAGGACTACGAATGAGCGTAAAGCCCCCTTCCCCGGACCTTCTTCAGCGTTTTGCGGCGATTTGCGGCCCGGCCTATGCGCTCACCGATCCGGCGGCGATGACGCCTTATCTTTGCGAACCCCGCGCGTTTTACCCGGCGAAAACGCCGCTTGTTTTGCGCCCCGGCAGCGTGGACGAGGTTTCGTCCATCCTGAAGCTCGCCACCGAAACCGGCACGGCCATCGTGCCGCAAAGCGGCAATACCGGGCTGGTCGGCGGGCAGATCCCGCGCCGGGATACGCCCGACATCGTTCTGTCGCTTGACCGGATGAACCGTATTCGCGATGTCGATCCCGTCGGCAATACGCTGACCTGTGACGGCGGGGCGATCCTTGCCGATGTGCAGGCGGCCGCCAGCGCGGCAAACCGGCTTTTTCCTTTGTCGCTCGGCTCGGAAGGCTCGTGCCGCATTGGCGGCAACCTCGCCACCAATGCGGGCGGCACCGGCGTGCTGGCCTATGGCAATATGCGAAGCCTGTGCCTTGGGTTGGAAGTGGTGCTGCCGACCGGCGAAATCTGGAACGGGCTGCGCCGCCTCAAGAAAGACAATACGGGTTATGACCTGCGTGATCTGTTCATCGGTTCGGAGGGCACGCTTGGCGTGATCACCGGCGCGGTGCTCAAACTTTTCCCGCAGCCTGCTGGGCATCAGGTGGCCTTTGCCGGGCTGAAATCGCCCGAGGATGCGTTGCGGCTCTTCGAACTGGCGACGGGTCTTTGCCACACGGCGCTGACCGGGTTCGAGCTGATTGCCCGCATCGGCGTGGAGTTCACCACGCGCCATATTCCCGGTGTCCGCGACCCGCTTTCGCAGCCGCATGACTGGTATGTGCTGATCGACATTTCGACCGCCGACACGGCGGACAGCGCCGAACGGTTGATGAGCGCGGTTCTGGAGCAGGGTTTCGAGGCCGGGATCATTGAGGACGCCGTGGTGGCCGCTTCGGTGGCGCAACAAAACGCGCTGTGGCACCTTCGCGAAAGCATGTCGGAATCGCAGCGTCCCGAGGGCGGCTCGATCAAGCATGACGTCTCCGTTCCGGTGTCGCACATTCCGGCCTTCATGGCGGAAGCGGGGGCGGCGGTTCTCGCCGTCCTACCCGGTGCGCGGCTCTGCCCCTTCGGTCACATGGGCGATGGCAATATTCACTACAATGTCTCGCAGCCGGTCGGGGCCGACAAGCAGGCGTTTCTCGCCCGTTGGCACGAGATCAACCGCATCGTGCATGAGATCGTGCTGAAGCATGGCGGCTCGATTTCCGCCGAACACGGCATCGGCCAGCTGAAGCGCGACGAGTTGGCCGCCATCCGGGGTGACAGTATCGAGATGGTGCTGATGCGGCGTATCAAGCAGGCGTTTGATCCGGCGGGTATCATGAACCCCGGCAAGGTGCTGAGCGAGGCCCCATGAGCGACAAGGCGGTGAAAGCGACGCTCAGGATCGACTTTGCCAATGGCATCCGCCTTGGCCCCGGCAAGGCCGAGCTTCTGGCACGGGTTTCCGAACATGGCTCGATCAGCGCGGCGGGGGCGGCCATGGGCATGTCCTACCGGCGGGCCTGGCTGTTGATCGATGAAATCAACCGCATGTTTCGCGAGCCTTCCGTCATCACCCGCCACGGCGGCAAGGCCGGTGGCGGGGCGGAACTGACGGCCTTCGGGGCCGATCTTCTGGCGCGCTGCCAGCGCATGGAAGCGGCGGCGCGGGCCGCCATCAATAGCGATCTTGCCTATCTCGCCGGGATGCTCTCAAGCCCGGACGAAACGCGATAAAGCGTTTCCGGTGCCAACCGCACCGCCTTGAACAGCGCTTCGACCTTCTCGCCCGGCGCAAGGCCCAGACGGGCGGCAGAAAGACGCGTGACTTCGGCGCTGAGACGCGCGCCGCCGCAATCAAGTTCCACCATGACCGAGGCCGTCCCCGGCGTCAGCGCCATCACCGTGGCCGACAGGCGGTTGAGCGCCGAGATTTCCTCCGGCAGGCCGCGCGACAGGATGATATCCGCCGCAGGGATGAAGACGCGCACCGACTGCCCCGCAAGAACGGATGCGGCGCGCAGGTAAAGCGTTCCGGCCTGAGATGTGGCCCGCATCAAGCCTTCGTCTGCCAGATGTTCAAGAATGGTCGCTTCGATGAAGGCTCCGGCCCGCGCGCCCGACCCGTCCAAGGCCGAGGCGAAGGCCGCTTCCGGCCCCCCCGTGGCAACCACCCGGCCCGCTTCCAGCGCGATCACGCGGGTGGCAAGGCGCACCACCTCCTCCATCGCATGGCTGATATAGAGGATCGGAATGCGGGCTTCGTCGCGGATGCGCTCGATATCCGGCAGGATTTCCGCTTTCAGCGCCGCATCGAGCGCCGACAAGGGCTCGTCCATCAACAGCAGTTGCGGATCGGACAACAAGGCACGGCCCAGCGCGACGCGCTGGCGTTCGCCGCCTGAAAGGTTTGCCGGACGACGCTCCAGAAGCGGTGCAATGCGCAAGAGTGAGGCGATGCGCTCGATGCGCCCGGCCCGCTCCCCCCTAGGTACGCGGCCCATGCCGTAAACGAGATTGGCACGCACGCTCATATGCGGGAACAGCCGCGCCTCCTGAAAGACGTAGCCGATGCGGCGCTTGTGCGGTGGCACAAAAAGCCCGGCGACCGTGTCATTCCAGACCGTATCGCCAAAGGCAATTCGGCCATCTTGCAGGGGGGTGAGACCGGCGATGAGATTGATCAGCGTCGTCTTGCCGGAACCGGACGGTCCGGAAATCACTGTCAGCCCCTCGCCCGTCCCGGCTTGGGCCTGCAGCGTGAAATCACCCTGCACGTGCGTGATATCGAAGGTCAGCGTCATGCGTTGCCCAACCTTCTCGCCAATCGGCGCGCCAGAATTTCCGAAGCGAGCAAAGCCACCAGCGACAGCGCGATGGACACGAGCGTCAGCCGCATGGCACCGGCATCGCCGCCGGGCACCTGCGTATAGGTGTAGATGGCGGCGGCGAGCGTTTGCGTTTCGCCGGGAATGTTGGAGACGAAGGTGATCGTTGCACCGAATTCCCCCAGCGCCTTGGCAAAGGCGAGGATGGCGCCTGCCACCACACCGGGCAGAGAGAGCGGCAGGGTGATGGTGAAAAAGGTTTTGAGCGGCCCGGCCCCGAGTGTGGCTGCGGCGGATTCCAGCTTGCGGTCGACGGCATCGAGCGACAGGCGGATCGCCCGCACCATCAGCGGAAAGCCCATGACGGCAGCGGCAAGCGCCGCCCCCGTCCAGCGGAAGGAAAATGTCAGGCCGAACCATGTCTCAAGGAAGGAGCCGAACAGGCCGCGCCGCCCGAAGGCAATCAGCAACAGATAGCCGGTGACGACCGGCGGCATGATGAGCGGCAGGTGGACGATACCATTCAACAGCCCGACGCCGGGCAGACGGCAACGCGACAGGATGAGCGCCACGACAATGCCGAGCGGCAGCGAAAAGGCGACGGCCACCGCCGCCACCTTGAGGCTCAGGAATACGGCGGTCCATTCTGCGTCAGAAATCACACCGCTCCTGCTTTACTCACCAAGGACGGTGAAACCCGCCGCTTCAAAGGCCGCCTTGGCCTTGTCCGTCTTGAGATAATCGAGGAAGGCACCGGCCACCGGCGACTTCGCATCCTTGAGCACCGCCGCCGGATAGATGATCGGCTTGTGGCTGTCTTCAGGGAAACGATCCACGATCTTCACCTTCGGGTCAACCTTGGCGTCGGTTTCATAAACAATGCCGAAGGGCGCTTCACCGCGCGAGACGAGAAGCAGCGCGGCACGCACGTTTTCGGCCTGCGCCACCTTGGGTTCGACGGCGCTCCAGACGCCGAGCTTGTCCAGTGCCGCCTTGCCGTATTTGCCCGCCGGAACGCTGTCCGTATTGGCCATGGCAAGCTTGCCGTCACCAAGGACGCCCGCAAGATCAAAGCCCGGCGCAACCTTCAATTCCGCCTTGCTGTCGGCAGGCGCCACGAGAACGATGCGGTTGCCAAGAAGCGAAAGGCGCGTGCCCTCCTTCACCAGACCCTGCTTTTCGATGGTGTGCATCCAGTCGAGGTCCGCTGAAATGAAGAGATCGGCGGGCGCGCCTTCAGCGATCTGCTTGGCCAGCGCCGAACTCCCGGCAAAGGACAGCACGACCTCGTTGCCGGTTGCGCTCTTCCACGTTTCGGAGATCGAGGTCAGCACATCCTTCAGACTGGCGGCGGCAAAGACCGTTACCTTTTCGGCGGCGCTGGCGGCATGGAACGTCAGCGCAGTGACGAGAAGGGCAAGGCCTGCAGCGCGGGCAAGGCGGGGCATGAAGATCATGGCGGTCTCCGTTCGATATGTTTCAACGGATATATCGAGTCTCATGCCGGGTCAACGCCGGGGATAGCGTTTGCGCGGATCAGGAGGTGAGGATGGTCAGCGCCGCCGAGGCCGAGGCCGAGCTGTTTTTCGTGTCGTACATGGCGGTGAATCGCTGCACGAGGCTCTGCACATATTTGGGATCGGAGAGCTTTTTCAGGTCGATATACTTGCTCACCATGTCTGCCTGCGCCGTCACTTCCATGTTGGAGAAGTAGGTCGACAGGCTGAACGTCGTGGTAAAGAACTGGCTGAGTGCGTTGTCGCCCAGAATGTCGTAGGCCGAGGTGACATCGTTCGCCTTGCGGGAGAAATACAACGCCAGACGCACGCCTTCGTTGGAATTGCCCTGCTCTTCTTCCATGGTCTGGCGAACATATTTGTTGACCGTTTCCATGACATCGCCGCGCTGCTGCACGGTTCCGAGAACCGACGCGCTTTCCGTCATCTTGCCCTTCACATCGAAGTTGAAGGAGGCGACCAGTTCCGTGAGGTTCTTGTTCGTCTGCGTATTCACGAAGCTCTTCGGATCGGAGAGATCCGACGCGAACATCTTCTTCAGGTCTTTGGTGGTCACGGATGCCGGATCAATGGCCCGGGATTTGAGCATGACATTGACGAGGCGGCTATCAGCCAACAACTCGTCGACCGAGGTGATGCGCTGCATCTGCTCCTTGTAATAGGCGATTTCCGAGTCAGCCAGTTTTCCGGCGGCGGTCTTGGCCGCGCCGGTCTTGAAGCGCGTCATCTGCGAGCGATAATCCGTCGCCAGTTCGTTCACCACCTGCTCGGACTGCGCCTGCACCGGCACATCCTCATTGCCCTTGGCATCGAAGTTGAAGGCCTTGGCGAAGGCAATGACCTTGTCATCCTTCAGGATATTGGCGTAGCTGGTCTTGCTGTTCAGATCGCTTTCCAGAATGCGCTCGATCTTCGTCTTCGAGAAGTTAGACGGATCAAGGCCAAAGGATTCCAGCGCCATTTCCCAAAGTTCGGGCGACTTGTTGTAGGCGTTCTTTTCCGTGGAGGTCGTGGCGTTCTTCGTCCAGTAACTGGAGTTGGTGACGAAGAGGTCATCGATGGTATTCACGGCATCGATGCGCTTCTGGTAGTTTTCCATCGCCACATCGATCTCGTCCTGGAAGGCGTAGAGATAGTTGGTCTTGTACTTGCTGGTCACGTCCGACAGCGGGTTGACAGTAATCGAAGAGCCGCGCGAATTGGTGTAGGTGATGTTGCTGTTGCTCATCGCCTTCATGCCATCTTTCACCGTGCCATCGGCATTGAAATTGAAGAGGCGCGAGAAATCGGGCAGGCCATTAATGGCCGCGACGCTGTTGGAATTGGACGGGTCCGACAGCATCATGGCACGGATGGTGGAGGCGGACACGAAGCTGTTCAGCTCATAGGCCGTCTTGATGAAGCTGACCACGCGGCTGTCATTGACGAGATCATCGACCGAAGTGGCCGAATTGATCACCGCTTCAAAGTGATCCTTGTCGTTCTTGAAGAGCGTGTAGCTGGGATTGGTGGAAACCGTGTGGAGATATTTCTCCTCGATGGCCGCCTTTTGCGTGGCGGTCTGGGCTGTGGCGTTGACGAGCGTGCCATCCGGCTTGAACGAGAACTGCGCCTTGAAGCCCAGCATCACATCAATCTGGGCAATCTTCGCATTGTTACTCTGAATGGCCGTCTTGTACTGCGACTTGATTGCCGCCAGTTCCGCATCATCGACGGTTCCGACGGCCGATTGCAGGTTGGTCTCGATATCGGAAATGGTCGTTTCGTTGGTCGCCTTTTCCTCTTCATAGGCGGTGCGTTCTTCATCGGTGATGGTCGAATCCGCCAGAAGCGTATCCAGTTCGGTGTTGCGCGCCTTCAGCGACGTGCGATTGTCGATGGCGCTGATCACCGCCTGCTTGTCGGTATTGTCTGCGGTCAGGCTGGCGCGCGGCCCCCCGTACGTCTTGTAGACGGCGCTGTTGGTGTCGCTCAGATCCCCAATCAGCAGGTCCTTCATCTTGGCCTTGGAGAAATACTCGTTGTAGATCCCGTTGGCCTTCATCGCATAGGTGATCAGCCGCTCATTGCCGATGAGCTGGTCGACATTCGTCACCTTGTCGATGGCCTTGTCGTAATATGCCGTCTCGTCATTGATCGCCTTTTCCTCCGCGGTGAACGAGGTCTCATAGGCACTGACGAGGTCACTTTCCTGAGCCGTGGTCTGGGCGGTCTTGGTGGAGCCGGCAAAGTTGAAGGCCGAGGCGAAATCCTTGTAACGCTTGTCGGTCAGCGTGTTGGCAAAGCTTGAACTGTCGGTCAGATCGCTTTCCAGCACCTTTTTCATGAAGGCGCGGGCATAGGCCATGTCTTCAAGGCCATGGGCCTTCACGGCATAGGAATAAAGCCGGTAATCCGACATGAAGTCGTCAACCGTTTTCACCTTGCCGATGTTCTTTTGATAATAGTCGGTTTCCCGCTTGGTGACAGCTTCAGACGCGACCCGGTTCAAGGACGTGGACAGGTCCTTGTTCACAATCAGGTAGCTGCTGTAGGTCGAAAGGACCACGATACCAATCCAGGGGAAACGGGCCTCATCATCGCCCGACTGCAGGCGCCCGCATTGCGCCCCACAATAAGCGTTCCACTATACCCGCCTTTCCTTAACCGAAGCTTTACGATTAAGGCGGCCTACCACCTGCCTCCAAACATTCACAATTCCTCAACCCTGCGCGTTGGTCATTCCGCTAACCATCGGAAACAGCAATGTTTTCTTTACCGCGATTTTTAAGCGGCTGCGAATAGACGCGCCGTATCGTGAAGCCATCAGAGGACGCAAAGTCCCGATGCCAAGGAGCGGAAGACTCCAAAGGTAAGACAAGGGAAAAATACGATGGCTAACACCGTTCTGAAGCCCGTCTGGGCAGAGGCAGCATTCCGGGTTGAACCGGCCCGTTTTCCGCAGCAGGTCAGCTATGAACTGGCTGGCGGGAATGTGAGCGTCACACTTGACGAACGGGGTGCCGTCCTTCGCCGTACGCTGCCCTCCAGTGGCCTGCCGATCTCGTTTGCCCTGCCGGTTCGCGCTTTCAAGGGTGTTGCCGCCCGTGCCATCGACCATGGCAATGGCGACATGACCGTGACGCTGGAACTGCATCATGACGACCCGGAACTGTGCATTCCGCTTCTCGTCGCCCACGACCTTTCCGACATTGCCGCCGACTGGCGCTCGTGGTCGGACGCCTTCAACATTCCGATGCTGATGGTCGAGGCCGATGGTGTGGCTCACCCGCTTGAAGATCACATTGGCGATGTTCGCCGCGAACCGGCCCAGCCGCGCCGCCGCGCCGCCAATGCCATGAAGCACCGTCCGCGCTTCCTGTGCCGTCGCAAGACCGGCTCGCTCGGCGTTGCCCTGAAAATCGAAGGCAAGGAAATTATCGCGCGGTCTTGAAGATCCACCGCCCCCGCGCGACAGCAGGCCCGGCTTTTCTGAAGCCGGGCCTGTCTCGTTTTTGGCAAAGCTTCAGATATGAATGAAGAAGAGGGCTGCTATCAGCCCGGCAAAAATGATGGCGCCAACGCGGCTGTTCGACTTGAACAGGCTAAGGCACTGGTCAGCATTGTCGATATCCAGCACCACAATCTGGCGCACCAGCATGACGCCCGCGACGGCAAGACCGAGATAGGCGACAGGGCCGACACCCGCCAGAAGAAAGGCGAGAACAATGGCCGCGAAGGCCAGTCCGTAAAGCCGCCACAGCCAGATTTTGGTTCTCTCTCCAAAAAGGCGCGCCGTGGAGCGCACGCCCACCAGCGCATCATCTTCCTTGTCCTGATGGGCGTAGATCGTATCGTAGCCGATGGTCCACACGACCGCGCCGACATAGAGCGCGACAGTGGACCAGGACAGCGTTCCGAACATCGCGGCCCACCCCATCAGCCCGCCCCAGGAAAAGGCAAGGCCGAGGAAGAATTGCGGCCAATCGGTAAAGCGCTTGGCAAAGGGATAAATGGCAACGATTGCAAGCGACGAGATGGCCAGAATCATCGAGAAGACGTTCAACTGGATGAGGACGATGAGGCCCGCCAGAAGCTGAAGTCCGAGGAAGATTTTGGCCTGCTTGCGGCTGACGCGACCCGACGGCAAGGGCCGGGAACGGGTGCGCGCCACCTGTGAATCGATATCGTGATCAACCAGATCATTCCACGTGCAGCCCGCGCCGCGCATGGCCACAGACCCGACAAAGAACAGGAAGAGATGAAAGAGCAGGAGCGGCAGATAGAACATGCCGTCTGCCTTGGCCACATTGGCGGCCAGCGCCGACGACCAGAAGCAGGGCCACATCAGCAATTGCCAGCCAATGGGGCGATCCCAGCGCGCCAGCTGGGCATAGGGCCAGAGCCAGCGCGGCAAGACGCGATAGACCCAATTGCCCGAAGGCGCATCGACAACACGCCCTTCAAAGCCCGTGTTTTCGCTCATAGCCTGCTCCTGCTTCATGGAAAAACCGCCCCGAAACGGAGCGGCTTTTCTTTCTTCAGTATCGGGCGAGAGGCGCCAAGGTCAAGCGTCGCCTGACCGCGCCGGATCAGTCCAGCGTGAAGTTGAACTTGTAGCTGGCTGAAAGACCGACCACGAACTGGTTGGCCGAACCGCGCTCGCGCACGAGGCTTGAATCGGCGGCCGGACCCATCAGGCGGCGATATTCGGCAAAAGAGCTGAGGCTCCATTGTTCTGTCGGTTTCCAGTCGACAGCACCACCCACGGCCATGGAGTGCACCCCGCCGCCCGGCGCATAGGCGCTCGGCCCACCGGCTGCCGCTGCGGCGGCACTGACGCCGTAATAACGGTCAAAATATTCGCTGCTGGCGAGGCGCACGCGCGGACCACCCGAAACGCGGATGTTCGGCGTGATGTCGGTAAAGGCATCGACGGCAATATCACCCACCTGACCGCTATGGCTGCGAATGCCCTGGCGGACTTCGCCGCGCACGCGGATAAATTCGGTCGGATAGACTTCGGCAAAGCCACCGAGTTCGACGCCGAGAAGCACGTTCTTCATGCCGGTCAGTTCCGGCTCGCTGTCATTGTCACGTGGCATGATGAGCTTGCCTGCGATACCGGCGCGAAACGCACCCTGATCCAGAAGGGCAAAGGACGGGCTGTCGTTGCGCGAGACGAACCGCGCCTCAGGGCCTTGCTTGCCGATGGCGATGATCGGGGAAAACTGAAGGGAACTGTTTTTCGAGCCTTCGAACTTCGGCCCGATGAAACCGGAACCGCCAAGCGTCAAGGCCCAGTTTCCGGCGAGGAAGCTCTGGCCGTCACCGGCTTCGGCAACGCTGGCCACAGTCAAGGGAAGGCATAAGGCAACGGCATAAAAAGAAGACTTGAACACGATACGCACTCCGGAAACGCAAAACCTGAACGCCCACCGGCGGGCCGTTCTTAACTGTGTTCCAACATAGAGCGTTAGGCTTACCGCCGCGTTAAATCGTGACAAAAAAGTGGCGGACTGCCGCAAAATGATGCGCGCTCAGCCAAAAAAGATAGATCCTCGGGTCAAGCCCGAGGATGACGGAGGAGTGTGGGGCCAGCTTTTCCTCAACCTATCGGTTCGTCATGGTCGGGCTTGACCCGACCATCCATACGCCATGAGAAAAACATGGCCCCAGCTTCATCAGGCTGAAACAGCTTTCTCACTTCTTCTTGAAAGCTTCGGCAAGCGCTGCACCGAAGGAGCCCTGCCCCGGCTTTTCCGGCTTGGGCGCGGCCTTCATCGGCTGACGGGACGCCTGCGGGCGATCCGGCCCGCGTGGCGGCGGGGCCGCACCATCATCCTTGCGCATGGATAGCGCGATGCGCTTGCGCTTCACATCCACCTCCACGACGCGGACCTTCACCACATCGCCCGCCTTCACCACCTCATGCGGGTCCTTGATGAAGCGGTCGGCCAGTTGCGAAACGTGCACCAGTCCGTCCTGATGGACGCCGATATCGACGAAGGCACCGAAGGCAGCGACATTCGTCACCGTGCCTTCCAGCATCATGCCCGGTTTCAGGTCGGAGATTTCATCAACGCCATCGGCAAAGGTTGCGGTCTTGAAGCTTGGGCGTGGGTCACGGCCCGGCTTTTCCAGCTCGCTCAAAATGTCCTTGACCGTCGGCAGGCCGAATTTCTCGTCAATGAACGTGCGCGGATCGAGGCTTTTCAGCGCCGCGCTATCGCCCATCAGCGAGCGCAGATCACGCCCGCAGGCGGCCACGATGCGGCGCGCCACATCATAGGCTTCCGGGTGGACGGCGGAGGCATCGAGCGGCTCCTTGCCGCCCGGAATCCGCAAGAAGCCCGCGCATTGTTCAAACGTGCGGGCCCCGAGACGCGGCACCTTCATCAGGTCCTTGCGGGTGGCAAAAGGCCCTTCCTGATTGCGATGCGCGACAATCGCTTCGGCAAGCGATGAACCGACGCCGGACACGCGCGCGAGCAACGGCGCGGACGCCGTGTTGAGGTCAACGCCGACCGCATTCACCGCATCTTCCACCACGGCATCCAGCGAGCGGCCGAGTTTGCCCTGATCGACATCGTGCTGATACTGGCCGACGCCAATCGATTTTGGCTCGATCTTGACGAGTTCCGCCAGCGGGTCCTGCAGACGCCGCGCAATCGAAACCGCCCCACGCAGCGACACATCGAGGTTGGGGAATTCGTTGGCGGCAGTCTGCGAGGCCGAATAGACCGACGCTCCGGCTTCCGACACGATGACCTTGGTGGGCTTGGGAGCCGGCAGATTCCCGAGAAGATCGGCGACCAGCCGTTCCGTCTCGCGGCTTGCCGTCCCGTTGCCGATGGCAATCAGATCGACCTTGTGCTTGCGAATGAGGCTTGCCAGTTCGGCCTGCGCGCCGCGCACATCATTCTTCGGCGGGAAGGGATAGACCGTTGCCGTTTCCAACAGCTTGCCGGTGCCATCCACCACGGCGACCTTGACTCCTGTACGGATGCCGGGATCAAGCCCCATGGTGGCGCGCGAACCGGCGGGTGCGGCCAGAAGAAGGTCCTTCAGATTGCGGGCAAATACGTGGATCGCCTCTTCCTCGGCGCGCTCGCGCATTTCGCGCATCAGGTCGAGCGACAGCGACACGGAGAGCTTGACGCGCCAGCACCAGCCCGCCACCTCCATCAGCCAGCGGTCGGCCTCGCCCTTGCCGGCAATCTGGTAAGCGGCGGCAATCTTCATCTGGGCGGGCTTGATCGGCGCCGGATCATCCTGATCGACATCGACGGAGATTGTCAGCATTTCCTCGTTCCAGCCGCGCAGCATGGCGAGAACCCGGTGGCCGGGAGCCGTGGCCCAGCGTTCGGTATGGTCGAAGTAATCGGCAAACTTCGCGCCCGCCTCCTGCTTTCCGTCCACCACCTTGGCCCGCAGCATGGCGTTCGCCTTCATGTAGTCGCGCAAGGTTTTCAGAAGTTCGGCATTTTCCGCCATGCCTTCGGCCACGATATCGCGCGCGCCTTCCAGCGCCGTCTTCACGTCCGGCACGTTCTCGTTGAGATAGGCTTCGGCGAGTTTGGCGGGGTCAGCGGCGCGGTTTTCGAAAATGGCATCGGCCAGCGGCCCGAGGCCACGTTCGCGGGCGATTTCGGCGCGGGTGCGACGCTTCGGCTTATAGGGAAGATAAAGGTCTTCCAGCTCGGCCTTGGTGGTGGCCGCGTTCAGCTTGGCGGCCAGTTCGTCGGTCATCTTGCCCTGCTGGGTGATGCTGTCGATGACGGATGAGCGGCGCGCATTCAACTCGCGCAGGTAAACCAGCTTTTCGGCGAGATCACGCAACTGCGTATCATCGAGGCCGCCGGTTACTTCCTTGCGGTAACGGGCGATGAAGGGAACCGTCGCACCGCCGTCCAGCAGTTCGATGGCGGATGCCGCCTGCGCGGGCCTTGCACCAATCGCCGCTGCAATCGTGATGCTCAAGGATTGGATATCGTTTGCCATGCCTGCCTCGGGACTCTTCATCTGGGAGGGGCAATGTAGTCGTCAAATGCGGTGTGACAATGTTTGCGCGCCGGGTTCCACAGGAAAGCCTTGACCTTTTGCCCCTCCCCCCTTAACCGCCATGGAAACCATCGGAAATCTCGGAGATTTGACCATGAAAGTGCTTCTGATCGGATCGGGTGGACGCGAGCACGCTCTGGCCTGGAAACTGGCCCAGTCGCCGCGTCTTCAAGCGCTCTATGCGGCACCGGGCAATCCGGGCATTTTCGAACATGCCGAACCGGCTGGCATCAACCCGGATGATCACGCCGCCGTGGTGGCCTTCGTCAAAGACAAGGGCATCGGACTTGTCGTCGTCGGGCCGGAAGCGCCGCTGGTGGCAGGCCTTGCCGATGTGTTGCGCGCCGAAAACATCGCCGTTTTCGGCCCCTCCGCCAAGGCGGCCCAGCTGGAAGGGTCCAAGGGTTTTACCAAGGATATCTGCGCCAAATACAACATCCCGACCGGGGCCTATCAGCGTTTTACCGACGGCGAAGCGGCCAAGGCTTATGTGCGCGAACAGGGCGCCCCCATCGTCGTCAAGGCCGATGGGCTGGCGGCAGGCAAGGGTGTGACCGTTGCCATGACGCTGGATGAGGCGCTTGCCGCCATTGACGAGTGTTTTGGCGGCGCCTTTGGCGAAGCCGGTGCGGAAGTCGTGGTCGAGGCTTTCCTTGATGGCGAGGAAGCAAGCTTCTTCGTGCTCTCTGACGGCCAGCATGCGCTGGCGCTGGCCACCGCGCAGGATCACAAGCGCGTCGGTGATGGCGATACTGGCCCGAACACCGGCGGCATGGGGGCCTATTCGCCCGCTCCGGTGATGACGCCTGCCATGGTGGAACGCACCATGAAGGACATCATCGAGCCGACCATTGCCGGGATGGCTGCGGAAGGCATGCCTTTCAGCGGCGTGTTCTTTGCTGGCCTGATGATCACCGCCAAGGGGCCGGAACTCATTGAATATAACGTCCGTTTCGGCGATCCGGAATGCCAGGTGCTGATGACGCGGCTGAAGTCCGACCTTCTGCCGCTGCTCTACGCCACGGCGACCGGCACGCTCGATCAGGTTTCTGCCGAGTGGCATGACGGCCCGGCGCTGACGGTTGTCATGGCGTCCAAGGGCTATCCGGGTTCTTACGACAAGAACACGCCGATCACCGCCCTTCCCGCCACGGGCGATGGCGAGAAAATCTTCCATGCCGGTACGGCGCTGAAGGACGGCCAGCTGGTGGCGACGGGTGGTCGCGTGCTCAACGTCACTGCCACGGGCGCGACGGTGGCCGAGGCCAAGAACCGCGCCTATGCGCTGGTCGATGGCATTGCCTGGGACAATGGATTTTGCCGCCGCGATATCGGCTGGCGTGCCGTGGCCCGTGAGCAATCGTAATATGATGGCACGAAACGGCGCAAAAAGTGCCGTTTCGTTCAATTTTTACCATTTCTCCTGAAATGATCGTAAGGAAGTCTCGCTAGGGTTGACCCAGTCTTATGGAGAAACCCGGCGATGCGTCTAGTCATTCTGTCAGCGATAGCGGCTCTTGCAGCCCAGCCGGCGCTTGCCTCGTCGATTGAAGAAATCACGGGGACGCGCCTGAACAACGATTCCATCCTGAATGTGTCCTGCCCCACCTGCCCGCCGCTGAAAGTGGCGGAAGAAAAGGGCGACTACCTCGTGCCGAAGCTGGCCGATGGTGTTCAGGCGGAAGAAACACGCGAAGTGGGCGGCACCCGCGAGGTGATCCGCATCGACCGCTGGATGGGTGGCTCTCCGAGCACGCATATCAGCAAGACGCCGGTTGCCGCGCTCACCGAGGATGAAGCGGAAAAGACGATTGCCGAGGCCAAAGCCCGCAAGGAAGAGGAAGCGGCCCGCGAAGCTGCTGCCGTTGCCGCGCGCGAAAAGCAGGCGCTGGAAGCCCAGCAGGCGCAGCAGCAACCGCCGCAGGACGCCATCGACACCACCGCCAAGACCTCCGCCGTTTCCGACAACGGTCCGGCTGAACTTCCGGGCATGGAACTGCGCCTGAAGTAACGGCGCACATCCGATCAGACAAAAGGCCTCAGGAGCGATCCGGAGGCCTTTTTGTTGATGACAGACCTTGCCTGATCCACTCCCGTCATCCTCGGGCTTGACCCGAGGATCCACATTCCTTCTGCCTATGGATGGTCGGGTCAAGCCCGACCATGACGAAGGGATAGGTTTGCTACCTTTACCCGCTGCCGGAAGCCTGAGAACTGGTCTGGAGGCTTTGCCTTGATCAGCCCGCGATCTTCGAGAAATCGGCCACTGTGCCGGTGGCGGTGCGGATGGCCTTCAACAGCGCCAGACGGTTGGCGCGTACGGCCTGATCCTCGTCATTCACCAGAACATCGGCAAAGAACTGGTCCACCGGGCCACGCAAGTCCGAAAGGGCCTTCATTGCGCCGCGGAAATCCTCAGCCTTCACGGCCTTGGCCGCATCGGCAGAGGCCGTTTCGATGGCCGCATGAAGCGCCTTTTCGGCATCGACCTTGAGAAGCGACGGATCGACCTGATCGGCCACGACCGTGCCCTTCTTTTCTTCGGCGGCGAGAAGCTGCGTGGCGCGCTTTGTCCCGGCCAGAAGGTTCAGGCCTTCCTCGCCGGTGATGAAAGCGGTCAGCGCTTCAACGCGGCGGGCAATCAACAGCAGGTCGTCAGCGTCGGGCGTAATCACGGCATCGATCAGGTCATGGCGCGCACCGAGATCACGCAGATAGACCTTCAAACGATCATGGAAGAAGGTCAGAAGGTCGCCATCCTTGGCAACAGACAGCAACGGCAGGCGAATGTCACGCTCCAGCATGATGCGCACGACGCCAAGAGCGGCGCGGCGCAGGGCATAGGGGTCCTTCGAGCCGGTCGGCTTTTCATCAATAGCCCAGAAACCGGCCAGCGTATCGAGCTTGTCGGCCAGCGCCACCGTCAGCGCCACGCGGCCAGAGGGCACGCGGTCCGACGGGCCTTGCGGCTTGTAATGGTCTTCGATGGCTTCGGCGACTTCTGCCGTCTCACCCTGAAGCAACGCATATTTGCGGCCCATGACGCCCTGAAGTTCCGGGAATTCGCCCACGGCTTCGGTGCGAAGGTCCGCCTTGGACAGCACCACGGCGCGATCCACCAGCTTGGCGAAGTCGGCCTCAGACAGTGCAGCGATTGCGGGTTCGGCCACCTTCTGAGTTTCCGTCATGCCGCCATAAACGACCTTGGAAAGCTGTGCGGCCAGCGCACGGATGCGCGACACGCGCTCGCCCTGCGAGCCGAGCTTGGCATGGAAGGTGACGTTGAGGTGATCGAGCTTGGCCATACGCTGGTCGAGCGGCTTGTTCAGATCAAGCCCGAACTTTTCCGCCGAGGCGGCCAGTTCTTCCAGATCCGGCAGGTCGTGCTGGTCGCGGGTCCAGAAGTGCTTGGCGTCTGACAAACGGGCGCGCACCACCTTGCCATTGCCATGAATGATTTCCGCGCCGCCATCAGTGGCGGCAATGTTCGAGACCAGAATGAAGCGGTTCGAGAGCGTTTCGGCACCGGCGGCGCGGGTCACGAAGCACTTCTGGTTGGTCTTGATCGTCAGGCGGATGATTTCCGACGGGATCGCCAGATACTCTTCCTCGAATGCACCCATCAGCACCTGCGGCCATTCAACAAGGCCGGAGACCTCTTCGAGCAGCCCCTCGTCTTCCACCAGTTCCAGACCGGCGGCGAAGGCGAGATCGCGGGCGTCATGCAGGATGATGTCCTTGCGACGCTCGGCATCGAGAACGACGAAGGCCTTTTCCAGCGCCGAGGCGTAATCGGAGAAGCGGCGCACCGTGATGGCATCCGGCGCATGGAAGCGATGGCCATAGGTGACGTTGCTGGCGACGATGCCATCCACATCGAAGGGAATGACCACCGTTTCATCATGCTCCTGCCCATAGGTGCAGATGATCGACTGCAGCGGGCGCACCCAGCGCAGCGCGCCGGGCTTGGCAGAGGCCGCACCCCAGCGCATGGACTTCGGCCAGGGGAAGTTACGGATGATGCCCGGCATGACCTCGGCCATGATTTCCGGTGCGGCGCGACCCGGCTTTTCGACAACAGCCACGTAGAACTCGCCCTTCTTCGGGTCGGTTTCCACCTTCGCATCGGCAATCGAGGCAAGCCCCGCCTTGCGCAGAAAGCCCTCAATCGCCTGGGCCGGGGCCTTGGTCGACGGTCCCTTGATTTCCTCGCGCTGATCGGCCGAGCGGGCCGAAAGGCCGCGAATATCAAGCGTCAGACGGCGCGGCGTCCAGTATTCACGCGCGCCCTCATAGGTCAGGCCCGCATCCACCAGCGCATCGGTGACGAGTTTCTTCAGATCACCCGCCGCCTTGCGCTGCATGCGGGCGGGGATTTCCTCGGAACGAAGTTCAAGCAGAAGATCAGGCATGATGTATGAACCGGCTCAACAGGTCAAAAAGGGTTGGGGAGGCTCTAGCAAGCTGTGCGGCAAATGTCACCCCCAAGCGGTCGCTTCACTGCGACCTCTGCCATATCGCCGAAGGATTTCAAGTGATCGGCTTTCATCCTTCTCCCCGATGGGGAGAAGGTCGCGGCAGCGGGATGAGGGGGTGGAGCCGGTTCCTATATGAAGCCCCCCCTCAACCGACCCTTCGGGCCACCTTCTCCCCGCTGGGGAGAAGGACATTTTGGCAAAGCCGCAAGCTGCGACCTCCCCCTCAAGGGGGAGTAGGTGGTTCACCAGCCGCCACCGCCGCCGCCACCGCCACCGCCACCGGAAAAGCCGCCGCCGCCCGAGAAGCTGGAGCCGGAGGACGAGACCGGCTGCGGCAGGGTCGAGGCAATCGTCGAGGCCATGGACGAGGAAAACCCGCCAATGCGATCCGAGAAGCGGCCAGACCCCGTGTACCAGCCCGGCTGGTAATTGGCCGCAGCGGCACCGTCCTGTGCGCTCGCCAGCCATGTCTCGAAAGTGTCGGTCCACGGCTTTTCAACGCCGAGCGCCACGGCATAGGGCAGAAGCGTTTCGAAATGCCTGGGCGACATTTTGGGGGCGCCCGCCATATTCATGCGGTCTTCTTCCGCCACCGTCAGATAGGTGCGAAGTCCCTCGATACCATCCATCAGGCGGCGGCCAAGCGGGGTGGGGGCCCCCATCAGCGCGAAGAAAAGCACGTTGAGAAGTGCGACGCCACCGCCCGCCGCCAGGGTCACCAGCGCCCGGAAGTTCATGTCTTCCATGGCGATCAGCGTGATGATGCTGCCGCCGACGGTCACGGCCACGAAGCCGATGAAGGCAAGCGCGATGATCGCCCCAATGCGGGCGAGCAATGAGCGGCCGCGCCTTACCGTCTTGCCGAATTTCACGGCGAGGATGCCGATCACGACGGCAAAGATGGTCGGGATAATCAGAAGGCCGATGCTGTTGTCATCCAGACCGCCGAACACCAGAAGCGCGGCAAAGGCGGCAACCGAAAGACCAATGCCACCTGCGATATAGCCGGAATTGGCGTTGTAATACTGACCGCGATGTTCGCTTTCGATGGCATTGCGGAAGGCATCACCCGCCCGGTCCACACGTGTCCCGTGCTCGCGATCAATCTTCAGCGTACTGCCTTCACCGCCGACCGCGTCCAACAATGCGGCCTGCCCCGCGGGCAGCTTAAACGGTGGGTTCTTGCCCGTGCGGCGAATGATGATGGAGTCTTCAAGATCCTCCAGCACCACATAGCCCTTGACCGCAAGATCCAGCGCGCTCGCCGAAAAGGCCGTCCAGCCATTATCCGAAAAGCCCTTGTTGTCGATGTAGTTGACGAGGGCCGGCGAAAGCCCCTCCGGCGCATCCCAGCGCGGCACCATGACGCCCGCCGGTGGATCGCGCCCAACCGTGACCCAGGCGCGGAAATAGTAGAGGATCACGGCCAGAACACCGCCAATACCGATGATGCTGTCACGATGATCGCGCAAGAACCACCAGCGCTCGTCGATGGTCGAAGGGGCATCGATCACGCCCTTCGGCAGCTTCACGCCAATCGTCAGCCCCTCCCCCGCATCCAGCGGTCGCGAGGTGGTGAAAATAACGCGGTCTCCCTTGACAAAGGCGCGCGCATCGCGACCGCTTTCGCCACGTTGGCCCGTATAGGCCGCCGTATCCAGCACCTTCGTTCCGGTGGGCAAGGTGACATCGGCAGACGCCTGAGCAATACGAAAACGCCAGCCATTGCCCGTGACGTTCCAGTAAAGCTCGTCATAATCGGCAAAGAAGCGGATTTGCCGCCCGGTCTGATAGGCGATGCGGAAGGTGTGGTCACCGGGCGAAAGGAACACGTCCTTGTTGCCGGTATAGATGCGGATGCCGCCCGCAATGCTTTCGCTGCGCCATTCCTCCGGCTCACCATCGCGCTCCACTGAAAGAACCTTGAAATCCACCTCGTGGCTCTGACCATCCGGCGTGGTGAAGGTCAGCGGAAAATCGCGAAAAAGACCGCGCTTGATGGCATTGCCCTCCACGCGCGCGGTGATCGTTTCGCGCACCACCAACGGGCCTTCCTTCAGCACCGTAATGTCGGACTGGTAGCTTTTGATGAACTCTTCCGCCCGCGCCGCACCCGCCACGACAAAGGCCAGGACAAGGACGGCAATGAGGCGGAGAAGGGTTTTCATGCGGCCTCTCAGGCGGTGGTGACGCCCAGGCTCGCCAGCGCATCCCAATAGCTGGGATAGGTCTTGGCGACGCAACCGGGATCAAGAATGGTGATGCCAGACACTTTCAGGCCCGCCAGCGCAAAGCTCATGGCAATGCGGTGATCGGCAAAGGTATCAATCTCGGCCGGGCAATGCTGGCCGATCAGAGCCGGATCGGCGTGGACGACGAGATCATCGCCCTCCTCCACCGCCAGACCGGGACGGATGCCGTTCAGACCCAGCGACAGGGCGCGGATACGGTCGCATTCCTTGACGCGCAGGTTGGCAATGCCGACGAAGCGGACCGGGTGATTGTTGAAGGCGGCGAGAACGGCAATCGTCGGTACGGCGTCCTGCATCTGCGAGCCATCGATGACGGCAGGCATGTTCGGGAAGCTGGCGATGACCTTGTAGGCTTCGGCATCCGGCTGGGTGAAATCTGCGGCAGGCGTGCCAATGTCGATCTTGCCGCCGGTCAGCACTTCCGCACCCCAGAGATAGGTGGCGGCGGAAGCATCCGGCTCGATGTGGAAATCGGTTGCGGTGTAGCCAGTCGGCTCGACGCGCCAGACGGCGGGCGACACCTGCTCGGCCTTGCCGCCGAAGGCGCGCATGGCGGCAAGCGTCAGGTCGATATAGCCGCGCGCGCCGATCTCGGCCCCGGCCAGCTCAATTTCAAACGGCGCGGTGGAGAGCGCGGACGCCATCAGGATGGCGGAAACATACTGGCTCGAAAGGCCGGCATCGATCACCACGCGGTTCTTCGAAAACGCGCCGGTCGCATCAATGGTCACGGGCGGGCAGCCGGTCGGTGCCTCGATGGCAACGCCCAGCGAACGCAGCGCCTCAACCAGCGGCAGAATGGGACGCTTGCGCATATGCGCATCGCCATCCACCACAAACCGCCCCTTGGCGAGCGAAACGGCAGCCGTCAGGAAGCGGGTTGCCGTGCCTGCATTGCCAAGGAAAAGCGGCTCGGAAGGCGGGGTCAGCGTGCCCGATGAGCGCACGAGGAAGCTTGTGGCGTCCGGCTCTTCCACCGTCACACCCATGGCCCGAAGGGCCGCAGCCATATACAGCGTGTCATCGCTTTTCAACGCGCCGGTCAGGCGGCTTTCGCCCTTGGCGAGACCGGCCAGAAGCAGGGCGCGATTGGTGATGGACTTCGATCCCGGAGGGCTCACCCTGCCTTCAAGCGGGTGGGCTGGCGGGATCACGGTCAGCTTGTCGAGGCTCATGTTTTGCTTTCAGAGATAACCGGCATGCCCGTTTCAAAGGCGAAGCCGGTTCCCACTTTCACTGGAATTGCTTTTAGAACTTCACCGTCGGCACGGCGCGGTCCGCCGGATCGGCGATTTCGAAATAGCCCGCCTTGGTGAAGCCAAACTGATTGGCCACCAGATTGGACGGGAAGCTTTCCACCTTGACGTTATAGTCGCGGGCAGCGCCGTTATAATAGCGGCGCGACATCTGCAGATCGTTTTCGATGGCTTCGATGGAGTTCTGCAGATCGAGGAAGTTCTCGTTGGCCTTGAGGTCCGGATAGGCTTCCGACAGCGCAAAGAGCTTTCCGAGCGCCTGACCGAGCGCGCCTTCGGCCACCGCGCGACCTTCGATATCACCCGCCGGAACGGCGACCGCCTTGTTGCGGGCGGCAACGACCGCTTCGAGCGTTTCGCGCTCATGCGAGGCGTAACCCTTCACGGTTTCCACAAGGTTCGGGATCATGTCGGCGCGGCGCTTCAGCTGCACATCAATGCCGGACCACGCCTCTTCCGTCATGTGACGCCACTTCACAAGACTGTTGTAAGCCATGATGCCATAGAGCGCGATGGCGGTGACGGCGAGCAGGATATAGGTCGTCAAGGAAGAATCCTCCGGCTGAATTTTGCCGGAGATTAGAGCATTTCCTGCAAAAGTGTATAGCGGTTTTGCGTCCGGAAAGGCTGCAAAACAAACGGATAGAAGGAGGATGACAAATTTTGCCTCCCCACTTCCGTCATTCTCGAGCCAGACCTGAGGAACCATCATTTCACGGCCTTCTGGATGGTCGGGTCAAGCCCGACCATGACGAAGAGAGACGTTTGCGACCTAGAGCACGTCCAGCAAAAGTGCGTCAGCGGTTTTGCGTTTGGACTGCGTTAAAACAAGGAGATAGAGCATTTCCGGTGATCTGGTGTTCACCGGAAATGCTCTATTTCAGCAGTCCGAATAGGAGGTTTTTAAGCCGACTTGGAAGCGCCGCCGGCTTCGGTCAGCAGGAAGGCTTCGCCGCAGGCCTTGGCCAGCGTGCGAACGCGCAGGATGTAGCTCTGGCGTTCCGTCACCGAAATCACGCCGCGCGCATCGAGCAGGTTGAAGACGTGGCTGGCCTTGATGCACTGGTCATAGGCCGGAAAAACGCACTTATGAAGCATCCCCGTCGCGCCCGCGGCGCTCCCCGCCTCTTGGTGCAGACCGCCAGCATCCCCCGGAGCACCGGCTGCGAGCAGCGCCTGGCATTCCTTTTCCGCATCGATGAAGTGGCGATGCAGCATCTCGGTATTGGCGAATTCGAAGTTATGGCGGGAATATTCCTGCTCGGCCTGCAGGAAAACGTCGCCATAGGTGATCTTCTCGTCGCCATCGCGACCGTTGAAGTTCAGGTCATAGACGTTGTCGACGCCCTGCACATACATGGCAAGGCGTTCCAGACCATAGGTCAGCTCGCCAGCCACCGGCGCGCATTCAATGCCACAGACCTGCTGGAAATAGGTGAACTGCGAGACTTCCATGCCATCGCACCAGCATTCCCAGCCCAGACCCCAGGCGCCCAGCGTCGGGCTTTCCCAGTCGTCTTCGACAAAGCGGATGTCATGGACGAGCGGATCAAGGCCGATTGCCTTCAGCGAGCCGAGATAAAGCTCCTGCAGGTTCGACGGGTTGGGCTTCAGGATGACCTGATACTGGTAATAGTGCTGCAAGCGGTTGGGGTTTTCGCCATAGCGACCATCGGACGGGCGGCGCGACGGCTGCACATAGGCAGCGCGCCAAGGCTTCGGCCCCAGGGCACGCAGCGTCGTGGCCGGATGGAACGTGCCCGCACCCACTTCCATGTCATAGGGCTGCAGAATGGCGCAGCCCTTGTCCGCCCAGTAGGTCTGGAGCGTCAGGATCAGCCCCTGAAAGGAGCGCTTCGGGTTCATGTGCGGGGCAATTTCGGTCGCGGTCATCGATCAAGTCCGGCAAGTCATTTCGTGCCGGGACGAGTGCCACGCGAAAGCGCGGGGGTCAAGCAAAATAGGCTGAACAGCCTATTCCGGCCTGTGGCAGACGGCCTCGATATTATGGCCATCCGGGTCCAGCACGAAGGCGCCGTAATAATTCGGGTGATAGTGGGGGCGAAGACCCGGCGGACCATTGTCCGTTGCGCCTGCCGCCATCGCGGCGGCATAAAAGGCGTCCACCGCCGCACGGCTTTCAGCGCTAAAGGCCACATGCAAACGGCCTTTCAGGGCATCGCCCGTGCCGATCCAGAAATCCGGCTTTTGCACACCATAGCCCGCATGGGCGGCACCGCCGGTCATTTCTGCCGTCACCTCCATGATGCGGCGCGCGCCAAGCGGAGCCAGTACCGCGTCATAAAAGGCAACGGAGCGGGCAAAATCCGAAACCGGAAAACCGATATGATCGAGCATCGTCTGCCTCCCGGGCGCGATTATTCCTCGTCGTGCTTCACATGGTATTCGCCGGTCTTTTCATCCTTGACCAGCGTTCCATGCGCCTTGTTGCGGTGTTCGCGCATCTTGCGCTTGTGCTTTTTCGAAAGCTTCGCGGCATCTGCCGTAAAGCGCTTGTAGAACCACCAGACCGCCGCCGCAGCGGCGATAAAAAAGAGTATGCGCGTCATTTCCCGTTCGCTTTCAAAGTCCGAAGCGCGCCCACAATGCCCTTTCTTCGGCGGCTTGCGCAAGACCAGTCGCGGCGGCTGCGGCGATCCGTTCCGCGCCGTGCGTGGCGATGCCCGGCTGGCGGCGACCGAAAAGGCCGCGGCCCGCAAAGACGGGAAGAAGCTTCACATCCTTGCCGTAGCGTTCCTTCAAGGTGGTCGACAGATCACCGAGCCCGTCAACAAGGCCCAACTCGACGCCCTTCGCACCCGTCCAGAACAGACCGGAGAAGAGATCGGGATTGTCCACCAGACGGCTGCCGCGACGCGATTTCACCATATCGATAAAGACGCCGTGCACTTCAGCCTGCAGCGCCTTCAGGTGCTCCACATCGCTCGCCTTTTCCGGCTGGAAGGGATCAAGCACCGACTTGTTTTCGCCAGACGTATAGACGCGGCGCTCGACGCCGATCTTCTTCAACAGTTCAGGGAAGCCGAAACCGCCGGAAATGACGCCGATGGAGCCGACAATCGAGGTGGGATCGGCGATGATTTCATCACCGGCCAGCGCGATCATGTAGCCACCGGAGGCGGCGACATCTTCCACGAAGACGAAGACCTTCTTGTGTTTTTCGGCGGCCAACTGGCGGATGCGGGTGTAAATCTGGCGCGCCTGCACGGGCGAGCCGCCCGGCGAATTGATCAGGATCGCCACCGCCGGGGCCTTCTTCATGGAAAAGGCCTTGTCCAGAACCGTCGCGACACCGGCCAGATTGAGCGCCGGGCGCAGCGCATTGCCGCCTGCCATGATGGCACCGGAAAGACGCACAACGGGGATGATGGTATTGTCCTTGCGGAAGCGCTTGGGCAGGAGGTTCTTCAGGAAGTCTTTCATGGCTCGACCCTTTATCTCAGGCTTTCCATGTATGGTCTGACGGAAAAATCACAATGGGCGGCGCAGAAAATGCCGGGAATGGGAGGCAAGCTCACCGGCCCGTGCGCTTCAAAACCGCGCGGCCATTGTTCAGATCATCGACAAAGGGCGTGAAGGCATGGGCCTCGCCGTCATGCATGACGAGGCCGGGGCGAAGGTTGAGCCTTGCGCGTGAGCCCTTGATGGCGGTTGCAAGCAGGCGCACGGCACTTTCCCCGGCGCGCGGATAGATCGGCGTCAGTTCCAGCCCGCCGAAACGGCGACCACACGCGGCGATGATTTCGGCCATCGATTGCGGGCGGGCAATCAGCGAAAGCTGGCCGCCGGGCTTCAGAATGGCGCCTGCGGTGCGTACCCAATCCTCGAACAGACCTTGCGTCATCGCATGGGCCTCGGCCTTCAGCGCATCGGGCGTGCGGCGATCCTGATGATCATTAAACGGCGGATTCATGATGACGTGATCGAAGGCATCATCATCCAGACCGGCGGCGCGGCGGGCGTCACCCTTCAGCGTCACGTCGGCGACGATGACATTCACGCGCCCCTTAAGATGCGCATTTTCGGTAAGGTTCAGGCTTTTGCGGGCGTATTCGGCCATTTCTTCAGCGCGTTCGTAAAGCGTCACCATCGCTTGCGGCACGCGGGCGGCGACGGCCAGACCAGCAGCCCCGGCACCGGCCCCCAGATCGGCAACGCGCACCGGCCCTTCGGCATCAACCAGAGAAGCCAGCATCATGGCATCCATGCCGGCGCGGTGCCCCCGGCCCTTTGGCTGCACCAGATGGAAGGCGCCCCGGTGGAAGGCATCAATGGTTTCGATAATCGTCACGCAAGAAGCTCCGCATCCAGACCGGCATCTTGGAGAATCAGCCGCGCCTCCTCGGCCCGATCGCCCTCCACCAGCAGACGGCGCGGCAAAAGGCCGAGCGATCCTTCCAGAACGCTCATCGACTGATCGGCCACCATCGTCAAAATTCCCGCATCCTTCAAAAGGCTTTCAGCAAAGGAAAGTATGACGGCATCATTGGTGCGGATCAGTTCCTTCATTTCAGTCTTTCCTTCTAAATTGCCGCATCTAAACGATTCACACTTGCCCCGCCCCCGGCCACTTTTTATCTTATAAGCAGTTAGTAAACAGGAGTCCGGTCTCGTGGGCGTCGTCATACCGCTTGAAGAAGGCAAAAATAAACAGGCTTCGGTCAAGCCGCTCGTCGATCTGACACGTCCCGACATGGAGCGCGTCAACCAGCTTATCCTATCGAAAGCCGGTTCCGATGTGCAGATGATCCCCGAAGTGGCAAACCATCTCATCTCGTCGGGGGGCAAGCGCCTGCGCCCGATGCTGACACTCGCCTCCGCCGCCATGTTCGGTTACGAGGGCGAAGGTCACATCAAACTCGCCACCAGCGTGGAGTTCCTGCACACGGCCACGCTTCTGCATGATGACGTGGTGGATGAAAGCGACCTGCGCCGCGGCAAGTCCACGGCCCGCACCATCTGGGGCAATCAGGCCAGCGTGCTCGTCGGTGACTTCCTGCTGGGCCAGTCGTTCCGCATGATGGTCGAAGTCGGCTCGCTCGATGCGCTCGACGTTCTGTCCACGGCCTCGGCGGTGATTGCCGAAGGCGAGGTGCTGCAGCTTTCCGTCGCCAAGAAGATGGAAACGACCGAGGACGATTATCTTTCGGTGATTCGCGCCAAGACGGCGGCGCTCTTTGCCGCTGCCGCCGAAGTGGGGCCGATCATTGCCGGAACCGACCGCTCGACCCGCAATGCGCTGAAATCCTATGGCATGAACCTGGGTCTGGCCTTCCAGCTGGTCGATGACGTTCTCGATTACGGCGGCAAGGCTGTCGATCTGGGCAAGAATGTCGGCGACGACTTCCGCGAAGGCAAGATCACGCTGCCGGTCATCCTTTCCTGGCGGCGCGGCACGGATGATGAACGTGCCTTCTGGCGCAAGGCCATCGAGCAGGGAGATTCGAGTGACGCGAACCTTGAAAAGGCACTCGGCCTGATCACCAAATATGGCGGTCTGACGGACACCATCGCACGTGCCGAGCATTATGGTGCCATGGCCCGTGATGCGCTGGCACCGCTTCCGGATGGCCCGCACAAGAACGCCCTGATGGAAGTGATCGACTTCTGCATCAGCCGCGTGAACTGATCGGGATTTTCTTGCTCCCCTGCTGCAAAAAAGCCATTCTGCGCGTGAATGACTCGTCGGCGGATTTTCACTCCCGCTCCGTCCGGCATTGTCGGTGTATTGTATGAAAGGCCTGTCCATGCGGCAAAGTTTTGCCCTTCGCTTCGTCTCCGGGACGGCGCTTGCCGTCTTGTTGTGCTTCACCAGCCTGCCCGCCAGCGCTGAAGAGGCCAAGCCCGAGGCTCCTGCCGCTGAGGTTCCCTTCTCCGTGGATAGTGTCACCAGCTTTTCCGGTGCGCTGCTGGCAGCGGGAAATGCTGATACGGACAAGGATTACCCAACGGCTGCGGCGCTTTACAAGAAGGCGCTGTCCTTCGAGCCGGGCCATGTCGAGATCCGCGAACGGCTGATGTATGCGCTGTTGATGAGCGGCGAGTTCGAGGAAGGCGCCAAGCTTGCCGAAGAGCTGAAGAACGACGAGTCCTTCCAGCGCATCACCAATATTGTCCGCGCCACGGATGCCATTCGCCGCGCCGATTACGCGACGGCTGAAACGCTTCTGAAATATGAGGGGCCGAACGATCTCGACCGCCTGACCAATGCACTTCTGGTGGCCTGGGCGAAAGCCGGTGCGGGCAAGGGCGCAGACGCCGTGACCATGCTGGAAAAGATGAAGGGGCCGGAGTGGTACGGCATCTTCACCAATTACAATGCCGGGGCGATTGCCATTCTTTCCGGCGACCACGCCAAGGCGCGCCGTTTCCTCTCCGCAGCCGTGACGGATCGCGATGGTGCCGGCACGGCGCCTGATACGTTTACGCGCGCCGTGATGGCGCTGGCGCGGCTTGAGGCTGGCGACGGCAACAAGCAGAAGGCGCTCGACAGCGTTTCGGCCGGTGAAGCGGTGCTCACCAATTATCCGCCGCTGAAAGCGCTCAGGGCCGCCATCGAAAAGGACGAGCCGCAGAAGCAGCAGATCGCAACCGCGACCGAAGGGGCCGGTGGCGTTCTCTTCTCGCTGGGTGGCGCGCTCAACCGTCCGGGAGCCGAGGATATTGTCGGGCTTTACCTGCGTCTGGCCCATTCGCTTGACCCGCAAAGCGCCGACACGCTGATCCTTCTCGGCGGTATTGCCGAAGGTCTGGAGCGCCCGAAGGATGCCATCGATTTTTATCGCAAGGTTCCGGCGGATTCGCCGATGCGCCGCATTTCCGAACTGCAGCTGGGCCTTGCCCTGGCCCAGACCGGCGACGTGACCGATGCGCGCCAGCACCTGAAGCAGTTGATCGAGGCTGATCCGAGCGATCTGCGCAGCTACCTTTCCTATGGCAGCGTGCTTTCCGACGCCAAGGATTATCAGGCGATGGCGGAGAATTATGATCGCGCCGTCGCGGTCATCGGCAACAATGCCAAACCGATCAACTGGTCCATCTTCTTCCAGCGCGGCATTGCCTATGAACGCCTAAAGCAGTGGGACAAGGCCGAGCCGAACTTCGTCAAGGCGCTGGAACTCAACCCCGACCAGCCGCAGGTTCTAAACTATCTCGGCTATTCCTGGGTCGATATGAACAAGAACCTCGACAAGGGTCTGGAAATGATCCGCAAGGCGGTCGAGTTGCGCCCGGATGATGGCTATATCGTCGATTCGCTTGGCTGGGCCTATTATCGTCTGGGCCGCTTCGATGAGGCGGCGGTTGAGCTTGAGCGCGCCTCTTCGTTGAAAGCGGGCGATGCAACGATCAACGACCATCTGGGCGATGCCTACTGGCGCGTGGGCCGCAAGCTGGAAGCCGGCTTCCAGTGGAACCGCGCGCTGACGCTGAAGCCGGAACTGGCCGAAATTCCGAAGATCGAGGAAAAGATCAAGAACGGTCTGCCCGATCTTTCGCCCGAGGAACTGGCCAACAGCGAAGTGCAGCGCAAGAAGGCCCGCGAGGAAGCGGCTGCCGCCGAAGCCCAGCAGAAGGCCGAGGATGCCGCCGAGGAAGAAGGTGCAGCCGCCGCCACGACCGGCACCTACACCGTCGTCAAGGGCGATACGCTGCGCAAGATTGCCGAAAAGGTTTTCGGTGATGGCGACCGTTTCCTCGAACTCATCAAGGTCAATCCGGCCCTGCAGAAGCGCCCGAATGTGCTGACGCCCGGCCAGATTCTGGTTGTTCCTGATAAAGTCGATTGATCCCGGCTGCGATGATCAGCGAAAGCGCCCCTGCCAAGATTAACCTCGCGCTGCATGTGACCGGCCAGCGCGAGGATGGCTACCACCTTCTCGACAGCCTTGTGACCTTTGCCGACCGGGGCGATACACTGATTGCGCTGAATGCTGAGGCCGACCGCTTCACGATTTCCGGACCGTTTTCTGCGCCGCTTGAATCCGAAACCGACAATCTCGTGACCCGCGCCCGCGATACGCTGCGCGCTGCCATTCTGGCTGAGGGCGGCGTGGCACCGCCGGTGGCGCTGCATCTGGAAAAGAACCTGCCGATTGCCTCCGGCATTGGCGGCGGTTCTGCCGATGCGGCGGCCACGCTGCGCGCCCTGTCTCGCCTTTGGCAAAGCCCTCTTCCCGCCGAGGCGCTCGCCCGGATTGGCCTTTCTCTTGGCGCAGACGTGCCGATGTGTCTTGAGGGGCGACCGCTCATCGCCCGCGGCATTGGCGAGGCTCTCTCGCCCGTTGCCAGCCTGCCAGCGCTTGCCCTTCTCCTCGTCAACCCGCTGAAACCCGTTTCAACGCCCGAGATTTTCCGCCGCCTGACCCGGCGCGACAATCCGCCGATGTCGGATGTTCCAGGCCGCTTTTCGCTGCCGGAATGGAGCGAGTTTCTGGCAGGGCAGCGCAATGATCTGGAAGCGGCGGCGCGCCAGCTTGTTCCCGATATCAGCCGTATTCTCACGCTCCTGAACCTCACCGGCGCGCATCTGGCCCGCATGTCCGGTTCGGGTGCCACCTGCTTCGGCCTTTTCGAGACCATCGAGGCGGCGCGGGCGGCGGAACGCAACCTCAAGGCCGCGCAGCCCGACTGGTATGTTCAGGCCGTGACCACCATTTCGGGAGACAGGGAATGACAGGCGATACCTCCGACAAGCCGTTCATTGCACTGTCCATCGCTGTGCTGACCGTTTCCGACACGCGCACGCTTGCCGATGATCGCTCCGGCGATGTTCTTACCACGCGCATTGCCGAAGCCGGGCACCGCCTTACCGCGCGCGCCATTGTGGCCGACGATATCGAGGCCATTCGCCAGACCGTCACGGGCTGGGTGGAAACCGGGGCCGCTGATGTGATCATCACCACGGGGGGCACCGGCTTTACCGGGCGCGACGTGACCCCGGAAGCCCTTGAGCCGCTGTTTTCCAAGCGCATGGACGGGTTTTCGCAGGTCTTCCACCGCATTTCCTTCGACAAGATCGGCACGTCCACCATCCAGTCGCGCGCCACGGCGGGGCTGATCGGCACGGTCTTCGTGTTCTGCCTGCCGGGATCGCCGGGGGCCTGCAAGGATGGCTGGGACGGTATTTTGAAAGACCAGCTCGACTACCGTCACCGGCCCTGCAATTTCGTGGAAATCATGCCGCGGCTTGACGAGCATCTACGCCGCAAGGGCTAATCGTCGCATTGAGTCCGATAACGTCGTCGGTTCAGAGATTTGCGCTTTGGGTTGCTATTTTTTGCCTTCGTGAACTAGCTGCACCGGGATGTAACCCGAGTACTCTCGCCATCAACGCCGTCAGGTTCTTTTCTCCACCTGTCACCATGGCAGGAAAAATGCGGAAAAGCTCGTAATAGCAATTCGATCCTGATGTGTCGGGAAAGCAACCGGCAATAGGAAGCGGCACCCAGGTGAGCGGCCTAGCCTCGGCGATGATCAGAGTTTTTACGATCTGATTGTCTCGATTTATCGATATTGTATGCTCCTCATAGGGAAGCAAAAAAGTTTCATATGACGTTGATGAACTGACTGAGACGGTTACTTTTGATGAGCCCCCGGGCGTCTCCGACCTACGCGAAACGCACATCCCATTCACCAGTTTGCCATTCTCGATATAGCCAGACGGCATGTTTTCCAGGCGTTGCTTTCCTGTCGCTTTCCAAAGTCGCTTACACACGGGATCGACCGCCATTCGCAATGCAAAAATCGGACTCCTGCCATCGGGGTTTTTTTCATAAACGATTGGGATATCAAAGTCGCTCAGCAGTGATGTTGGCATGGAGGCTAGCACAGTGTTCTCAGAATTGACGATGAGGACACTGCCTGGATCGAATGCTATAGTGACGTCAGCGTTAACGGCTTCGAGGCGGTTTTCCAATTTCCATAGCTGATAATGGCTCAT
>Ga0209794_1000744_pt1 | contig 36694 bp, 29 predicted proteins | sample EBPBio232013_DNA_FD_185869 | JGI IMG/M metagenome (GOLD analysis project Ga0209794, IMG submission 185869) | Wastewater treatment Type I Accumulibacter community from EBPR Bioreactor in Madison, WI, USA - Reactor 1_5/23/2013_ DNA (SPAdes)... | ecosystem: Engineered > Bioreactor > EBPR >... | reverse complement strand
GGCAACGGCTGGCCACCGATCTGCGCCCGCGCCACCTGGGCCGCATCGCCCAGGTCAAACCCTTCGAAGCGCTGCCTCAAGTGGTGCTGGACGTGGCGGATGGCCGCAACCGAGGACGCAACGTGATTGCCGTCAACCCCACCCCATGACCGCCGCCGCCCTGGCCGCCCGCGCCATCCTGGGCCTGCCCGTCCACACCGCCCTCAAATCCCCCGGCGCCAGCGCCGTCATCTACGGCGGCGTGGATGCGAAAGGCATCGTCTTCGAAGGCGTTGCCGAAGCCCTGCAAGACCCCCAGACCGACCTGCGCCTGTTCGGCAAACCCGAGAGCTTTGCCAAGCGGCGTATGGGGGTGGCGTTGGCTTGGGATGCGGATGTGGAGCAGGCCCGCCAGCGCGCCAATGCGGCAGCGGCCAAGGTGAAGCCGCAAGTCGCCTCACGTTGTGCTTGATTTATTATTGACGAAAGAAATTTTGTTAACAACAAACTGCGTTGACCTTCACGTGCCAACAGCAAGTTGCGTTGTTGTTAATAAAGACGAGAAAATTGATATCAAATCAGTTCGATGTTGGTTGGTGAATGACGACGCCATTTGTCATTAAAATAATATAAATTATTGACGACAAATTCAGGCAAGCCGCAGCCTCATGGTTCTCGACACCGACAACGCCGTCCATTACCACCTGGGCAAGTTCCCGCCCTCTCAGCTTGACTTTGGCCGGCTGCTGCCCGGCCTGCTGGACGCCACCGCCGCACTGGCACGCTACGACCAGATGCTGCGCGGCATGCACAACAGCGAAATCTTCCTGGCGCCCCTGCGCGGCCAGGAGGCGGTGATCTCCTCCCGCATGGAGGGCACCATCAGCACGCTGGACGAAATCCTTCAACTGCAGGCTGAATTTGGCGACGACGACGAGGGCGCCGCCACCGAGTTCCGGGCCGACGTCATCGAAACCGCGCTGTACCGGCGCGCCCTCAACACCGCCCAGCGCCAGCTCGAAGAAGGCCGGCCGCTGACCGAATCGCTCGTCAAAAGCATCCACCGCCAGCTGCTGTCCTTTGGGCGCGGCGCCAACAAGTCGCCCGGCGAATACAAGCGCGAGCAAAACTACATCGGCGAGCGCGGCAGCCGCAAGGTCAGCTTTGTGCCCATCGCGCCCGAGCACCTGACGAGCGGCACCGAGGCCTTGTTCAAGCTGGCGGGTGATGGCGCCATGCCGGTGCTGCTGCGCACCGCGCTGGCCCACGCCGAGTTCGAGTCGCTCCACCCCTTTGAAGATGGCAACGGCCGCGTCGGCCGAATGCTGATCACGCTGATGTTGTGGCAAGGCGGCGCCATCAGCGCGCCGCACTTCTATATCAGCCGGTACTTTGAAGACCACAAAGACGACTACATCCACCGCCTGCGCGAAGTGTCGGCCAACGACGACTGGGACGGCTGGTGTCAGTTCTTCGTGCAGGCGGTGGCGCAGCAGGCCGTCCGCAACCTGGAGGTGGCGCAGAGCATCCGCGATTTCTACGAGGACATGAAGCAGCAGTTCATCAAGCTCCTGGCGTCCAGATACGCCGTGGCCGCGCTCGATTACCTGTTCACGTCCCCGGTGTTCAGCAACAGCCGGTTCACCAGCAAGGCCGGCATCCCGTCACAAACGGCGGCGCGCTTTACCCGCGTCCTGTTGCAAGCGGGCCTGCTGGAAACCGTCATCGAGCCTGCGGGCCGACGCTCTGCGGTCTATCGGTTTGAGCCGCTGATGGCGAGGGTGCGGGTTTAGGTGGTCGCCGTAATGCGCGGCATGAGGTGTCCAGAAACCACCCGCAAGATGATCAGACTGACCTACGCCTGATCGGCAATCCCGAGAGCTTCGCCAAGCGGCGGATGGGGGTGGCGTTGGCGCGGGGTGCCGACGTTGAAGAGGCGACGGTGAGCGCGAAGAGGGCGGCGGGGACGGTGAGGCCGGTGCGGGCAGTGTGGTGAGCCTATCGCGAAGGAAAGCAGCGTGCGCCGTTTCCTGTCTTTGAGTTGAAGGAGTGAACGGCTGGTTCGCAGCGGGTGCAGTCTTCCGCTGCAGGTTGCTGGATCCAAGCCCCGGGGCATGAAGCCGTCATTGGAATGCCTGTCTCTGCGCCGGCAGCGATGACCGTTGTCGAGAGTGAAGCAGCCTGCCAAGTGGCTTGGCGGCCGCGCGCCACTCCTACTCTTCGCCGTACTCAAACTTCCGAAGGGCAATGGAGCATCCGCACGACGACGCTCACTCTCACTCATACCGGAGCTGAAGGCCAAGTTATTCAAGCTCGACCGCTTGCCGCGCACGCGAACGGCGATCTTCAAAGTGACAGGTCGAATGCGTTCTATTAAGCGTCACAAACGAAAGGTCCAACGGTCGAAAGCATCTCGACGCACTACTCCCATGGAATGGTCAGCGTCTTGCCGGGTGCGCCCGTCGAGAGCAGGACGACTGAGCTGCCGTAGTCGAGCACCAGCAATCCCTGCGGCACCGAATAGGTCGGTAATACGCGGCCGCTCAAGCGGGCTGCGAGGGTTACGTCTCCGTGCAGCGTGTCGGCTGATGCATCCAGCACAACTTCCCCGATGCGGCTGCAGTTGCCGGGGTTTCGCGGATCGAACAGTGCTGCGTCATGCAACTCGACGAGCCAGACCAGACGCGGCAACTCGATGGTGCGATACCAGTCCTTCAAGGCTGGATCGAGTTCCTCATCGTTCAATGCCCATCTGCGGAACGCGTGCCGGCGCACAAGCAGTGTGCGAAGCACGATATCTCCCTCCGGCGTGAGTCGAGGCGGCTTGCCGGTGTCATAGCCAGACAGCACGACGCAACTGAAGGCCAGGGCCTTCAATGCAGCCTGTTCAGCCTCTTTGGCTGTCATATGGACGGCTTCCGGCAGCGGCACGATCAGGTTCTTCGCATGCTCAAGGCAATAGTCCTTTTGCAGCGGATCGCCCGACGTGATCGGCAGGTACGGTCCCGTGTTGTCGTTGTGGATGATGAGTGCGTCCACCCAGTCCGATGCGGGGCGATATCGAATGCCAAGCGGGGTCACGATGCGGGTCGTATCTACTGCAGGATGTGCGACGAGTTGGCGACCTATGCACACCACGGCGTGGCCGCCACTCGTCGGAAACAGCGTCGCAATCACCGGCAGGCCGGACTCAATGTATGGCGCCGCCTGCTCGATGACCTGCGCGGCCGTCGGCGACATGCTCGGTGGGGTGGGGTCACAGGTCAGGGCCAGCGGATCGTGGCCGGATGAGCGCACGGCCTCTAGCATCTGCTCGATGACAAGACCCTGCCGGCCCGGAAAGACGCGGTCGAGCGCGACGTAGCGAGTGGCCGCACGCGTAAGGTCGGCGGGGTTGTAGGCGGTATTGCCGACCCGCTTCATCTGGGTCCGCAGCGCGATCCAGATGCTCGCCTGGGCGCAAGCGCCCACCGCGTTGTCTTGCTGCAGGTACGGAGTACCGCAGACCTGGAAGTCCTTGCCGGCAATATGCACAGGAAAGCATTCGTGGCAGGTCACATCGCAGACGTGCGCGGGAATCAGGATTGAGGCGCCGACGGGCGCGTGCCGCAGGGGACGGAATGTCACGAACCCAAGGTACTGGCGCGAAGGCTCGGCCAGGTTGTCGAGGAAATCGAGCACCGCTCGGGCACCTAAGGCCTCCCCCTCTACTTGTGCTCGCATGGGCGCAGCGAACGCATGCAAGCGCGAGCACAGATGCGAGATCACGCGGTGCTGCTTGCTATAGAACGCTTCGTGTTCAGCGAGGAAGTCTGGGTCGCGGACAGAGTCTTGAAGGAGCAGGGTCTGGGCGCCGATCCCGCGGAGGTGTTCGACGACCCGCTGGAAGGGCACCAGCGGCTGCCCGATGAGCGCGAACCGCTGCATATCGGAGGCCGGCGGCACGATGGTGCGCAGGAGTTCTGATGCGTCGGCGATCGATTCGAGATCGATGAAGCGGTAGCGAAGACTCATGCGTGCATTTTTGCACGCAGTGAACCACTGAGTTAAGTTAGCGCACAGTCAGACGCAGATTTTCAACCGGCACTGTACGCTCGCGCTCCCGCAGGGCCAGCACGTCGTCAAGCATCGCGTTGGATAGCAACTCGTTCAGCTTGGCGCTGAGTTGCTCCGGTATCTGCACCGCCTGGCCGGGAGCGCGGAGAGTCTGCTTCACCATAGGTCTGGCGAGGTCCGCAACAAACTCCAGAGCGCCAGCATCGATGATCGGCATGGGCAGACTCCTGTAAGTTTGACGGCTAAAAAGCCGTGGATTATGGACTGGAATCCCCGATGCGTCCAGCGCGCATCGGGGATTTCCTTATTTCCAGACGTTAGCACATCGTCAACGTCCGCGACAGTGCGAATTGCACGGCAATTTCGGCACCCAGAACTGAAAAAGGGGCCGAAGCCCCTTGGAGGAGGATATTCGAACCCCTTCGATCAACCGGAGTGCAGGCGCCTGCACCACGCCCAAAACCGCGCAAAGGCAGAAATTTTGGGCATTAGCACCTCTGCATTCAGCGGGGGCGGAGCGGCCTCCACTGCTGCGGACCCGTTCGCGGGCAAATCCCGCTGCTGCCGTTCGTAATACTGTTGCTTTGACGCCTTGTCCCAAACTCGCCCGCGCGCGATGGCGCGATCCGACATGTCCCCCGCCCTCCAGATCGCTCCGTTCTCGATGAAGTAGTGCGAACGGCAGGGAAAGGCCCAGTTGCCGATCGACGGCATCAAGGTCACCCCCTGCCGGCCGAAACTGATCGACCAATCGGTCGGTGATAGAGGTGTGACAACCTCGCGGCCGCAGCCGCAGGCGCAGAGATGACCGGCGACATCCCCATCCGTGGTGACGTACAAGGTGAGGGGCCGCAATGCCTCCGGCAGCGCGGCGACCACCTCGCACCTGAACCGGAGGCGCTTCACCGCCGTTCGAGCCGGCTGAGCTGGTTCAGGTTCACGCTGAACGTCGTCTCATACTCTTCGTGGTCATCCAGGTAGAAGCCGCTCATGCGCTTCCACTTGGCGACCGCCAGACCGGCATTCAAGCAGTTGAAGTCGGCGACCTGGATGTTCGAGGCATAGAGTTCCTCGTCGCGGTCGGCGCGCGGAATGCGCGCCAGTGCGATGTCCCGGGTCGAGGGGGTGCTGACCGTCACGCGGCACGTGCCCCAGATCGATTCCTGATCGTCGGAGAGGTTCAGGCCCATGCCGGCATCGATCACCGTCACTCCCGTTTCGGCCAGTGCGCGCAGGACCAGCTGCCTGACTTCGCCGCGATCGACGCAGAGGAACACGTAGTCGAATCCGGCAAGCTCCATCACGTTGCCTTCGTCGATCATGACCTCGTGCGGCACCACGCCACGGCGCATCGTCGAGTAGTGCTCGCTGAGGTATTTCACCTTCGTGATGCCGCGATCCAGGATCTCCCGCGAGATGGCGCCTGGCAAGCGGAACGCGTTGTGCGGCCGCAGCAGGTCGGCGTCGAACAGGTGAATTTCAACCACGTGCGTCTTGGCAACCAGGTCCAGTGCGTAGCTGCCCGTGCCGCCCAGGCCGACGAACGCAATCCGCTGTTGGCGGAAGCGCGCCGCGAGACGCTGGATACCGGCTCGGCTTGACGCGGTGTCCTGGTACAGGAACACCGAATCATCCTCGATCGGCTCGTGGGTCCGGAAGGTCCGTGCGTCGGCGGTGGGGTCCAACGCCTTGGCCTGACTCGAGATGACCCGCACGTAGGTGGTGATCTTCTCGTAGTAGCTCTCGTAGTAGCCGCGCTGCGGCTTGTTGGAGAAATGATGCCGCGCCGTGATCCCCTCGGCCAGCTTGAACTCCGCGCTCTGGCACCGGATCTGAACGAGATCAGCGCCGTTGGCTTTGCACGGGTGTTCGCCGATGAAGTGGACCTGGTGCGTAGGCGGCCGACCGAGCACGTCCGGCATGGCCGTGGTCAGTTCGGACACGATGATCCCGCGCGCGACCTCCTTCTTCGCATTGACGTACGGGACCGAGTGGACCAGCAAGAAGCCGGGCCGGACCTCGATCTCGTAGCCCTCGTCGATAAGGCGCTGCAGCTCCGGATTAAGACTTATCAGTCGGTGTGACATAGAACTTCATCCCTTCTTTGACGATGACGGATTGGCCTTCCACCAGCGAACCGTTCGGGTTCTGGCGTGGGCCAGAGGCGTAGTCGATCGAGTAGATGATCTGCTCGCTCGGTCCCGCTTCGGGATAGGCGAGCTTGACCACTTCCCAGTAGCTCAGCTGGCGGCGGTCGACGACGCGGTCCCGGGAGTTGACCTTGATCGTGATGCTGACCGGGCGCGTGATGAAGCGCTCGGTGCCCGCGCTTGAGAGGTCAACCATCTCCTTGTCCTCGATCAGCCGGTCTTCACCCCCGGCCGGCGCGTCCAGCCAGACATCGGTGGTCGCGGACGGCACCTCAGCCAGGCGCTTGATCGTGCTGCCAGAGATGCGCGTCGCGCCCCAGTCGAACGCTCGCTCGTCCAGGAAGAAGCGGTACGAGCGGTCGCTGCGGAACACGAGAAACTTCTCGGCACCAGCGCTGCGAAGGTCCACGGTCTCATCCGGGCGAACCGTCTCCAGCGCACCATCGCGCAGGACTTGGAACACCAGGAAGTCGCTCGCAGGACGCGCGCACGCGGCGGCCAAGATCTGGCTGCCTGTCACCACCGGATCGTCGACCACCACCGGCACGAACCGCATCGCTTGATCTCCGATCTGGATCTCGAACGGGCCGTGCTCACGAACAGGACGGCCGGCCGACACCGCGGCGTAGACGTCCTCGATACCTTCATCAGATTGCTTGCTCATTTTCAGCTTTCGGTTGTTCACGCGGAGAGCCGCGCACTTCGTTTTGGCGCTTGCTCAACGAGGCCGCTGCTGAGCGCTTGATTGCAACTATGCACAAGCATGCTAAATTTGTCAAGCACTTTAAGCATGCTTTGAAAATTTAGCAAAAGCGCCTAGACTTAAGGCAGGCGGGCGGTCGTGGGGGTCACGGGTGCTGTCGCCAAATTGGGCAATCCGTGAAAGTCACCCTAGGTCAGTACCTTGCATCGATCCGCGACGATCGAAAGATGTCGCTCAGACAGGTCGAAGAGGCCAGCGGCAAGGAGGTATCGAACGCTTACCTCAGCCAGTTGGAGAATGGGAAGATTCAGCAGCCGAGTCCGACCATCCTCAACAAGCTGGCCGAGATCTACAACATCGACTATCTCAAGTTGATGGACCTGGCGGGCTATATGCCGTCTGCCGCAACACGTGGCGACAACCAGCGGCATGGAAGGATTGCCACTTTCGCGGAACACAACCTGACCCAAGATGAAGAGGCGCAACTCTTGAACTTCTTAAAGTTCATGCGTTCGCAAAAGGGGAGCTAATGAAGCCTGACGACAGCAGTCTTCATTCATTTGAACTAGCCGCTGTCGAAAGGCAGGCGCTGAACCTACTCAATCGAGCCTCGGCCTTGGATGTCTTCCCTACGCCAGTCGAAGACATCTTGGCCGCCGCAAAGCTGCGCGTCGCGCCCAAGGGTATGTTCGATACCGCAGCGTTTCTTGCCTTTGTCAATAAGAAGACCGCGCAGGCAGCTCAATCGCTGAAGTCCGCTCTTTCGAAAGTGTTCGGGCTTTATGACGCCAACGAGCAAATCATCCACATCGATGACAGCGTCGTTCCCTCCAAGCAGACCTTTCTGAAGCTCCACGAGGTCGGGCATCATGAACTGCCGACCCACCGGAAGATTTTTAGCCTCTTCCAGGATTGCGAGAGGACGCTTGCGCCAACAGTCGCCGACCAGTTCGAGCGAGAGGCAAACAACTTTGCGCGCTTCGCTCTGTTCCAAGGCGATGGGTACAGGCGCATGGCTGCCGATATGGCGATGGGAATAAAGACGCCCATGGCTTTGGCTAAGAAGTTTGGCGCTTCGCAGTACGCATCTGCGCGGGAGTTCGCCAGAACCAACCATCGCCAGTGTGTCGTACTCATCCTCGAACCCATCGAATTCGTGCCAGACGGGCAGACTTACGCCAATGTGCGTCGCATTGAAGCCTCACCATCCTTCGCTCAGCAGTTCGGAATTCCAACCATCGAACGGATCGATGTTTCTCACGCACTGGGCGGCCTCTTACCGGTCGGCAGGAAGATGACCAAACCTACTCTTTTGGTCTATAGCGACCGCAATGGCGACAGACACGAATGTCTTGGTGAAGCTTTCGACACCAAGCACAACGTGCTGCTCCTTGTCTATCCGATCAAGGCGCTGACAGGATCACCAATTGCACTGCCAGTGCAATTCAGCGCCAAGTAAACGGGTACCACTCAGTCACCGCAGGCAGGACCGGTCGTTCACGATTCGTCGAGGACCGCGCCCAGTCGAATACTCGGTCTCCGGGGTGCTGCGGACATACGCGCCACTGTCCGCCGAAAGGCAGCTACCGATCAGAGCCGCCGCCCAGGCCGCTGAGAGCGAATGACGCTGACCAGCCTGAAGCGGCCGCAGCGTAAGCCGGTGATAATTTTGCCGAGCAAACGCTTTGCAAAATTAAACGAACACGCTATGCTGCGCCCATGCGCCCCGCCGAGCCCGTTCACGACACATCTGCGCCCCCCCGTCGCGGCCGCCCGCCCAAGACGGCGGCTGAGCGTGACGAAGGCAACCGCCGCCAGGCGCTGATCACCGCTGCGGCGCGCTTGTTTCGCACCAAAGGCTTCGACGGCACCAGCACGCGCGACATTGCGGCGGCGGCGGACATGCAGAGCGGGTCGCCGTTCTACTTCTTTCAAAGCAAGCAGGCGCTGCTGCATGCGGTGATGCAGGAGGGCATGGCGCGGGCCGAGGCGCACCAGGCGCAGGCGCTGGCCACGCTGCCTGCGCGGGCCGCGCCCGAGGACCGGCTGCGCACCCTGGTGCGCCAGCACTTCGAGGTGCTGCTGGGGCCGGGCAGCGATTTCATCCCGGTGATGCTGTACGAATGGCGCTCGCTGGACGACGCGCAGCGCGCCAGCATCTCAGCGCAAACGGCCGCGTACGAGGGCGAGTGGATGCCGGCGCTGCGCGCGCTGCACCGCGCGGGCCGGCTGAAGGCGCGGCCGGCGGTGGCGCGGCTGTTCATCTTTGGGGCGCTGAACTGGGCGGTGCAGTGGTATTCGCCCGGCGGCAAGCTGTCGCTGGACGAACTGACGGCGCAGGCGTTGGCGCTGTTCATCGGAGAAACGGATCCCAGGAGCAGCGGTTGATCGCTCGCAACCTCAAGAAGGATCACATGTGTACTGAATTTCTTGGTTCCGTGGACAGACACCTGCGAGGTGACCACGTTCCGCACTCGACAGCACCGCGTTCGCCGCGCCATGCGGCGTTGCTCGTCCTGGCAGACGCGAGCCTGCCGCGTCCTCGCGCCTTGCACGGCACGCCGATCACGGCACTGTCGAGCGCGTTCAACGACCGCTTCTAGGATCATGTACCAGTCGATTTTTGCCCCCGGCCTGCTGGCGGGACAGGTGGTGGTGGTGACGGGCGGTGGCTCGGGCATTGGCCGCTGCACGGCGCACGAGCTGGCGGCGCTGGGTGCGCGCGTGGTGGTGGTCGGACGCAATGAGGACAAGCTGCGCGCGGTGGAGGACGAGATCACGGCCGATGGCGGCCTGGCCAGTCGCGTGGTGTGCGATATCCGGCGCGAGGAGTCGGTCTTCGTGGTGGTGGCCGCCATCATGGCGACGTTCGGTCGCATCGACGCGCTGGTCAACAACGCGGGCGGGCAGTACCTCTCACCGCTCGAGAAGATCGGCGCCAAGGGTTGGCGCGCGGTGATCGACACCAACCTGACGGGCGGCTTCTTGATGGCTCGCGAGTGCTTCAAGCAAAGCATGCAGGCGCGCGGCGGCGCGGTGGTCAACATCGTCGCGGACATGTGGGGCTCGATGCCGGGCATGGCGCACAGCGGCGCGGCGCGCGCGGGCATGGTCAGTTTTACCGAGACGGCGGCGCTGGAATGGGCGCCCCACGGCGTGCGCGTGAACGCGGTGGCGCCGGGCTACATCGCCAGCAGCGGCATGGACCACTACCCACCCGAGGCGGGCAAGATGCTGCGCCGCATGCCGAGCACGGTGCCGCTGGGCCGCTTTGGGACCGAGGCCGAGGTGTCGGCCGCCATCGTCTTTTTGCTCAGCCCGGCGGCCAGCTTCATCAGCGGCACGGTGCTGCGGGTGGACGGCGCGCGCCCGCAGGTGCGCATGGGCACGGGCGAGGTGGCGGCGCCGGCCGATGTGCAGCAGCGCACGGCGGTGCGGCCGTTTGACGGCTTTCACCGCTATGCCGAGCCCAAGGTGCTCAAGCCATGAGCAGCAGCTTCACGTCCAGCTGGAACCCGCAGTCGGCTCAGGCGCAGGCGCGCCGCGCGGCCATGCTGGCGCGCATCGAGGCCTGGCACGAGCTGGAAGAGCGCGCGGCGCACAAGTCCGCCGGCGCCAAACCGCAGTTCGACAAGCGCGGCCAGTTGCTGCCGCGCGAGCGCGTGGCCCTGCTGCTGGACCGCGGCGCGCCCTGGCTGCCGCTCAGCACGCTGGCGGGCTATCTGCAGGACACGCCCGACGCCGCCAAGTCGGTGCCGGGCGGCGGCATGGTGGCGGGCATCGGCTTTGTCGAGGGTGTGCGCTGCATGGTGGTGGCCTCGGATTCGGGCATTGACGCAGGCGCTATCCAGCCCATGGGCCTGGACAAGATCCTGCGCGCGCAAGAGATCGCGCTGCAGAACCAGCTGCCCTTCGTCCACCTGGTGGAGAGCGCCGGCGCCAACCTGATGCGCTACCGCGTCGAGGGCTTTGTGCACGGCGGCGCGCTGTTCCGCAACCTGGCGCGCCTGTCGGCGGCGGGGCTACCGGTGCTGACGGTGCAGCACGGCTCGGGCACGGCGGGCGGGGCGTATATGCCGGGGCTGTCGGACATCGTCATCATGGTGCGAGGGCGCTCGCGTGCCTTCCTGGCCGGCCCGCCGCTGCTGATGGCCGCCACGGGCGAGGTAGCGACCGAAGAGGAACTGGGCGGCGCCGAGATGCACACCAGCGTGTCGGGCCTGGGCGAATACCTGGCCGAGGACGACCGGCACGCCCTGGGGCTGGCGCGGCAGGTGGTGGCGCAGTTTCGAGGTATTTTTGGGCCAGATGTCGGTGTGAACATTACGCCATCAGCTATCAATACAGGAGCGTTTGATGCCGATGACCTGCTGGGCTTGATGCCCGCCCACCACCGCGAGCCGGTGGACATGCGCGAGGTCATGCTGCGCCTGGCCGACGCCGGCGCGCTGCTGGAGTTCAAGCCGCTGTACGGCAGTGCCACGGTGTGCGCGCAGGCGCGCATCGGCGGGCATGCGGTGGGCCTGATCAGCAACAACGGCCCCATCGACGTGGCCGGCGCCAACAAGGCCACGCACTTCATTCAGTGGATGTGCCAGCTGGGCCACCCCATCATCTACCTGCAGAACACCACCGGCTACATGGTCGGCACGCAGGCCGAACAGGGCGGCATGATCAAGCACGGCAGCAAGATGATCCAGGCGGTGACCAACGCCACGGTGCCGCAGATCACCATTCAGTGCGGCGCCAGCTTTGGCGCCGGCAACTACGGCATGTGCGGGCGTGGTTATGCGCCGCGCTTTCTGTTCAGCTGGCCCAGCGCCAAGACGGCGGTGATGGGCGGCGAGCAGGCCGCGCGCACCATGCAGATCGTGACCGAGGCCGCGCTGGCGCGCAAAGGCCTGCAGCCCGACGCCGAGCAATCGCAAAAACAGTTCGACCAGATCGTCGCCATGTTCGAGGCGCAGGCCGACGCCTTCTACACCAGCGGACTGTTGCTGGACGACGGCGTGATCGACCCGCGCGACACGCGCGCCGTGCTGGCTTTTTGCCTGGACACCATCGCAGAAGGCGCCGCGCGCAGCCCGCGGCACATGCAGTTTGGCGTGGCACGCATGTGAGATGGAACACCCCCCTGAGTCGCTGACGCGCCTTCCCCCCGGAGGGGGGACAACGCCAGTGCCCGGCGCAGGTCCGGGCACGGCGTTCGCTGGCTTGGCCTGCTCCGCGGCCTTCTGCAGGGCGCGCAGCGCCGCGAAGAAAGTGAATTCCCCAAATAACACCTGAGGAGACGACCCATGCAATGGACGCACGAGCACGAGGAAATCCGCAAGACCCTCACGCGCTACATCGACGAGCACATCAACCCCTACGTGGACGAGTGGGAGGCGGCGGAGATCTTCCCGGCGCACCAGGTGTTCAAAGGCCTGGGCGACCTGGGCCTGCTGGGCCTGACCAAGCCGGAGGAATACGGCGGCATGGGGCTGGACTATTCCTACTCGATCCTCATGGCCGAGGCCCTGGGCCACGTGAACTGCGGCGGCGTGCCCATGGCCATTGGTGTGCAGACCGACATGTGCACGCCCGCGCTGGCGCGCTACGGCAGCGATGAGCTGAAGCGCGACTTTCTGGCCCCGGCCATCGCGGGCGACATGGTGGGCTGCATTGGCGTCAGCGAGCCCGGCGCGGGCAGCGACGTGGCGGGCATCAAAAGCCACGCGCGCAAGGACGGCGACGACTACGTCATCAGCGGCCAGAAGATGTGGATCACCAACAGCTTGCAGGCCGACTGGATGTGCATGCTGGTCAACACCGGCGAAGGCGCGGTGCACAAGAACAAGAGCCTGGTGATGGTGCCCATGCGCGACGGGCCCAATGGCAAGTTGACCAAGGGCATCGAGATTGCCGGCAAGATCAAGAAAATCGGCATGAACGCCAGCGACACCGGCCTGATCTACTTTGACGAGGTGCGCGTGCCGCAGCGCTACCGCATTGGCGCCGAGGGCCAGGGCTTCATCTACCAGATGCAGCAGTTTCAGGAAGAGCGCCTGTGGGGCGCGGCCAGCTGCATCCAGAGCTTTACCAACGCCATTGACTGGACCATTGAATGGGCGCAGCAGCGCCAGCTGTTTGGCGCCACGCTGGCCGACCAGCAGTGGGTGCAGTTCAAGCTGGCCGAGGTCAAGACCGAGGTCGAATGCCTGCGCGCCCTGGTTTACCAGGCCTGCGAGCGCTACGTGGCCGGCCACGACGTGCTGGAGCTGGCCAGCATGGCCAAGCTGAAAGCCGGCCGCCTGGGCCGCCAGGTGCCCGACACCTGCATGCAATTCTGGGGCGGCATGGGCTACACCTGGGAGAACAAGGTCGCCCGCATGTACCGCGACACGCGCCTGACGGGCATTGCTGGCGGCGCCGACGAGGTGATGATGGGGATCATTGCCAAGATCATGGGGATCGCCAAGAGACCCATGCGATGAAGCGCATCCTCATCGCCAACCGCGGCGAGATCGCGCGGCGCGTGATCGCCACGGCGCGGGGCATGGGCATCGAGACGGTGGCCGTGTATTCGGACCCCGATGCCGACGCGCTGCACGTGCGCGAGGCCACGCTGGCCTTTGCGCTGGGTGGCAGCGCGTCGGCCGACAGCTACCTGCGCGTCGACCGCCTGCTGGAGGCCGCGCGCGCCACTGGCGCCGATGCGGTACACCCCGGCTACGGTTTTTTGAGCGAGGACGCGGGCTTTGCCCAGGCCGTGCAGGATGCGGGCCTGATCTGGATCGGCCCGCCACCGGCCGCCATCCGCGCGCTGGGCAGCAAATCAGCCGCCAAGGCGCTGGCCCAGGCGCACGATGTGCCCTGCCTGCCCGGCTACGCGGGCGATGACCAGAGCGACGCGCGCTTCGCGGACGAGGCGGCGCGCATCGGCTACCCGCTGATGGTCAAGGCCGTGGCGGGCGGAGGCGGGCGCGGCATGCGCCTGGTCCGTGAGGCGGCGCAACTGCCCGGCGCGCTGTCCAGCGCACGCGCCGAGGCGCTGGCCGGCTTTGGCAACGGCGATCTGCTGATCGAGCGCGCGCTGCTGGCGCCGCGCCACGTCGAGGTGCAGGTGTTTGCCGACGCGCACGGTCAGGTCATTCACCTGGGCGAGCGCGACTGCTCGGTGCAGCGCCGCCACCAGAAGATCATTGAAGAAGCACCCAGCCCCGCCGTCGACCCCGCGCTGCGTCAGCGCCTGGGCGAGTGCGCCGTGGCCCTGGCGCGCGCGGCTGGCTACGTGGGTGCGGGAACGGTGGAGTTTCTGCTGGATGGGGAAGCGTTTTTCCTCATGGAGATGAACACGCGCTTGCAGGTCGAGCACCCTGTGACCGAAGCGTTGACGGGCCTTGATCTGGTCGAATGGCAGATTCGCGCGGCGCGCGGCGAGCCGCTGCCGCTGCGCCAGGACGACGTGCGCTTGCACGGCCACGCCATCGAGGTGCGCCTGTGCGCCGAGGACGAGCACTTCACCCCGCACACCGGCCGCGTATTGCACTGGCAGCCGCCGCCGCACGCGGCCGAGTTCGCCCGCGCGCCGCTGCGGCTGGACCATGCGGTGCAGACCGGCACCGAGGTCACGCCGCACTACGACGCCATGCTGGGCAAGCTGATCGTGCACGCCGACACGCGCGACGCGGCCATCCACCAATTGGTCACCGCACTGGGTCAGCTGGAGGTGCTGGGCCTGCCGACCAACCGCGCGTTTTTGGCCAAATGCCTGCGGCACCCGCAGTTCCGCGCCGGGCAGGCGCTGATCCCCTTCCTCACGACGCACGGCGACGAACTGCGTCAATTGCTACAAATGGAGGAGCACTCTGCGCTAGACCCACTAGCGCCAGCGGCTGTTTTGGCATGCAACCCCCATGCCTTGGTCTGCCGCTTTGCGCTGCCGCTCCGGCTGACGCACCGCGACCGGCAGCTGGACCTGACGGTGCAGGCCGTGTCAGGCGCAGCCTGGTCGGTGGCGCGCACGGGCGAGCCGGCTACGCCGCTGGCCGTGTCCACCCAGGCGGATGGCAGCCTGGCCGTCACCACTGCAGGCGGGGTGCGCCAACGCCTGCGGGCAGTGCGGGTGCCCGCGGCAGGCAGTGGCGCCGAGCGCTGGCACTTGCAGTACGGCGCGGTGGATGGCTGGGTCGAGGACCGCAGCTTTGAACCCGCCGCCACCGCAGGCGCCAGCGGCGGCGCCAGCGAGCTGCGCGCGCCCTTCAACGGCAAGGTGGTACGCATCGCCGCGCAGGCCGGCCAGCCGCTGGCCGCAGGCGAGCCGGCGGTGGTGATCGAATCCATGAAGCTGGAGCACAGCCTGACCACCCGTGCCGACGCCGTGGTGGCCGAAGTGCTGGTCAGCCTGGGCCAGCAGGTGGCGCCGGGCCAGGTGCTGCTGCGCCTGGCGCCGCCACCGGATGGCGCCAAGCCATGACCGACGCCGACGAACTGCGCCAGGCGCGCGAGGCCCTGGCCGCTACGGTGGAGCGTTTTGCCCGCCGAGAGATCGCGCCGCACGTCAGCGCCTGGGATGCGGCGGGCGAGTTCCCGCGTGCGCTGTACCGGCAGGCGGCCGATCTGGGCCTGCTGGGTCTGGGCTACCCCGAGGCGCTGGGCGGCACGCCCGCGCCGCACGCGCTCAAGCTGGTGATGTGGGTGGCGCTGTGCCGGTACGGCGCCAGCGGCGGCGTGCTGGCCAGCCTGCTGTCGCACAACATCGGCCTGCCGCCGGTGCTGGCGCTGGGCAGCGAGACCGTCCAGCGCGAGGTGATCCCGTCCGTGCTGGCCGGCGAGCGCATCGCCGCGCTGGCCATCACCGAGCCCGGTGGAGGATCGGACGTGGCGCAGCTGAGCACGCGCGCGCGGCGCGAGGGCGATGAGTACGTGGTCGATGGCGAAAAAACTTTCATCACCTCAGGCATGCGGGCCGACTGGCTCACGGTTGCAGTCCGGACCGGGGAAGCCGGCTCCACAGGCGCCGGTGGCATCTCGCTGCTGCTGGTGCCGGGCGACAGCGCGGGCCTGTCACGCAGCCGGCTCGACAAGATGGGCTGGCAATGCTCCGACACGGCCCACCTGCGCTTTGACGGCGTGCGCGTGCCGGCGCGCTACCTGCTGGGCGAGGAAGGCGCGGGCTTCAAGGCCATCATGGGCAACTTCAACGGCGAGCGTTTTGGCATTGCCTGCGCGGCGCTGGGCTTTGCCCAGGCCTGTTACGACGAAGCCCTGGCCTGGGCGCAGCAGCGCAAGACGTTCGGCCGCGCCCTGGTCGAGCACCAGGTGCTGCGCCACAAGCTGGTCGATATGCAGCAGCGCACCCGCAGCACCGCCGCCTGGCTGGAGCAACTGGCCGCACGCGCCGACGCCGGCGACACCGGCGCCGACTGGGTGGGTGAGGTCTGCGTGCTGAAGAACCACGCCACGCAAGCCATGGCCTTCTGCGCCGACGCCGGCGTGCAGATTCTGGGCGGCATGGGCTACATGCGCGGCACCGTCTGCGAGCGCATCTACCGCGAAGTGAAGGTACTGACCATCGGCGGCGGCACCGAGGAAATCATGAAGGAGCTGGCGGCGAGACAGTGGAGGGTGTGACCCCTCTCGTGCCACCCGTCGCTACAGAAATTCCGAAGGCTGCGGAGCAGGACAAGTGCCGCAAGTTTTGCTATTTATACGATAGCATAGAACGATTTATCCACGCCGACATCTGGCCATTAATTCGGCTCTCTTCCGTTTCGTGTGGAACGCTACAGTTCAAGAGATTGAATTGACAGCGACCCAACAGGAGAGTGCCAAATGCAAGAAGCACTGTTTTGTCAGGCCCTTGGGCTGAGCGCGCCCTGGGCGGTGGAACGTGTTGCGTTGGATGTACAGCGCAGCCGCATAGACCTGTACGTTGCCTGGCACGGCAGCAGCGCACCATGCCCGGCCTGTACGGCTGCCGAGCAAAAGCTGCATGACCACCGCCAGCGCAGCTGGCGGCACCTGGACTTCTTTCAGTTCGAGGCCTACGTGCATTGCTCGCTGCCGCGTGTGGCCTGCAGCGTGTGTGGCCACACAAGCCAGCTGAGCGTGCCCTGGGCGCGCGAGGGCAGCCGCTTCACACTCATGTTCGAGGCACTGGCCCTGACGCTTGCGCGCGAGATGCCAGTGGCCGCCTGTGCACGCATTCTGCGCTGTGCGGACAACGCCTTGTGGCGCCAGATCGATGCCCATGTCGGCTTGGCACGCGAACAGGAAAGCTACGCGGATGTCACCTGCATCGGCATGGATGAGACCCGCTGCGCCAAAGGTCACAGCTACCTCACGGTGGTGCACGATCTGGCGCGCTCGCGTCTGATCCATGCCACGGCAGGCAAGGATGCCAGCACCGTGCAGCGCTTTGCGGCCGACTTCAAGAGCCATCAAGGCAGGCCTGAGGCCATCGAGGTGGTGTGCATGGACATGTCCAAGGCCTTCATCGCAGGAGTCGGCCAGCACCTGCCCCAGGCGGCCATCGCCTTTGACGGCTTTCATGTGGTGCAGTTGGCCAACAAGGCGGTGGATGCTGTGCGCCGTGAAGAGGTCAGGAGCGAGCGTTGGCTCAAGAACACCCGCTGATGCTGGCTCAAGGACCAGGGGCGGTGGACGCACAAGGAGCGGGGCAAGATGGACTGGCTGCCCCACAGCAGGCTCAAGACGGCCAAGGCGTGGCGCTTGAAGGAAGCGTTGCGGGACATCTACCGCAGTGCGGGCGCTCCGGCTCAGACCGCCCAAAGCAGTTTGGCACTCAAGAAGTGGCTGCAATGGGCGCAGCGCTGTCGCCTGCCGCCCTTCAGGGAGCTGGCCAAGACCATCAAGCAGCACTGGGTCGGAATACTCAAGGCGTTCGAGGCATCCCACTGGCACACCGGTTACGTCGAAGCGGTCAATTCACTGCTGCAAGCGGCCAAGGCCAAGGCGCGTGGCTATGGGAGTGTGCAGCACTTCATTGCCATGGCCTTTCTGATTGCCGGCAAGCTCACTCACCTGCCGCGCAATCCTTTGCAGCACGCAAGGCCCTAACCAAAACATCTGTGGGCTATGTCGGTTTCCACACGAAACGGAAGAGAGCCATTAATTCACCCAAGAAGCTTGCAGGTCTCCCATCCCCCTCAAAAGGCCGCGGAGCAGGCCAAGCCAGGAGCCGCTGCGCACGGCCGCCCGAAGCGGCCGGCTCGCCCCCCAGTGGGGGGAGGCGCCGCAGGCGCTTCGGGGGGCGTCCTATTTCAAATAATCAGAAACCACCTTCCACTTGCCATCCTGCAACTGCGATAGGCGCGAGGAGTCGCTGCCCAGGCGCTTGGTGGCGCTGAAGGTCATTTCGGCCGAGCCGAAAACGTCGGGCGGGATGGTCATGCTGTCCATGGCCTTGATGAAGCTGTCGGTGGTGAGGTTGGGGCCAGCCTTCTGGGCGCCCCTGATGAAGCTGTCGATGATCTCGTAGCCATAGACCGAGAACACCGCCGGGTCTTCGTTGAACTTGGTCTTGTACTTGTTGGCCCAGAAACGGATCGGTTGGGACGGGTCGTCCACATAGGGATTTTGCACCGTCATGGCGGCGTACATGCCGTCCATGGCCTTGCCGCCCAGTTTGTGGATCAGGTCGGTGTAGGCGGCGCTGGAGCCGACAAACGTGGGGCTGAAGCCGGTTTTGCGCGACTCGCCAATGGTGCCGATGGTCTCGCGGATGATGGTGCCCAGCGCCACGAAGTCGCAACCGGCGGCCTTCATGCGGGCCACCTGTGAGGAGAAATCGGTGGCGCCGCGCTTGAAGCTGGTCTTCTCGGCCAGTTCCATGCCGATCGACTTGGCGCCGGCCTCGGCGCCGCGCAGCACCTCCAGGCCGAACTCGTCGTCCTGGTAGATGGCGCACAGCTTCTTGGCGCCTTTTTCCTTGGCCAGCTTGGGCACGGCCAGACGCATCTGGTCGTAGTAGGTGGCGGCAAACGAGTACTTCAGGCGGTTCAGCGGCTCGTACATCTCGCGTGCGGCCGTCAGCGGGAAGAAGCTGATGACGTTCTTGTCGAACAGCACCGGAAAGGTGGCCACGTTCTGCGCCGTGCCGATGTGGCCGACCATGGCGAAAATCTTGTCCTGGTTGACGAGCTTTTGCGCGGCCAGCACGGCGCGCTTGGGGTCGTAGCCCGAGTCCTCGACCTTCAGGCTGAGCTTGCGACCGTTGATGCCGCCCTGCTCGTTGATCTCATCCACGCGCAGCATCATGCCCAGGCGCACCTGCTTGCCAAAGCCGGCCAGCGGGCCCGACAGATCCTGGATGGAGCCGAGCGAAATCTGGTCCTTGGACACTCCCTGAGACTGTGCAAGCGCGGGGCTGGCGGCGGCCAGGGTGCAGGCCAGGGCGGCGAGAGCGTACTTCGGTTGCATGGAGACTCCTTCTGGTTTCAAGGGGCGTGCGGACCGCGCCACACGGGGGTTTGACAGGAATTCTGCGCCGGGGGTTCGCGCCTGGTCCGCAGTGATAACCCTGACGCATCGGGCTTCATGTGCGGTACATGGCCTCGATCTGTGGCGCGTACTTGGTCTGCACCAGCTTGCGCTTGAGCTTCATGGTGGGGGTCAGCTCTTCGTCCTCGGCGGTGAGCTGGGTGTCGAGCAGGAAGAAGCGTTTGATCTGCTCGACCCGGGCGAACTTCTTGTTCACCTCGTCGATCACGCCCTGGATCAGGGCCTGCACCTCGGGCGCGCGGGTCAGGCTGGCGTAGTTGGAGAAGGGTACGTCGTGGTCCTGCGCGTACTTCTCGACGTTTTCCTGGTCGATCATGATGATGACCGTGAGGTAGGGCTTCTGGTCGCCGATCACCACCGCATCGGTGACGTAGGGGCTGAATTTGAGTTCGTTCTCCAGCTCGCTGGGCGTGATGTTCTTGCCGCCGGCCGTGATGATGATGTCCTTCATCCGGTCGGTGATGCGAAAGAAGCCATCGCCATCCACCGAGCCGACGTCGCCGGTGCGCAGCCAACCGTCGGCAGTAAAGGTCTCGGCCGTCTTCTCCGGCTGGTTCAGGTAGCCGGCGAACACGTTCGGGCCCTTGACCTGGATCTCGCCCGTGGCGGCGTCAATGCGCACCTGGTTGAAGCTGGCGGCCGGGCCGATGGAGCCGGGCTTGATGCGGTCTACCGGCACGCCGGTGGAGGCGCCGCAGGTCTCGGTCATGCCCCAGACTTCGAGCATGGGCACGCCCAGGGCCAGGTACCACTTGACCAGCTCAGGCGAGATGGGCGCGGCGCCCGTGACCAGAAAGCGCGCGCGGTGGATGCCGATGAGTTTGCGCACGTTGTCCAGCGCCAGCCAGCGCGCCACGCGGAACTGCGCCTTCAAGCTGGCTGGCACCGGTTGACCGGCCAGTACGCGCTCTGCGATGCGCTGGCCCACGCCGATGCCCCAGGCGTACACGCCTTGCTGTAGCCGGGTGCCTTCTTTCAGCGCGATCATCACGCCGGAGTAGAACTTCTCCCACACGCGCGGCACGGCGGTGAACACCGTGGGCGCGATCTCGCGCACGTTCTCGGGCACGGTGTCGGGGTTCTCGACAAAGTTAAGCTTGGCGCCGGTGTACAGCGAAAAATACTCGCCGCCCATGCGCTCAGCAATGTGGCACAGCGGCAGAAAGCACATGCATTCGTCTGCCTCGCTGCGGGCAATCAGCGTGTTGTAGCCGCGCACCGTGACGGTGAGACCGGCGTGCGTGTGCATCGCGCCCTTGGGCTTGCCCGTGGTGCCGGAGGTGTAGACCAGGATGGCCAGGTCTTCAGGGCGGCAGGTCTGCACCAGCTGCTGCAGCTCGCCCGGATGGGTGGTGTTGTAGGTGCGGCCCAACGCGCGCAGCGCATCCAGGCTGATGACGCCGGGGTCATCAAGATCACGCAAGCCCTTCATGTCGAAGACGACGATCTTTTTGAGCCCCGGTAACTGCGCGCGCACTTCGAGCGCCTTGTCGAGCTGCTCGTCGTTCTCGACAAACAGGACGCTGGTGCGCGAGTCTTCGCACAGGTAGTGCACCTGCGCCGGTGCGTCGGTGGGGTAGATGCCGTTGGCCACGCCGCGGCAGGACAGCACGGCCAGGTCCGACAGCACCCATTCGACCACCGTGTTTGATAGGATCGAGGCCGTGTCGCCGGGCGCAAAGCCCAGGCTCCGCAGGCCGCCGGCCACTTCGCTCACCGCCTCGCCCACCTGCGCCCAGCTCCAGCTGCGCCAGATGCCCAGGTCCTTGGTGCGCAGCCACACCGTGTCACCGCGCTCGCGCACGGCGTTCCAGAACATCGCGGGGATGGTGTCGCCGTCCAGCACGCTTTGGGTTTGCGGCTGGATGTGTTGAAGGTCCCAAAGATTGGTCATGCCTATCGCCACGTCTTTTTTTTCTTCCAGCGCCGCTCGCCCCGCACCCCGTCGTCCTTCATGCCGAGGTAGAACTCCTGAATGTCTTCCTTCTCACGCAGGCGGGCGCAGCTGTCTTCCATCACGATGCGGCCGTTTTCCAGCACATAGCCGTAGTCGGCGGCGTTCAAGGCCATGTTGGCGTTCTGCTCGACCAGCAGGATGGTGGTGCCGCGTTCGCGGTTGATGCGCACCACGATCTCGAAGATTTCCTTGGTCAGCTTGGGAGACAGGCCCAGGCTGGGCTCGTCCAGCAGGATCAGCTGGGGCGCCGCCATCAGGGCGCGGCTGATGGCCAGCATCTGCTGCTGGCCGCCCGAGAGCAGGCCGGCGTCCTGCGCGGCACGCTCTTTCAGGATGGGGAAGTAGGCGTAGACCTGCTCCATGTCGCGCGCCACGCCGTCGCGGTCGGCACGGGTGTAGGCGCCCATCAGCAGGTTGTCGCGCACAGAGAGCAGCGGGAACACCTCGCGCCCCTCGGGCACATGCGACAAACCCTGCTGCACGATGAAAGCCGGGTCCTTGGCGGTGATGTCGGCGCCCTTGAACTCGACCGTGCCCTTGCGCGGATCGATGATGCCGGAGATGGTCTTGAGGATGGTGCTCTTGCCTGCGCCGTTGCTGCCCAGCACGGTGGCGATCTGCCCTTGCAGCACCTGCAGGCTAACCCCGCGGATCGCCTTGATGGGACCGTAGGCGCTCTCGACATTGAGCAGCTTTAGAACCACGGGACCTGCGCTGGCGTCGCTCATCGCAGCCTGGGGCGTGGTGCTGGCGGTGACGCTCATGCGGGTCTCCGCAGCGAGGCCACGTCATCGACCGAGCCCAGATAGGCCTCGATCACCGCCGGGTCGGTCTGCACCTCGCGTGGCGTGCCCATGGCCAGCACCTGGCCCTGGTTCATGGCCACCACGCGGTCGGACACGCGCGAGACCAGCGACATGTCGTGCTCGACCATCAGCACGGTGACGCCCAGCTCCTGCACGATGTCCTGGATCCAGAAGGCCATGTCGTCGGTTTCTTCGACGTTCAGGCCGGACGAAGGCTCGTCCAGCAGCAGCAACTGCGGCTCGGCGCACAGCGCGCGCGCCAGCTCCACCACCTTGCGCACGCCGTAGGGCAGGCCGGCCACCATCGATTCGCGGTGGTGTTGCAGGTCCAGCAGGTCGATCACGCGCTCGACCCGATCGCGCGCCGCCACCTCGGCCGCGCGCGTGGCGGAGGTGAAGAACAGCTCGCTCCAGAACCCCGTCTGCCGGTGCGTGTGGCGGCCGATCAGCAGGTTGTGCAGCACCGTGGCGTGCTCGAACAGCTCGATGTTCTGGAAGGTGCGTGCAATGCCGAGCGACGCCACCTGATGCGCCGGCTGGCTGGTCAGCCGCAGCATGCCGCTCGGCCCCGCAAAGTCGATCTCGCCGCTGGTCGGCGTGTAAATGCGGCTGATCAGGTTGAACACCGTCGTCTTGCCCGCGCCATTGGGCCCGATCAGCGTGAACACCTCACCCCGCCGCACGTCAAAGCTGACGTCGTTGACCGCCAGCACCCCGCCAAAGCGCACGCTCAGGTGGCGGGCCGAGAGCAGCACGTCATCAGCCACCGCAGTGCCTCCAGTCCCTCAGACGGCCGCGAAGCAGGCCAAGCCAGCAAACGCCGTGGCCGGACCTGCGCCGGCCACTGGCGTTGTCCCCCCTCCCATCGGAGAGGGGGGAAGGCGCGAAGCGACTCAGGGGGGTGTTACACGCTCCGGTCATTTCAGTCTGTCGGATTTCTGAAACGTCTTCTGCCGCTTGAACATGCCCTTGCGGTAGAACGGAAACAGCTGCAGCCAGGTGCGCACCTTCAACCAGCGGCCGTACAGGCCCAGGGGCTCGAACAGCACAAAGGCAATCAGCACCGCGCCATAGACCACCGCCTGCAGACCCGGCGCCTGGCCGATGCTGTCGGGCAGGTAGTCCTTGGTCATGGAGATCAACTGCGGCATGGCGATCAGGAACATCGCGCCCAGGAACGCGCCATGCACCGAGCCCAGCCCGCCGATGACCACCAGCAGCAGCAGGTCGATCGACTGGATGATGCTGAACTGGTCGGGCGACAGAAAACGCAGCTTGTGCGCGTACAGCGCGCCACCCAGCCCGGCCAGCGCGGCCGACAGCGCAAAGGCCAGGGTCTTGTAGCGCGCCAGGTGGATGCCCATGCTCTGGGCCGAAATCTCCGAGTCGCGGATGGCGACAAAGGCGCGGCCGGTAGAACTGCGCAGCAGGTTCAGCACGCCGAAGGTCACCAGCACCACGGTGACCAGGCAGATGAAGTAAAAGCCCTCGGACGAGTCGATCTTCCAGCCAAAGATGGCGGGTGACTTGACATGCATGCCGGCGTTGCCGCCGGTCAGGCTCTCCCAGCGGGCAAACACTTCTTCGACGATGAAGCCGAAGGCCAGTGTGGCAATGCCCAGGTAGATGCCCTTCACGCGCAACGCCGGCAGGCCCACCACCACACCCACCGCGGCGGCCAGCAGCGCGGCGCACACCATGGCCAGCGGAAACGGCAGGCCCAGGTTGGTGAGCACGCCCTGCGCGTAGGCCCCCACGCCCAGGAAGGCGGCGTGGCCCATCGAGAACTGCCCGGTAAACCCCGCCAGCAGCATCAGCCCCAGACCAACAATGCTGTAGATCAGTACAAACGTCAGCTGTGCCAGCCAATATTCGGGCACCAGCCAGGGGGCGGCCAGCAGCATCAGCACCAGCAGCCCGTACCAGAACACCTGGCCGCCGTGCTGGGCCAGGCGGATGTCCTGGGCGTAGTCGGTCTTGAAGATGAAGCGCATGTCGGGGCCTTAAACCTTCTTGCGCAGCTTTTCGCCGAACAGACCGTTGGGTTTGACCATCAGCATGAGCAGCACCACGATGTAGGCCGCAATGTCCTTGAAGCCCTCGGGCAGGTAAAAGCCCGACAACGACTCGACGATGCCGATGATCAGCCCGCCGACGATGGCGCCCGGCAGGCTGCCAAAGCCGCCCACCACCGCCGCTGGAAAAGCCTTGAGCCCGATGAAGCCCATGTTGGCGTGCACGAAGGTAATGGGCGCCAGCAACAGGCCAGCGATGGCCGCGACCGCCGCCGCCAGGCCCCAGACCAGGCCGTTCAGGCGCTTGACGGGAATGCCCATGTAATACGCCGCCAGCTGGTTCTGCGACGAGGCCTGCATGGCAATACCCAGCTTGCTGTACTTGAACACGGCGTACAGGCCGATGCACAGCAGTGTGGTGACGGCAATCACCACGACCTGCTCGGCGCTCAGCACCAGGCCACCGGCGTTCCAGGTCAGGTTGCGGTAGGGCACGGGCAAGGTGTGCGTCTCGGTGCCGATGCCGGGGATCATGGTGATCAGTCCGCGCGCCACGTAGCCGATGCCGATGGTCAGCATGACGATGGAAAACGCCGGCTGACCCAGGATGGGGCGGATGACGATGCGCTCCAGCAGCACGCCGAACAGCGCCATCGCCGCGATGGCCGACAGCACGGCCAGCCAGAACGGAAAGCCCAGCATGGTCATGCCCGCCAGGCCGCAGAAGGCGCCCAGCATCATCAGGTCACCCTGGGCAAAGCTGACGGTCTCGGTGGCTTTGTAGATCAGCACAAAGCCCAGCGCGATCAGGCCGTAGATGCAGCCCTGGGCGGCGCCGCTGATCACCAACTGCAGAAACTGCAAACTTGCCCCCCAGTGGTTGTGCGCTGGTTGAATGGCAGAAACTGTAGCGAGAGCGTCCAATCCCCACAGCCCCGAATAACCCTAAGCTGCGGCACTGACATTCCCTGGGCCTAACCCCAGCCCGATCAAGCAAAGGACATGACCATGAGCGTGCACACCGAGCGCCGAGGCCCCATCACCCTGGTCACGTTGACGCGGCCCGATGTGCGCAACGCCGTCGACGCAGCAACGGCGCAAGCGCTGTACCAGGCCTTTCTGGACTTTGACGCCGACCCCGAGGCGCGCGTGGCGGTGTTTCACGGAGCGCACGGTCACTTCTGTGCCGGCTGGGATCTGAAATCCGGCGCCGCCCTGACCGGCAACGCCGAGCAAGCGCTGCCGCGCCTGCTGGCCGAGCTGGACTACCCACCGGACGACCCGCGGCCGCCCGGGCCGATGGGTCCCTCGCGCCTGCTGCTCGGCAAGCCAGTCATCGCCGCGGTCGAGGGCGCGGCCGTGGCCGGCGGGATGGAGTTGGCCCTGTGGTGCGACCTGCGCGTGATGGCCGAGGACGCGTACTTCGGCATCTACTGCCGGCGCTTTGGTGTGCCGCTGATCGACGGCGGCACGGTGCGCCTGCCGCGCCTGATCGGCCAGAGCCGCGCGCTGGACTTGATCCTGACCGGCCGCCAGGTCAAGGCCGACGAGGCCTTGACCATGGGCCTGGCCAACCGCGTGGTCGCGCCTGGGCTGGCACTGGCGGCTGCGCTGGGGTTGGCCGAGCAGATCGCCGGCTTTCCGCAGGCCACGCTGCGCGCCGACCGGCTGAGTGCGCTCACGCAATGGGACTGGCCGGGGCGCGAGGCCATGCAACGCGAATGGCAGGGCGGGCGGACATGTCTTGCCGATGCGCTGGCGGGCGCCGCACGCTTTGCCGACGGCGCTGGCCGGCACGGCAAATTTTGAGCCTGGACACGGTTGTTGTTCCACGCGGGTCAGTGTCGCTTTAATTTCACCAAGCAAACACTTGGTGAAATCCCTATACTTGAAACCCAGTGTCACGCGGCCACGGGTGCCGCCAGGAGAGCACCATGACCGAAGCCTATGTGTTTGACGCCGTGCGCACCCCGCGCGGCAAGGGCAAGAAAGACGGCAGCCTGCACGAGGTCAAGCCCGTCGATCTGCTGGCCGGCACGCTGGAGGCCCTGCGCCAGCGCAACGACTTCGACACCGCCACCGTGGACGACGTGGTGATGGGCGTGGTCTCGCCCATCGGCGAGCAGGGCTCGGTGATTGCCAAGGTGGCGGCGCTCAAGGCCGGCGGGGACTGGCAGTGCGCGGGTGTGCAACTCAACCGCTTTTGCGCCTCGGGCCTGGAGGCGGTGAACATGGCGGCGCAGAAGGTGCGCTCCGGCTGGGAGGATCTGGTGGTTGCCGGCGGGGTGGAGAGCATGAGCCGCGTGCCCATTGGCAGCGACGGTGGCGCCTGGGCGCAGGACCCGGCCACCAACAGCGCCACCGACTTCGTGCCCCAGGGCATCGGCGCGGACCTGATCGCCACGCTGGAGGGCTTTACGCGCGCCGATGTGGATGGTTTTGCCGTCGAGTCGCAAAAGCGCGCGGCGCGAGCGCGTGAGGGCGGCTTTTTTGCCGGCTCGGTGGTGCCGGTGAAGGACATGCTGGGCCAGACCATCCTGGATGAAGACGAGTTCATCAAGCCGCGCACCACGGTGGAGGCGCTGGCGGGCCTGCGCCCTTCGTTCGAGCAGCTGGGCGCGATGGGCTTTGATCAGGTCGCCATCGGCCGCTACCCGCAGGTGGAGCGCATCGTGCACGTGCACCACGCGGGTAACTCATCGGGCATTGTCGATGGCGCGGCGGCGGTGCTGGTTGGCAACGAGGCGGCGGCCAAGGCGCATGGCTTCAAGCCGCGGGCGCGCATCGTGGCCGCGGCGCTGTCGGGCGCCGACCCGACCATCATGCTCACCGGCCCCATGCCGGCCACGCGCAAGGCGCTGGCCAAGGCGGGCATGACGATCGACCAGATCGATCTGTTCGAGGTCAACGAGGCCTTTGCCGCCGTGCCGATGAAGTTCATGAAGGCGTTTGGCGTGCCGCACGACAAGGTCAACGTCAACGGTGGCGCCATCGCCATGGGCCACCCGCTGGGCGCCACCGGCGCCATGATTCTGAGCACGCTGATCGACGAGCTGCACCGCCGCCAGCTGCGCTACGGCCTGGCCACGCTGTGCGTGGGCGGGGGGATGGGGATTGCCACCATCGTCGAGCGGGTGTAGGGCCACGGCATTGCCCCGGCGCGACCGTTGATTTTGGATTAATACCAGTAATCGTTCAAAAGGATCGAACCGTCCGCGTTGAGCTGGTCGAAACGCTGTGCCGGCTTCGACCGGCGAAACGGTTCCTGGAGATGGCGCGTCAATCGACTTGAGTCGGTGGAAATTCCCGTCTTCTAATAGGCTTGGGCAGCTCTTGAAGGTGCTGCACTTGGCTCCCATGCCTTGATGGATTGGTCCGTGAGAAGTCGTGTATCTTCGACCTTATCCCGTGTTGGAGTGAGCCAATACGCCGAGAGCCCCGACTGCATGGAACCATTGCAAGCGTGGCGTTACTCATTCAACCGAATGGAACCGCTTTATGACCACCTCTGCCCGCACCGCCTCAACCCGGCTTTCACGCCTGGCCCTTCTCACCCGCGCCTGTAGCCTGACCTTGGCCCTTGGCCTGGCCGCCTGCGGCGGCGGTGGCGACAACACCGACACCCCGGTCAACCCACCGCCGCCACCGCCACCGCCGCCGCCCGTAGCCCAGGTCACCGCCCCGGCGCTGCAAGGCGCTTGGCGTGATGCCAGCTCCTCGGCCCTGCTGATTGCCGGTGCCAGCCCCAGTCAGGCCAGCGTTTGGTGGTTGGAGGCCCAGCGCCTGACCAAGCTGGCGCTGAGCGTGGCCACCGACGGCACGCTGCAGGCCCAGGGCCGGGCCTTCCCGCTGACCGGCGGCCCCGCCCAGAACGTCACCTACGGCGGCAGCGCCAGCCTGAACCCGGCCAGCCTGAGTCTGAACAGCCAGCCACTGACCCCCGCCAGCCTGCCGACGAGCATCGATGTCGGCGCTCTGGCTGGCGCCTGGCATTCCTTGAGCGGCAACGGCGCCATCCGGGTCAACTGGAGCTTGGCGACCAGCGGCGCGCTGGCCGGCAGCGCCAGCACCGGCTGCACCTACGCCGGCCAGCTCGGCGCCCACCCCGGCCTGGGCGTGCTCGACGCCACGCTCAGCGAAACCTGCCCCGGCAGCCCAAGCCAGATGCTCAGCGGCGTGGGCAGCGTGCAGGGCAGCGGCGCCGCGGCGCGCCTGAACCTGCTGCTGACCACCACCGGCGACGCCGCCGCCCTGGTGCTGGCGCTGCAGCCGGGGGCTTGAGTCGGCGCCCTCGTTGGGCGCCATGGATTGCGATCAAAACAGGCCTTGGCCGGCGCCCAATCATCCTGGGTAGCTCTCAAAACAGAAGCAAAAAAAAGCGCAAAACCGGGGCTGCCGAAGCGCCAGCGCGGCGCGCTGCAGGCTTTTACCTGGGGTTTTAGTTCGATCCAAAATGGCGCCGCGCGTCATTTTATCGTGATTCAGCTACGATCATTTGCGATTTAGCATGCCAATGGCGTGCGCCACCCAGATCAATTCGCAGGAATTTTGCACCGTGAGCACCATTTTTACCCCCCGCCAACTGGTCTTCGTCGATGCCCGCGTGGGCGAGCTGCCCAGCGTCCTCAGCCACCTGTCGGCCGACGTGCAGGTGCTGCGCATCGACCCCGGCCAGGACGGCCTGGCCCAGGTGCAAAGCGCCTTGGCCGACCATTCGGGCGACCTGAGCGCCATCCACATCGTCTCGCACGGCAGCAGTGGTCAGCTGTGGCTGGGCCAGAGTTTGCTGACCAGCGCCAATTTGCAAAGCCACCAGGGCCAGTTGGCCAGCATTGGCCAGTCGCTCACCGGCTCGGGCGACCTGCTGCTGTACGCCTGCAACCTGGGCGAAGGCCAGCCAGGCCAGGCCTTCGTGGCGCAGTTGGCCCAGCTCACCGGCGCCGACGTCGCCGCCAGCAACAACGACACCGGCGGCGCGCACGGCGATGCGCGGCTGGAAGTGGCCAGCGGCCCGATCCAAGCGCATGTCCTGGGCAGCCCGGCGCAGTGGGCGCAGGCGCCGCGCCTGGCCGCGATCAGCATCGAGGTGAACACCGAAGGCGAGGACAACGACCCCAACAACGGCGTGGTCTCGCTGCGCGAGGCGCTGGCGCAGGCCGCGGCCAACCCGGGTGCCGACACCATCACTTTTGCCGCCAACGTCACCCACATCCTGCTGGACAGCCAACTGACCATCGGCAGCGACGTGACCATTGATGGGGATCTGTACGACGACGGCACGCCGGACGTGACCCTGGACGGCCAGCTCAAGGACCGGGTGCTGGAGGTGACCAGCGGCGGCACCGTCACGCTGGAGGGGCTGACGATTCAGCACGGCCTGCTGGCGGGCGATGGGGGCAATGGCGGGCCATCGCCCAACGACCCCAACGCCCCGGATTCGCTGGGCGCGGGCATTTACAACGCCGGCCAGCTGACGCTGCACAACGTGAACGTCACCTACAACTTCGCCACCGGCGGCGGCGGCGGTGGGCATGGCTCGAACAACTTGTCCGACGGCGGCGGCGGCGGTGGCGGTGGCGCGCGGGTGCTGGGCAGTGGCAACCTGTATGGCGCCGGGGGCCATGGCGGCAGCGGCTATAACAGCCAGGGCACCGATGGTCACACCGCCGCTGGCGGCCACGGGGACACCAACAACCCGACCGGGGGAGAAGGCGGGCGCTACGGCACAAACATAAGCCCCAACGGCGGCAACGGCAGCAACGGCGGCGGAGCCGGCGGCGGCAGCGGGTTTTACGACAACGCGGGCGGCGGCGGCGGCGGCTGGGCGGGCGGCGGCGGCAGCGGCGGCGGCTGGGCGGGCGCCAGCGGCGGCGGCGGCGGCTACGGGGGCGGCGGCGGCGGCAGCGGCACCGGCAGCGGCAGCGGCAGCGACGGCAGCGGTGGCGGTGGCGGCGGCAGCGGCAGCGGCGGCGGCGGCGGCGGGGGCAGCGGCAGCAGCGGCAGCAGCAGCTACGGCGGCGGCGGCGGATACGCCAGCGTGGACAGCAATCTGTGGGTCGGCGGTGGTGGTGGTGGTCCCGGCAACAGCGGCGGCACAGGCGGCGCTGTGGCCGCCGGTCTGTACAACGCCGCCGGGGCCACGCTCACGCTGCTGAACGGCGTCGCCTTTTCGTACAACCTGGCCGCCGGCGGTGGCGGCGCCGGCTGGCGTGCTGGCGGTCAGGCCGTGGGCGCGCTGTGGAACGACGGTGCACTCGACCTGCAGGGCGGCACACCGACCTTCGCACACAACGCCGCCGGCAGCGGCCTGAGCGGGATCAACGTTGCCACTCCCGCGTCCTACAACGACATCCTGACCTGGCCACCCACGATCACTCAGGTCAGCGCCAGCACCGCCGACGGCAGCTACGGCGTGGGCGTGCTCATTCCCATTCAGCTGACGTTCTCCGAGTCGGTCACGGTCACCGGCACACCGCAATTGACGCTGGAAACCGGCACCACCGACCGCGTCGCCACCTACGCCAGCGGCTCGGGCACCGACACCCTGGTGTTCAACTACACCGTGCAAGCCGGCGACACCAGCGCCGACCTGGACTACGCCAGCACCAGCGCACTGGCCCTGAACAGCGGCACGATCGTGAGCGAGTTCAGCACGCAGAACGCCGTACTGACCCTGCCCGCGCCGGGCACCACCGGCTCGCTGGGCGACAGTAAGGCGCTGGTGATTGAGGCAGTGGCCCCGACCCTGGTCGGCAGCAGCCCGGCCGACAACGGCAGCGGTGTGCCGGTGGCCAACAACCTGACGCTGAACTTCAGCGAAACCGTGCAGGCCGCCACCGGCTTCGTGCGCATCGTCAACGCCAACAACCCCGCCGACACGCGCACACTCGACATCACCGACGCCAGCCAGGTCACGCTCAGCGGCAGCACCCTCACGCTGAACCCCAGCCAGGACCTGCTGATGGATGGGCTCTACCACCTGGAGATCGACGCCGGCGCCCTGACCGATGGGCTGGGCAACCCCTTCGCCGGCCTCAGCGACCCCACGGCGCTGAACTTCAGCACGGTCGCGGCGCCCCCGCCGCCCCCGCCCCCGCCGCCACCACCACCCAATCAGGCCCCCACGCTGCAAGGCGTGGCCCAGCTGGCCGACAGCACCTACGTGGACGTGCCCGCCGCCCTGTCGGCGCTGCAAGTGACCGATGCCGAGGGCGATGCGCTGACGCTCAGCCTGAGTGCGCCAGGGGCCAGCTTCGTGGCCGGCACCGACGCCGATCTGGGCACGCCGGGCTTTCAGCTGATCGGCTCGGCCAGCCAGATCAACGCCGCGCTGCAGGCGCTTGGCCTGGTCTCGGACAGCGTCGGCGTGCTGAGCCTGAGCCTGGTGCTCAGCGACAGCCACGGCGCCAGCAGCAGCGCCACGCACAGCCTGAACGTGCTGACGCAGAGCGTGCCGCCCCCGCCAGCGCCGCCGCCGACACCGCCGGAGCCGCCCCTACCCCCGCCCCCGCCGGCCCCACCGTCCACGGCCGGGGGGTACGCCCTGCAGGCCGACGCCCTGGCCGGCCAGCCGGACCCGGATGCGGGCAGCGCCCAGATCGGCGCGCTGCATCTGTTGCCGGCCACCAGCGCCCTGCCCGAGTCCCTGCAGGCGCCGCTGGGGCTGCTGCAGGCCAGCGTGCGGCTGAGTGGCGGCAGCGGCCAGGAGAGCTTCAGCATCTACGTGGCCGGGGACTTGGCCGTGAACGGGCTGTGGGTGCAAGATGCCCAGGGCGGCTGGGTGAACCTGGCCAGTCCGCTGATGGGCGGTCAGGTGGTACGGCAAGAAGACGGGCGGCTGCGGCTGGACTTCCAGGTGAGCGACGGCGGGCCGTTCGATGCCGATGGCCAGGCCAACGGTCAGATCGAGCTGCTGGCGCTGGCCGGGCAGATGCCGCTGAGCCTGATCGGGCAGGCGCCCGATGGGCTGACGCCGCAGTCGGTGTTCTGAGGCGGGCTGGAGATCGGTTCAGGCTCAAAACTGGCCTTGGTCGGCGCCCATTAATCCTGAGTAGCTATCAAAATTAAAGCAAACCGCGCGTACCCAGATCAGCCCTGGACCGCGGTTTGCGGCTCGTCCACCAGCCGGTGGCTGGCGGCGGCGGGTTCGCCGGTGGGCTCCAGGCGCCACAGGCGCTGGTGAAAACGCGCCACGGTGGGGCGGTGGGCGATGGACAGCAGGGCGCCGCCGCGGTTCTCGGTGAGGGTTTTCAGGCGCTCGTACACGGCCGCTTCGGTGGGGGTGTCGAGCGCGGCGGTGGCTTCGTCGGCCAGCACCCAGGCCGGGCGCTTGAGCAGCACGCGGGCGATGGCCAGGCGCTGCTGCTCGCCGCCGCTGAGCTTCTGGCTCCAGTTGTCGCGCTCGTCCAGGCGCTCGGCCAGGGCCGGCAGCAGGGCGTCGCGCAGCGCCTGGCGCAGGGCTTCGTCGGCGTAGGCGGCGGCCGGCTCGGGGTAGGCCAGGGCGTCGCGCAGGCTGCCGTCGGGAAAGTAGGGGCGCTGCGGGATGACCATGGCGCCAGCCGGCAGGTGCACGCGCCCGCTGGCCCAGGGCCAGATGCCGGCCAGCGCGCGCAGCAGGGTCGATTTGCCGCTGCCCGAGGGGCCTTGCAGCAAGGTGTGCTGGCCGGGGGCGATGTGCAGGTTGGCGTCGCGCAGCACGGCCTGGCCGGTGGGCAGGGCCAGGTTCAGGTGCTCGGCGCGCAGGCCGTCGAATGCTCCTGAATCAGTAGCTGCTTGGGAAGTTTTCACGCCGGCTTCAGCCTGATTTTGCCTGGAAAGCGCGAGTTGGAAGCTGGTCAGGCGTTCGGTGGTGGCGCGCCAGCTGGCCAGTTGGTCGTAGTTGTCGACGAACCAGGACAGGGCGTTTTGCACGCGGTCGAAGGCGCTGGCGATCTGCATCAGCTCGCCGAGCTGGATGGCGCCCGAGAAAAAGCGCGGCGCGGCGACGATGAAGGGAAACACCACGGCGGCCTGCCCGAACAGGTTGGTGAAGCCGACCAGTTGCTTTTGTTTGCCGATCAGGCGCAAGTAGTTGGCCAGCGCGGCCGAGAAGCGCCCGTCGAGCTGGCGGCCTTCCACCGCCTCGCCTCGGTCCAGGGCGATGGCTTCGCTGTACTCGCGCACGCGCACCAGGTGGTGGCGGAAGTTGGCTTCCAGCCGCTGCTGCTCGAAGTTCAGGCCGATCAGCGGGCGGCCGATGAAGTGCGTGAGCACGCTGCCGGCGATGCAGTAGAGCAAGGCCATCCAGACCATGAAACCGGGGATGTCGAAGGCGTGGCCGCCCAGGGTGAAGGCGAAGTTGCCCGACAGCCCCCACAGAATGCCGACGAAGCTGGCCAGGGTGACGATGGCGTTGAGCAGGCCCATGCTGAGAGTGACGGTTTGGCCGGTGAACAGGTGCACGTCTTCCTGCAGGCGCTGGTCGGGGTTGTCGGGCACGCGGCGCGTGGGGTCGGGCAGGCCGCTGGGCTGGGTCGGGCCGGGTTCGGCGGCATCGGCGTAGCGGTTCAGCTCCATGCGGTAGAAGGCTTGGCCGCTGAGCCAGCGCTGCATCAGGTGGCGCGTCATCCAGGCGCGCCAGCGCAGCTCCAGCAACTGCGTCAGGTAGAAGCGGTACACGGCGATGACGATGAACACCATGGCCAGCCAGGTGAAGCGCCCGAGCTGGGCCCAGAACACGGCCGAATCCTTGTTCTGCAGCGCGTCGTAGAAGACGCGGTTCCATTCGTTGATCTGCACCAGCATGTACACCGCCGCCAGGTTCAGCCCGACGATGGCCGCCAGCAGCCCGCGCGCTTTCCAGCGTTCGTCGGAATGGTGGAAGTACGGCGCCGAAAGCTGGCCCAGTTGGCGCAAAAAGCTGTGGAAACGGGCGAATTTGTCGGACCAGGTCATTCGGTTCGGCCTCAGTGGAGAACATCAATGCACGAGCAAGTCCGCATGCTAGCCGCGCCAGAATGAGGCCGCGCTTAGGCGGCGGCCGTCGATCTGGCTCGACGCTGCTGGGGTGACGCCGCCTTTGCGCGGTTTTTTGGGGCCGCTACGAGGGGTCCCTGAACACCCGGCCCAGCGCGCGGCGCTTCTCCGGCCAACTCATGCGCTGGTTGGCCAGCGTGTCGATGGCGTCCGCCAGTTGCTTGGAGCGCACGATGGTCGTGACCGTGATGGTGCCGACGACGACCAGCGTGAGTGCGAACAAGAACAGCCGCCACCAAATGGGCGAATCGGCCTCGGCCAGCAGGTTCATGCCGAGCGCGCCGGTGGTAATCGAGCCGACCAAGCCGAGGATGGTCACCACCGTGAGCCGCACCACCGTACTCGATTGGCGCCGCACCGAGTCGGATTCGAGGTAGTTCTCCATGTCTTCGATGCGCGACTTCACCTCGTCGTACAGCTCTTCCAGGTTGAGCAACGCGGCGGTGCGGCGAAACAGCGAACGCAGGTGCGCTTGCTCGGCTACATCGTGGAACCAGTAGCGGTGAGTGAAGCGCAGAAACGCCTCAAAGGCGGCACGGATCGAGCGTTTGAACTCCCGTACCCGTTCGGCGTCTGCCACGTCCAGCAGCTCCAGCGTGGACACCAGCTTGTCCGCGTACGCCAGCAGCGCTGCTTTCTGAAAGTGCGCGATCAGGAAGGCCAGGAAATGCTGGTGGCGGAATTGCGCCAGCACGCCGCGCTCGCCGCAGCAGAAGGTGTGGGCGCGGGCATCGCCCACCACCACCAGCGACACGCCGCCCAGCAGGTAGCGCGTGAGCGGTGCGCTGCCATCGGCGTTCCAGAAGCGATCGTCGACATGCCGTGCCTGGAACTCCCGCAGCACGCGCGCCGGCGGCGGCGCCACGCTTGTGTGGGCGGGCGCCGGCTCCATCACCTGCCCCAGGCGCAGCCAGTCGTCGGCGCAGATGGCGCGCGGGTCGTCTACCGACAGATAGGCCATCAGCGGCATGCGGTGGTACTGCACCTGGCGGTAGCTGAGCTGGTCGCCCTGGCCCTCAGGGTGGGCCATCAGCGGCTCCAGCAGCCAGCGCCAGGCCAAGCCGATGCGCGGCGCGCGATGCGCCGAGACATGGGCCAGATGCTCTTCGCGGGAGCTCTCGTCCGGCGGCGACAGCGCCTGTCCGTCGGCGCCCAGCCAGGTCAGCTCGGTGGCGCTGTTCAGCGGCTTGCCCTCTGCGTCCCAGCCCGGTGGGTAGGCGCGACCCACGCGGTACATCAGGGTCTGGGCTTCGGCCAGCGTCAGGTCATCGGTTGCCAGCTCGACATTGAGCAGCACCACGTCAACGTCGAAGAAAAAGTACAGGTCAGCGTGCGCCACGCTCAGCACGCGCGGCGCGGCACCGGGGCTCGGCACCACCCGCAGGCCGGTGATGTCGGTGCGGCGAAACACGCGCATGGGCGCGCCACCGGCCTCGTCGTCACCGCGTCGCACGCGGCCCTCGCCGTAAAGAAAGCGCTGTACGTGCGGCAGAAAGGCGACGAACTCGCTGTAATGCCGCTCGCGAAACCTGCCGCCGCCCGTCGAGTCGAATTCGTCCACGACCTCGGTCCAGCGCCGTGCCGGGTCGTCGCGAAGGGCTTGCCAGGGCCGCTTGCCGACGCTGGCGCTGGCCGAGCCACCTCGCGTCAATCGAAGTGGCCACAGCAGAATCTGCCTCAGGTGCGCCACCTGGATGGCATCCGCGCGGCGCGTAGGAACGTCAGGGATGAGCGGCATGAGGCATCACTTTCCGTTGGACGATCACGGCGCCATGGCGCAACCAGACCGGCCGCGCAGCGTCGCCGCCTGCGATGGTACAGCGGGCGTGCCGGGGGCGGGGCGCGTCGATCCGCGCCGTTCGCGGTGTCGACAGCCGCTGCGGCGGCGGCCTATATCGGGGTGATCTGATGGCACGCCCTGGCAGGCCTGGCGCTTCAAGCTATGAAAATTGAAGCGTTGTGCGCTCAGCCTCGACGGAGCAAGCCATCCAGCTGACGGTCCCAATTGGCGCCCGGCAGCACCTCGGCCAGCTGGCTGTCGGTGAGGCCAAAGCTCGGGCGCAGCACCTGGGCCAGCACGGCGCGGAAGTCGTGGTGCACGGGCAGGTCGCGCTGCTCGTGCAGGCTGGCGGCGGCCAGGCCGCTCCACTGGCCCCACCAGCGGCCGCCGGCCACGCGCGGGCCGATCAGCCACAGGGCGTTGCCGTGGCCGTGGTCGGTGCCGAGGGTGCCGTTCTCGGCGGCGGTGCGGCCAAACTCGCTGGCCACCACGATGACGTCGCCCGGCCGGTCGAAGTCGCGCCGCAGCTGCGCCAGCGCGGCGGCCAGGTTGCGCAGGCGGTTGGCCAACTGCCCGGTCACGCCGCCTTGTTGGACGTGGGTGTCCCAGCCGCCGGCGGACAGAAAGCCCAGGCGCAGCTCGGGCTCTTGACGCATCAGCAGCCCGAGCTGGCGCGCGTCGCGTTCGAGCAGGGCGGCGGGCGGGGCGCCGTTGTCGGCGGCCTGCA
>Ga0209794_1000742_pt1 | contig 36882 bp, 43 predicted proteins | sample EBPBio232013_DNA_FD_185869 | JGI IMG/M metagenome (GOLD analysis project Ga0209794, IMG submission 185869) | Wastewater treatment Type I Accumulibacter community from EBPR Bioreactor in Madison, WI, USA - Reactor 1_5/23/2013_ DNA (SPAdes)... | ecosystem: Engineered > Bioreactor > EBPR >... | reverse complement strand
GAAAACCAGGGCCAGCCCACGTTGGGCACGTGCTGGAGGAGAGATTGCGGTCACGGAGTTCACTTGAAAATTTTCCTCAGGCCGGCGGATTGCGCAGCAGGAAAGTGGCCGAATACACGCGCCGCAAACGTCCGTCGGTGGGTGGCGTGAACTCCGCTCCGGTCGTGGTGTAGCCAGTGGTGAACTCCTTGCCCAAGGGATAGAGCTTGTTGCCATCGCTGGCCTGGGCGCTGCCGGGCGCGCCACGAACCACCAAGCCAATGCGCACCGCCTTGACAAAACGCCAATCGCTCGCCGCCACGTCGGTCGCGCTGACCCAGCGTTCGGGCACGCCGTCCCGCGTGCAGGGGCTGCCCGTGCACACATCCACCGCGTACATGACCTGGAAGCTCTCGACACCTCGCGCGATGCCGGTGTGTAGCCGCCCGGCCGTGCCGGGGTCGTCCGTGCAGTACAACTCGGGCTCGTCGTTGTACGTCTTGACCCAGAAAATGCTCAGACCCAACTCGCCCGAGACGGTCGAGGCCGGCACCGAACGGCCACCACAGGTCTGCACGCTGCCATCGGCCACGAAGCTGCCCGTGCTGTCGCGCTGGCTGGCACCGTAATAGCGCAAGGCCAGGCTGTCGCTCGAATTCGGTGCGCCACTGCCCGACGAGCCGTAGCTGGTCGACGACGAAGTATTCACCACCGAATTGTCGAAACCCAGCAACGGACAGGGTTCGGTGTTGGCGGTGCCGGCACAGGCATCGAACAGATTGCTGTAGGTCGCGCCAGCCGACTCCACCACCACCGGGCTCGGGAAACCCGCGTTGCGCAGCCCCTGCCCCACCATCTCGAACACGAAACGGGCGGTGTCGTCCATTCCCTGAGAGGCATCGACGGTGCGTTTGCTGCTGGAGTTGACTCCGTACAAGGCAACCGTGGCCACGGTCACCAGCAGCATCAGCACGATGGCCACCATCAACTCGACCATGGTCAGGCCGCGTTGCCGGCCCGGTGTGGAGTACAAAGCCATGCTCACCCCTTGCTCAGTGAGGCACGTAGTCGCGCAGATTGCCCATGACCGAGACGGCAATGCGCGGCCGATCGCTGGTCATCCAGGAGGTGTCGACGCTGTCGCCGGAGCCCACAGGCTTCTTGCCTTGCCAGCCCAGCTTGACCAGCACGGTGTCGCCGGTCTTGTCGCAATTGGCATCGCCCCACTCCAGTTCGCCGGAGGAGTTGCGCGGCGTCGAATCTCGACACACCTCGCCACGGCCTTGCGGCAGGTAGTTGGGCGACTTGACACGCAAGGCCCAGTCGTTGCGCAGGGCCGCGATCATCTGACTGGGCGTGCAGGTCTTGCTGGTGCCGGTGCAGTCGTTGGAACCGGTGGCCGTGACGGTGCTGGTGTCGACCATCAGCGTATCGGTGGAACTGGAGGTCGCGGAAGACGTGGCGCTCGCGGCGTCCGGTACCATCTGCATCAGCTCGCCGTAGTCGCGCGCGAGCGCGGTGGCGGTGACCGAATTGCTGGCGTACTTTTCGGCCTGCAGCGAAGACAGCAGCAAACCCGCCGAACCGAGCAGCCCGAACGCGAAGATAACCAGCGCCACCAGCACCTCGATCAGGGTGAAGCCGCGCTGGGAATGGAGTGTGGGACGATCCATGCTCCTATTGTGTCCATTGGTAACCTCGCCCGCGAGCCCCATGGGACCGATGGCGCGCTCGACCCGACCAACGGCACGACCTCTGCCCATTGCGGCGACAATCTGCGCCACGCCTTGCCATGAAACCCGCCATCCGCCAGCAACTCGACCGCCACACCGAGCGCCTGAAAGAGCTCGACTTCCTGCTCTCACGCCCCGATATCGCGTCCGACATGGGCCAGTTCATGAAGCTCTCGCGCGAGCACGTGGACGTGGCGGCGGTGGCCGAGCGCCACGCCCGTTACCAGCAACGCGAGGCCGACCTGGCCACCGCCCAGGCGCTGCTGGCCGACCCCGACATGGCCGAGCTGGCGCGCGAGGAGATCGCCGCCGCCGAAGCCGAGCTGGCGGCGCTGGAAGGCGCGCTGCAACGCATGCTGCTGCCCAAGGACCCGGACGACGCGCGCCCGGCTTTCCTGGAGATCCGCGCCGGCACCGGGGGCGACGAGTCGGCCCTGTTCGCGGGCGATCTGGCGCGCATGTACACGCGCTACGCCGCCAACCAGGGCTGGCGCGCCGAGGTGATGAGCGAATCCCCGGCCGAGCTGGGCGGCTACAAGGAGCTGGTGCTGCGCATCGAAGGCCAGGACGTGTACGGCGCGCTGCGCTTTGAATCGGGCGGCCACCGCGTGCAGCGCGTGCCGGCCACCGAAACGCAAGGCCGCATTCACACCAGCGCCGCCACGGTGGCGGTGATGCCCGAGCCGGACGAGGCCGAGGCCATCACCCTCAATCCGGCCGATTTGCGCATCGACACTTTCCGGGCCTCGGGCGCTGGCGGGCAACACATCAACAAGACCGATTCGGCGGTGCGGGTGGTGCACCTGCCCACCGGCATCGTGGCCGAATGCCAGGACGGGCGCAGCCAGCACGCCAACAAGGCGCAGGCGCTGCGCGTGCTGCAGGCGCGCCTGCAAGAAAAAGAGCGCAGCGAGCGCGCCACCAAGGAAGCCGCCACGCGCAAGGGCCTGATCGGCTCGGGCGACCGTTCCGACCGCATCCGCACCTACAACTTTCCGCAGGGGCGCCTGACCGACCACCGCATCAACCTCACGCTGTACAAGCTGGCGCTGATCATGGAAGGCGACCTGCGGGACGTGATTGACGCCCTGCGCGCCGCGCACGAGGCCGAGCTGCTGGCCCAGCTCGAGGTCAACGCCTGAACCGGCACGCCGTTGAACAGCACGGCATCCGCATCCCACGGGGAAGATTCACCATGTCACGCATTCACCATTCCGTTTCTCGCGCCCTGCCCTGGGCCGCCACGCTGGCGCTGCTGGCCGGCTGCCAGGGCGGCACCCCCTGGGGCGCCACGCCGCAACAGATTCCGATTCCAGAGGTGCGCCTGCCCGATCTGAGTGCCGTGCCGGCCCATGTCGAGGCCAGCACCACGGCCGGCGCCCAGCGCCTGGCCGAGCGTGTGCGCGCCGCCCTGCTGGCCCAGCCCAGCCTGGGCGGCACCGCCTGGCAGGTGGACGGCCTGGAGGGCGGGCTGATCGTGCTGGGCGGCGCACCGGCCAACCCCGCCCAGCGCCAGCTGGCCTTGCAGACCGCGCGCCAGGTGCCCGGCGTGCGCGAGGTGGTCGACCGCATGGCGGCGCCCTGACACCGGCCGGGGCACCTGTTTTCAAGCGAAAACTGCCCTCGGTCGGCGCCAACACATCCAGATTAGCTAATGAACTACCCCGCAGCAAGCTGCGGGGTATCAGAACAGCCCAAGTTGATGATCTGAATGAAGCTTCTCATAGTGACCTCCTTGACTTTTGACGTATCGACCAATCATCGCTTCGTCTCCATGCTTGCCCACTGTGGTCGCAAAATAACCGTCTGACCAAAATTCTCCGCCCCACAGCTGCTTCTTTACCTTCGGGCATCTCCTGAATACTTCTCTTGCTGTAATGCTTTTGAGCGTGCGCACCACCTTCGTCACGCTGTACATCGGTACCGATTGCACCAAAAAATGCACATGGTCTTTATCTGTACCGATCTCTAAAAACTTCATCTCATAACGACGCTCAAGCTCCAAACACACATCCTTGAGTACTCGATCTACCTCGTCGTCAAACACCGCTCTTCTGTACTTCGCCGGAAATACCAAGTGATACATCAGCACCGTAACGTTATGGCTCTTGTGCAAGTACTCGCTCATCCTCCAAGCTTACGCCGCAAGCGGCGGGGAATAGGACCCGCAGAGATTCAAGTTATCGACCGACGACCAAGAGCTGGAAGCATTGAAGGTGGACACACCGTTGCGTGCGTTCTATGTGCAGATGCTTATGTCGGCGTCGCTGCGACTGGTGCCGAAGAACCGGCGCGACGAGCTGACAGAGTCCTTCGAGGAGACCTCACACGAGATCTTTAGGCAGCTAATGCCAACGGGCTGGGAGGTTCACCGCTTTGGCGCGAAAGGCGCGAACCGCTACGAAGGTCTGCTTTTTGATAAGCTGAAAGCCCTAGTTAAGGACCTGCGTGGAAAGCTACATCTGCAGGCCAAAGACTTCAAGCCCAATGATCGTGGCGACGGTGGTTTGGACCTCGTCGCATGGCATCCGATGGCTGGCGACGAGCGTGATGGTCTGCCGATCGCGCTCGCGCAGTGCGGTTGTACGTCGGATGGCGACAGCTGGAGCAAGAAATCCCTTGAAGCCGCCCCAGCCAAGCTGAGACCGCACATCCACTTGCTGCACCCTTGGTCCACGTACTACTTCATGCCTCACGACCTGACGGAGGCGTCCGGCACGCAGATCGACTGGCAGCAGCGGGCCAACTTGACCGAGACAATCGTGATCGACCGCTCCCGTCTGATCCGGCTGGCAACGCTCTATGGTTCGGTCGATAGGTGCGTGACGGCAAAGGCAACGGTTATTGAGGCCGTCGCGCTGACCTACTGAGGCCTACCAGATCGACTTTGGCAGAGCCTTGGCAACAGCGGCAAACAGAGGTGGTGGCACAGCATTCCCGACGACCGTGTAGCGCATGTCCAAGCTGCCGTTATCCGTATCAGGAAACTTGAAGTCCGAGTCAAAGCCCTGGAGCCTAGCCGCCTCGCGGTATGTGAACCGTCGAGCTGGCCGGTCGTTCTCAAACTCCCAAACGTTGTGACGCAACTTGCGTAACGGCGGGCTGATCGGGTGCAACGGCATGTGACGGGGGTTGGCCACGATTGTCTTCGACAACTCGTTCCAATCCCGACGGCGGTCACGCGAGAGGTAGTACCAGTGGAAATCGCGCCGGTAATACTCGTCTTCTGATGGCCAGTGCCGCATGTAGCGCAGTGCGTCTTTAATCGTCTGGTGCGGCTTGAGCTTGCCCTCCCCGTGAGTCGCCTCAGGGAATTGAAAGTCGGCACTCAGGTCGTTCCTCGTGCCGACTATCAGGATGCGCTTACGCTCCTGCGCTACGCCGTAGTTCGCCGCGTTCAGCAGCGCATTTTTCACGTTGTAACCGATCTCGGAGAACACCTTGATCTGGTCGAGTAGCAGGTGGCGGTAGTTCGTCCGCACCATACCCGACACGTTCTCTACGATGAAGGCCTTCGGTTTCATCTGCGCGAGAGCGCGTGCGAACTCGAGGTACAACGTGTTGATGCGACGATTCGGATCGCGCACCCCGCCCTGACTAAACCCCTGACATGGGTAACAGCCGACCAGTAGGTCCGCATTGGGGAAAAGCTTGATCTTCTGGACGTCGCCAAGCCGGTAGTCAGTCTCGGCGTGATTCGCTTCGTACACGTCCTTCGCGTATGCCAGCTTGTCATTCGCCATCAAGACCGTGAAGCCGGCTTGGGCGATGCCCAAATCCGACCCCCCACAGCCTGAAAAGAGAGAGACAGCCGTCTTCATGTTGTTTGCGAATCCATACTGCGAACAAGTGTATCCGCTGTCCACTGCCGCGCCCCAACCACACAACATAACGAGCCTATACGGCACCAAGCACAAAGGACCAAATTTTCCAACGACCCACGGTGCAACGGAAAATGCTGGAAATCCGCCGGTACAAGCTCTAGTGGGCCGGCAGGCTGCACCGGTCACCTTTCGCCCGTTCGTCGTTCGCTTTTAGCAGAGCCGGTCTTCGAGAGCCCGCCGATGGCTGACTGCAACCAGCGTTAAGCGTCCTCACTGGTGGCAGCCTCAAACGCCCGTGCTCGGCGGCGAGTTCAACCAAACTTCCCGCCCACCCCCTCAATTCCCCGCCACCTTCATCTTCCCAACCAGCACCGAGCCCACCGTCTTGGCGCCGTAGGTGTAGACGTCGGCGCCCACGGCCTGGATGTTCTGGAGCATGTCGCGCAGGTTGCCGGCGATGGTGATTTCTTGCACGGGGTAGGCGATCTGGCCGTTTTCGACCCAGAAGCCGCTGGCGCCGCGCGAATAGTCGCCCGTCACGTAGTTCACGCCCTGGCCCATCAGCTCGATCACGAACAGGCCGGTGCCCAGTTTGCGCAGCATGGCCGGCAGGTCGTCGCCGGCCTGCGTCTGGCGCGAACTCAGGACCAGGTTATGCGAGCCGCCGGCGTTGCCAGTGGTCGGCATGCCCAGCTTGCGCGCCGAGTAGGTGCTGAGGAAGTAGCCTTGCACCCGGCCGCCCTTGACGACCTGGCGCGGGCGCACGCGCACGCCTTCCTCGTCGAAGGGCGAGGAACCCTTGCCGCCGCGCACGAAGGGGTCTTCGTGGATGTCGATGTGCTTCGGAAACACCGCCTTGCCCAGCGAATCGACCAAAAACGAGGTCTTTCGGTACAGCGCGCCGCCGCTGATGGCCTGCACAAAGCTGCCCAGCAGGCCGGCGGCCAGGGGCGACTCGAACAGCACCGGGCATTCGCGCGTGGTGATCTTGCGGCTTTTCAGGCGGCTCAGCGCGCGTTCGGCGGCGTAGCGGCCCACCGCCTCGGGGCTGGCCAGGGCGCGCGCGTCGCGCTCGGAGCTGTACCAGTAGTCGCGCTGCATGCCGTCGCCCTTGCCGGCGATGGGCGCCACCGACAGGCTGTGGCGCGAGCTGGCGTAGCCGCCCCGAAAACCATGCGTGTGGACGCTGAAGAAATGGCTTTGCTGGGCCGACACGCCGGCGCCTTCGCTGTTGGCGATGCGCTTGTCCACCGCCAGGGCCGCGCGTTCGCAGGCCAGGGCCAGCTCGGCGGCCTGCTCGCTGCCGACGGCCCAGGGGTGAAACAGGTCCAGGTCGGGCTGCTCGGTGGCGATGTCGGCCACGTCGGGCAAACCGGCCACCGGGTCTTCGGCGGTGAAGCGGGCGATGTCGTAGGCCGCCTGCACGGTCTGCTCGACGGCGGCACGGGAGAAGTCCGAGGTGCTGGCGTTGCCGCGCCGCTGGCCCAGGTAGACCGTCACGCCCAGCGCCTTGTCGCGGTTGCGCTCCACCGTCTCCAGCTCGCCCATGCGCACGCTGACGCTGAGGCCGGAGCCTTCCGAGGCCTCGGCCCCGGCGTCGGTGGCGCCGAGCTTTTTGGCGTGCGCCAGGGCGGTGTCCACCAGGTCTTCGAAGAATGCGCGGGAATAGCTGAAGCCCGGCAGGGGCTGGGAGGTGTTGTGCATGGTGGCTATGATACTGACGCCCACCCCCAGGCTTCACACGCTTCGCGTTGTTGCGCCTCCCCCCTCGAAGGGGGCGACGCCAGCGACCGGGCACAGCCCGGCCGCGGCGTCCGCTGGCTCGGCCTGCTCCGCGGCCATTGGGGCTCCTGAAAAAACTATCTGATATGTCCCGCAAACCCAAAAAAGGCTATTTCGTGCGTGGTCAGTTCGTGGCCGAGGGCAGCGAACTGGATCTGCAGCTCAAGCAAGAGCTGCGCGGCGAGGGCCCGAGCAAGACCGAGTTGAAGGCGCAAAGCACCGAGCTGCAGGATCTGGGCGAACAACTGCTCGGCCTGCGTGCCGATTTGCGCACGCCGCTGGCGCTGCCGGCGCGGCTGGACGACGCGCTGGCCGAGCTGGCGCGCATCACCAATTTCGAGGGCCGGCGGCGCCAGAGCCAGCTGGTGGGCAAGCTGATGCGCCAGTTGGACGACGAGCAGATCGGCGCCATCCGCGACGCGCTGGAGGTACAACGCAAGGGCTCGGCCGCCGACACGCTGCGCCTGCACCAGGCCGAGCAGTGGCGCGAGCGCCTGATCGCCGACGACGCGGCGCTCGGCGAATGGGTGCAACAGTTTCCGGCCACCGACATCCAGCAGCTGCGCGCCCTGGTGCGCCAGGCGCGCAAGGACGCCCCCGCGCCACAGGCCGCCCAGGTGGCCGAATCGACCGGCCTGGCGCCGCGCCAGGGCCGCGCTTTTCGCGAACTGTTTCAACTGCTGCGTGGCACGCTGGCGGATGCCGATTCGGAGCAAATTCCGGGCGATGTCGGCGCCGAATAATCCTGAGCAGCTCTATTTTTAATAGCACATCAGATGACTTCACAGTCCCACGACCCGGTTTGCATCGGCATTGTTTCGGTCAGCGACCGCGCCTCCAGCGGCATCTACCAGGATCAGGGCCTGCCGGCGCTGCAAGACTGGCTGAGCAAGGCACTGAAGAACCCCATCCGCTTCGAGCCGCGCCTGATCCCCGACGACACCCAGCGCATCAGCCAGACGCTGACCGAGCTGGTCGATGACGCCGGCTGCGCCCTGGTGCTGACCACCGGCGGCACCGGCCCGGCCCGGCGCGACGTCACGCCCGAGGCCACGCTGGCCGTGGCCGACAAGGAAATGCCCGGTTTTGGCGAGCAGATGCGCCAGATCAGCCTGGCTTTCGTGCCCACGGCCATCCTGAGCCGGCAGGTGGCGGTGATCCGCGGGCACAGCCTGATCATCAACCTGCCGGGCCAGCCCAAGGCCATCGCCGAGACGCTGGAAGGGCTGAAAGGCCCGGACGGCGCCCCGCTCGTGCACGGCATCTTTGCCGCCGTGCCCTACTGCATCGACCTGATCGGCGGCCCCTACCTGGAAACCCACGACGCGGTGTGCAAGGCCTTTCGCCCCAAAAGCGCGGTGCGGCCGGCGCGCTGAGGTTCAGGCGGGGTACAGCCCGGCCATGCGGGCGCGTAGGCCGGCCAGGGCAAAGATCTGCTCCAGGGTCGGGACCGGATAACCCAAGGCCCGCGCGCACTCGATGGGTGCGCCCAGAATGGCATCCAGCTCGACGCCGCGCCCGGCCTCCAGGTCCTGCAGCATCGAACTGCGGATGGCGCCCAGCTGGCGTGTCTGCGCCATGCGTTGCTCCACTGTGGTGGGCAGGGTCAGCCCCAGGTGCCGACCCAGGCCGAGGCATTCCGACATCATGGTGGCGAACAGCCGACCCACGCCGGGGTCGTCCACCAGTTGGTCGCTGGTGGCGCAGGTCAACAAGCTCAAGGGGTTGGAGCAGATGTTGCCCATCAGCTTAAGCCAGATGTCGGTGCGGATTTGCGCCGAGGCCACGGCGCCCAAACCGGCATCGGCCAACACCGCGCTCCAGCGCGTGGCGCGTTCGCTCAGACCGCCGGCCGGCTCGCCGATCACGACCCGGCCGCCAGAGCTGTGCACCACCAGACCGGGTTCCGGGCAGTGGCAGGAGGCCACCACGCTGCCGCCCAGCACGCGCGGCAGCGCGATGGCGCGTTCGGTGGCACCGTCCGGGTCCACGCTGTGCAAGCGCTGGCTGTCCAGCCCCAACCCAGACACCAGGAAATACCACCAGGGCAGGCCGTTGTTCAGGCTCAGCACCGGCGTGGTGTCGGCCAGCAGCGGGGCCAAGCTGGGCGCCACCGCCGGCAGCGCCTGGGATTTCAGGGCCAGGATCACCAGGTCTTGCGGCCCCATGGTCTCGGGCGTGGCCTCGGCGCGCACGGCGTGGCGTTGCTCGGCCTGGCCACCACTGACGTAGCGCAGCCCTTGGGCGCGCAGGGCCGCCAGGGTGGCGCCGCGCGCCAGCAGCGTCACCTGATGCCCGGCGGCGGCCAGCCGAGCGGCCACGTGGCCGCCGATGGCGCCCGCGCCGATCACGCCGACGCGGCAGGCAGAAGAGGTAAAAGCTGGGGTCATGTGGGTGCGGGTTCCGAAAAGAGGTTAGCTGTTCACAGCTCGGCCAAGCGGGCGCTGATCTGGGCCGACACCTGGCACAAGGGCTGCAGATAGCGGGCGATGGCCTGTTCGTCGCTGACCGCCGAGGCGATCCAGGTCATGCCCAGCGTGGCGATGACCTGCTGGCCCTCCAGCACCGGCACGGCCAGGGTACCGGACACGGGGCGCACTCCCGGCGCGCGCAAGGCATAGCCCTGCTGGCGGACCTTGCGCAGCCCGGCCAACAGCGCCGGTCGGTCGTGCGCCAAGGCGTCTTCCTGGTTGTCCGACCGTTGCAGCATGTCCAGCAAGGCACGCCGCTGCTCACGGTCGCAAAAAGCCAGGTAGGCGCGCCCGAGGGCCCGACTGACCAGCGACAAGCGCATGTTGATGGTGGAATGCAGCAGCGCCAACGGCGAATTGGGAATGGTGCTGTAGCGCACCACCATGGCGTCGTGGTCGAGCACGGCGACGGCGAGCGGCCATTTGATCTTTTGGGTCAGCGCGTCGGTGGGCGCGGCGGCGGCCTCGACGATGCGGGGCTCACCGTGGTAGCCAGCCGACAGCAGCTTGACGCCCGAGGCGAGGCTGTACGCCCCATACTGCTGCGCACGGACCACGATGTTGCGGCGCTGCAGGGTTTCCAGCAGGCGCACCAGCGTGGGCTTGGGAATTTGCGTGTGCTGATGCAGCATGTCCAGCGAGCACACCGGCTGGCGATTCAGGGCCTGCAGCACGTCCAGCGCGCGCTCCACCGACCGGATGGGGGCAAACGAGGACACTGCGCGTTTGGCTGGGGAGTTCGGTGGTTGGGAGCGGCCGATGACCTCAGGCGGAGGCCGGTTCGGGCGGCATGGGGTACTCGTCTCCGTTGCAAACCTGGCCTTTCTTCGAAAAATCCCAGCGCGGCGGCGCGAAGATGTCCACCAGCGCACCCGGCGCGTCGACGTTGCGGCTGGTGTGCACCACTTTGGGCGGCACCACCAACAGCGAGGGGCTGCCCATCTGCTCGGCTTCGTCGGGGCGCCACAGCGTCATGTCGGAGCCCCAGGGGTAGCGCAAATGGTGCACGTAGGTGCCAGACAGCGCCAGCGAGCCCTGCTCGAAATCGGCGTGGCTGTGCGGACTGAGTTTGCGCACGTCGCGCGCCACCGGCCGCTTGAGCAAGGGGTTCACCATCAGCTTGGCGGTGCGGAAGATGCGCATCTGGCTGCCTTCGGTGACGTGCTCGGCCAGCCGGTAATGCCGCAGCTTGTAGCCGCCGAGGGGCTCGGGCCAGGCCACCAGGGGCGCCACGTCCGGGTTCGGCGTGGCGTAGGTGGCGTGGTTGTCGGCCAGCGCCAGAAGATCGGTGACGTCGCTGGAGAACACGCGCACCAGTAGGCCGGCGCCTTGCACACGCAGGCGGCTGGCGCCCGGCGGCACGATGGTCAGGCTGTCGCCACCAGCGTGGAGGACCTCCGAGCCGGCCTGCACCTCGACCGACAGGTTGGGCGTGTCCGGCACCAGCAGCACGTATTCGTCCGGATTGTCCCGCTGCAGGGTGTCCCCGGTCTGCACGCGCGAGACGACGACGAGAAAGTTCGCGCCTCGGGTGATCCAGGCCAGGCAGCTGTCGCCTGACACCGGGCGCGGCGCCTGTGCGTGGTGCCGCGCGTAGGTGGCGATCTGGGAGGTGAGCAACGGCATCGGCGTTCCAAAAAAAAGTTAATCGAGGTGCGCGATGGCTTGGGCCGCATCGCGCAGCAGGGTCTGATCGGAGGCCACGACGAACCAGTCCGCACCAAGGGCGGCGAACTTCTCGCGCTCGGCGTTGCCCGACACGTGCATGCCGGCCAGCTTGCCAGCGCGCCGTGCCGCGTCCAGCACATGCTGGGTGGCTTGGGTCACGCGCTCGTCGCGCGAGTTGTCCAGCCCCATCGACAGGGCCAAATCGGCGCGCCCGATGAACAGGCCGGCCACGCCAGGTACGGCGGCAATCGCCTCGGCATCCTGAACCGCTGCATCGGATTCGATCTGGCAGATGATTCGCGCCTCATCGCCCACGCGCAAGGCCTCCTTCATGCCCAGGCTGCCGTAGCCGGCGAAGCGCGGCGAGCCAGAATAGCCGCGCACGCCGCCACGGTAGCGCGCCATGGCCACCACCTCGCGCGCCAGCGCGGCGCTGTCCACGTGCGGCACCAGCAGGCCGGTGGCGCCGATGTCCAGGCACGACAACACCAGGGCCGGGCGAATCTCGGGAATACGGATGAAGGCCTGCAGGTGCGTGGCGCGGGCGGCCAGGACCATCAGATCGAGCATGGCGCGGTCGAGGGGGGCGTGCTCGGCGTCGATGCAGACGAAATCGAGCCGCGTGGTGCCCAGCACCTCGATGACGTGGGGCGAGGCGGTCTTGACGAAGGTGCCCAGTTGCAATGGTCGGTTCATTTCGGGGGCTTTTGTAGTTGTGGCCGGTTGTGTAGCGTGCCCAGCTCGGCATACAGCGGGCCTCCCAGGCGGCAAATGGGACGCATCTTCACGCTGTCGACATGGCGCCCGTCGAATACGGCGGACGACAGGTGAAACAGCAGCACTTCACCGATGTACAGCGTGTTCAAGCCACGGCCCAGGGTAATGGCCCGCTCCAGCCGGCATTCCATCTGGATCGGCGCGGCCGCCACACGCGGCACCTTGACCCGCTGGCCAGGCAGCAGATCAATGCCCAGTGCCTCGACCTCGCTGGTTTCGGGGGGATAGTCGGCACTGCAGCCGTGCATCAGCTCCATGACCTCGACATTGGGCACATTCACCACGAACTCGCCAGTTTCGACGATGTTGCGCGCGGTGTCTTTCAGCTGGCCATCCTTCGTGCCGATGTTGACCGCCACCATCGGCGGGCTGTGCGCGACGTAGTTGTATGAGCTGAACGGCGCCGCATTGACCACGCCATCCTTGCCGCGGGTGGTGATCCACGCCACCGGCCGTGGCACCACGGCCCCGACCAGCAGCCGGTAGGCCGTGGCCGTGTCCAGCGCGGTGGCGTCCAAGGTGGTGAAGTCGTGGCTGGGCATGGTGGACATGCCGGGTTCAGCCGCCACGGCCATCGCCACCCTTGACGAAGATGCGTCGGCCGGTGTCGTGGAACACGGCGCGTTGCTCGGCCTCGGTGAGCAGCGCGGCCGAGTCCAGCGCGCGCTGCACCATGTCCTGGTAAGTGCCAGATGAGGTGCCAATGTCCGAGCCCCACATGATGCGGTCGGCCCCATACAGATCCACCGCGCGGCGCAGCACCCGAGGCGCCGGAATACCCATCTCGCGACAGATGTCCAGGTTGATCGAAGTCCATTTGAACGAGATGTTGGGAATTGGCGAAAGCGTCTCGTAGCGCTCGTCCAGGCCGAAGTGCTCGCCCTCATCCATTTCAGGCTCCAGCAGATGGTCCAGGACCAGACGCACGTTGGGGTAGCGCCGTGCCAACTCGATCAGCGTGGGAATCGACGGGCCGCCACCGCCGATGGCCAGCACCTCCAGGTCCATGACCAAGCCGTGCGCCTGGGCCACCTCCCAGGTTTTCAGCGCCATGGGCGAATTCAGCCAGGGCATGCCACCGTCGGCCCCGCGGCCGCCGAACAGCCGCACGCCGGCCAGGCCATGCTCGGTGATGTAGCGGCGCACCAGGGGCGCGGTACCCGCGTCCTCGGCATCCAGGATCACGACGGCGGAGAAGATGTCGGGGTGCCGGTCGGACGAATCCAGGATGTAGCTGTTGTCGTAGCGGTAGATCATGCGTTTTTGCACCGCCACCGCGCCGTCCACCCCCTCGTGGGCCATCCATTCCAGCATGCGCGAGACGTCGGGCACCTCGTTGATGGGCTGGGGACCATGGTGGCCACCGGGCTTGCCGATCACGCCTGGCAGGCGCGGGGGCGCATTGGCCGCGCGCTGCATCGGGTTGCGCGGGTAGGCCTGCTGGTCGTCGGCGACCAAATGGGCATGGGCATCGAACAGGGTGATACGGGAGGATGTGGTCATGGCAGGAAAAACAGTCGTTGAAAATCGGGCACGCGCGCTCAGTTGAGGGTGATATTGGCCGTGGAAATCACCTTCTGCCATTTCCTGGCATCCACGTCCATGGCCTTGCGCAGTTGGGCTGGCGAGCCGGTGTGCACCACCGCGCCCAGGGTCTGCAGCTTGGCGCGGCCGTAGGTGGAGCCCACGATGTCGTTGATGGCCGTGTTCAGCGCCGTCACCACCTCTTGCGGCAGGCCGGCCGGGCCGACCACGGCAAACCACACCGTGGCCACCATGTCCACGCCCTGCTCGGTGGCGGTGGGGATGTCGCGCAAGCCCGGAAAGCGCGTCGCCGAAGTCACGGCCAGGCCACGCAACCGGCCGGCGCTGAGGTTGGGTATGAAAGCGGTGATCGGCGCCGACAAGGCCTGGATGCTGCCCGACAACAGGTCCGTCATGGCCGGGGTGTCGCCCCGGTAGGCTACGGTCGTGAGGGGAACACCCGAAACCATGGACAACTGCTCGATCGCCAGGTGACCGATGGTGCCGTTGCCGGGCTGGCCCACCGTGTACTGGGCGGGCTGCGCCTTGGCCAGGGCCAGGAACTCCTTCAGCCCCTTGGCCGGCACCTTGGGGTTGCTGGCGATCACCAGGGGAATTTCGCACACCAGGGCGATGGGGGTCAGGTCTTTCTCGGGATCGAAGGGCAGGCTCTTGTACAAGAATTTATTGTTCACCAACGGGCCGGATGTGGACAGGCCGATGGTGTAGCCATCCGGTGCCGCCTTGGCGACCTGGTCGGTGCCGATGTTGCCGCCCGCGCCGGTGCGGTTGTCGACGATGAACTGCTGGCCGAACTTCTCGCCGAGGCCCTGAGCGATGTAGCGGGCCACCATGTCGGTGCTGCCACCGGCCGGGAACGGCACCACCAGGCGCACCGGCTTGGTCGGCCAGTTACCGCCCTGCGCCCGTGCCGGCACGGTCATGGAGAGCCCGGCGGCGGCCAGGGCGGCGGCGAGCCAGGTGTTGAGGTGTCTGCGTTGCATGGCGATGTGTCCTGTGGCAAAAGTGAGAGGAAGCGGCGCCTACCCAGCGCCGCGTGCGCCGCGCAGGCCTTCGAGAATGCCGGGCATGCGGGCCTGGGCCCGCGCGCGCAAGCTGTCGTAGGCGTTGCCGCCGTGCACGTCGATGGCCACCGTGGCTGGCCCCAGCGCCTGTACGTCCAGGGTCAGCAGCCGGAACTGCGAGATGTATTCGTTCCAGTGCGAGCTGCGCACCGCACGCAAGGCGCGTGACAGCAGCGGACTGCCGCCGCCAAGAAAGGACAGGTAGACGCAGCCGCATGCGCGCAGGGCCGTGGCGCTGGCCTCGTCCAGACCGCCCTTGCCGCCCACGAAACGTGGTCCCAGCCCGCGTACGATGTCGGGCATCCAGGCGCTGTAGCGGGTGCTGGTGGTCGGGTTGAGGTAGAGCGGCTCGCGCACGTCGCCCACCTCCCGCACGTAAGTGCTCAGGTGCAAAAATGCCCCACCCCGCAGGTCCACTGGCAGCGGAATGCCGCCACGTACGGCCTCTGCCATGCGCTGGTGCGTGGCAATGCCAATGCTGACGGTGACCGCGCCCGTCAGGCTGACCATGTCGCCCACGCGCAGTTCGCGGATCTGGCTGGGCACCACGGGCAGTGTCAGTTCGTGCAAACGGCTCATTCCGGTGCCCTCACCCGTACAGCGTCTCGACACGCCCATCGCCGTGGATGCGCGCGGCCGTGCGTCGGTTGATCCAGCAGTTGAAGCACACCGCCACTGGCACGAAGCCGTGGCTGGCCGAGTACGCCACGTTCACGGCCATGGCGCTGCAATCTCCGCCGGTGCCCATGGCACCAAACCCCATCTGGTTGATGGCGTCCAGCAAGCGCTGCTCCATGCCCGCCAGCAGCGCATCGGGCTGCGGCTCGCCATGTGGGCGCAACACCGCTTCCTTGGCCAGGCGCGCGGCATGGTCAAAAGTGCCGCCGATGCCCACGCCCACCACGATCGGCAGACAGGGTTGCGAGCCAGCGCGCAGCACCACGTCGAGCACGTAGCGCTCCACGTCCTCGACGGTGGGGTACACGAAGGCCTCCATGGCCTCCCAGCGTCCCGTGCCCATGGCCTTGGGCGCGCAGACGATGTCCACGTAGTCGACGTCGTCTATCAGGTCAAAGCTGACGATCGGTACGTCCTTGCCGGCGTGGCTGCGCTCATGGGTGAGCGGGTGGGTGACCATTTTCAGAATCGGCGGGTTCATGGTCGCCGCCAGTTCGGCGAAGCCGTCCTGGATGGCCTGACGCACCGGCCCATTGAAACGCACTCGGGTGCCCACCTTGACGCTGTAGGTCGGCAATCCGATGTCGCTGCACACCAGTTGCCCCTCGCGCGCAGCCGTGTCGGCGCTGTCGAGCATCAGGCGGAAGGTGCGGCGCGCGGTGGGATCGGTCTCGCGCTCGCCAGCCCGTGCCAGCACTGCTCGAGTGTCGGCCGGAATGGCTTTCAGAGAGCGCTCATAGAGCGCAGCGGTAACCGCCTTGATGGTGGCGCTGTCGATGGGCATGCGAAGGCGAATTCAGATCACTTGGGTGGCCTGAATCATGCGTCCGCGACCTTCTCCAGACAACGCAAATTTTCCAATTTTTCATTCAATGAAAAGTTGGACATCCCTCGTGATCGTCCGGCGGGCGGGCGTTTCGCGCTTGTCGGCGCCGTCTGACACGCGCCGGCGAAACTCGGTGACGCACCGGCGTGCGGCCAGTCTGAACAATGTTTTCATCCAGCCACAAACAAGCCCTCCGGCACAGGAGATTGACCATGAAAAACCTTCGCACCTTGAGCACCGTCGCCCTGATCGCCGCCACGCTGGGCGCCGCGGGCTGCTCCACCCCGCCCACCAACGCGCAGATCGGTACCGGCGTGGGCGCCGTGGCCGGTGGGGCGTTGGGCAATGCGGTGTTCGACAGCACCCTGGGCACCATCGGCGGCGCGGCAGCGGGTGCCGTCATCGGCAACCAGATCGGCAAGAACCGGGGCAACTGACGGCGCCCGGCCCGGTCCGGACGCGCGCCTACTTGCCGACGATTTCGTTCAGCTTCTCGGCCGAGAACTGCTCTTGCCGAGCCGCGTCCTTGGGCACGCAGTCCGGGTCGGTCTGGCAGGCCAGCTTTTCCACCGCCTGCCACAGCATGGCGATCTGATGCTCCTGGCTGGCGGTGCCGTCGATCAGGCCGCGCAGGGCTTGGCTGACCGGGTCGTCGCTGTTGGTCACGCCGTAGGCTGAAAAACCCATCTTGGCCGCCACTTCCTCGCGCCGCGCGTCGGCCTCGGCATGGATGATGCGCGCCGGGTTGCCGACCGCGGTGGCCCCCGCCGGCACCGGCTTGGTGACCACCGCCGAGGAGCCGATCTTGGCCCCGTCGCCCACCGTGAAGCCCCCCAGCACCTGGCTGTTGGCGCCCACGATCACACCCTTGCCCAGCGTCGGGTGGCGCTTGCTGCCCTTGGTGAGCGAGGTACCGCCTAGGGTGACGCCCTGGTAGATGGTGCAGTCGTCTCCGATCTCGGCGGTTTCGCCGATCACCACGCCCATGCCGTGGTCGATGAACACACGCTGACCGATGGTGGCGCCGGGGTGGATTTCGATGCCGGTGAAAAAGCGCCCCCAGTGCGAAATCCAGCGTGCCAGCCAGTGCCAGCCGCGCCGCCACAGCGGGTGCGCCAGACGGTGCAACACCAGGGCGTGGAAACCGGGGTAGGAAAAGAGCACGTCCCACACGCTGCGCGCGGCGGGGTCGCGCTCCAGGATGGCGTGGGCGTACGAACGGATGCGGTTGAACATGGCTTGGGCGCGAGTCTAGCGTTTGTCGCCACCGGCCGCCGTGCCCGCACCGCCGCCAGGGGCGTGCCGGGCCGCCTGCTGCATGGCGCGGGCGATGCCGCGCAGGATGTGCACTTCCTCGGGCGCCAGTTGCGCGCGGTTGAACAGCTGCTGCAGCCGGGGCATGAGCTTCTTGGGCGCGGCGGGGTCCAGAAAGCCGATCTCGATCAACGCCTGCCGCCAATGCGTCAGTAGGCCGGCGACCTGGGCGGCGTCGGCCTGGGTGGCTTCGCCCGGCCCGGCCGGCGCCGGCGCACCGGCCGCACCCGCCGCGCCAAACCGTTGCGCCAGCGCCTGCCGCCAGTCGTAGGCAATGAGTTGCACCGCCGCCGCCAGGTTCAGCGAGCCGTAGGCCGGATCGGCGGGAATCGACAGCGCCACGTGACAGCGGTACACGTCCTCGTTGGCCATGCCGTAGCGCTCCGGCCCGAACAGCAGGGCCACGCCCTCGGGCAGCGGCTGATTTTGATCGATATCAACCGTATGCCGGCGTGGATATTGCCCAGCATGCTCCTGATTCAATAGCGAATCAAAATGCTCGCGAGGCGCCCGCGTCGGGGGCCCGAAGTCGCGCGGGGTCATGGCCGTGGCGCACAGGTGGGTCATGCCCTGCAGCGCCTCGTCCAGCGTGGCCACGGCGCGGGCGCGCGCCAGCACGTCGCCGGCGCCGCTGGCGCGCTCGACGGCCTCGGGCCGGGTCAGCACGTCGGCCCAGCGCGGGCGCACCAGCACCAGATCGTCGAAGCCCATCACCTTCATGGCCCGCGCCACCGCGCCCACGTTGCCGGCGTGGCTGGTTTCGATCAGGACGAAGCGGGTGCGCGGCGCGGATTCGAACATGGCCGGCATTGTCACCGCCTCGCTACCATTCCTGGCTTTCCGCTTTTTTTCCACCCCCCGCGCACCATGACCACCACGCACATCCCCAACGTCACCCTCACCACCCAGGCCAACGTCTATTTCGACGGCAAATGCGTCTCGCACGGCTTCCAGCTGGCCGACGGCACCCGGAAAAGCGTCGGCGTGGTCCTGCCGGCCACGCTGACCTTCAACACCGGCGCGCCCGAGATCATGGAATGCGTGGCCGGCGCCTGCGACTACAAGCTGGCCGGCTCGAATGAGTGGCTGCGCAGCGGGCCTGGCGAGCGCTTCAGCATCCCCGGCAACTCGTCGTTCGAGATCCGCGTGACGGACAGCTACCACTACATCTGCCACTTTGGCTGAACCGCCAGGCATGGGCCACCCGCCTGCGTTCAGGGCCGGGCAGAACACTGCCGGATCGGCGCCCAGGGCAAAGCGCACGGACAAAAATACGCCACGGAGCTGTCTGCGAGACAGCTCCCTAGGGTTCACCCCAGTGCAGGGATCGGGCACCTGCCCCCTAGAATCAAGCCCAATTTCATGTAGTGAGCGTTCCATGAATCAAATGCTCCGGCACAAGCCGCCAAGGCGCGCCAATGCTGGATTTTGAGATTCGTTAAGAACGCTCTTTACATTCTCAGCATCCCAAAAACCAGCAACGAGGCCTTCTCATGTACGACCCTTTTGTCATTCAACGCCTGATCGACACCTGGCTTGCCGAGGACATCGGCGCCTGCGACCTGACCGCCCAGGTCATGATCGAGCCGGACGAAGTCGGCGCCTTCCACATGAACGCGCGTGAATCCATCGTCATCGCCGGCATCGACGTGGCCGCCGCGGTGTTCAAGCGCTACGACCCGAGCCTTGAGGTGTCGGCGCTGGTGCGCGACGGCGCCCGGGTGGAAAAAGGCGCCAGGCTGCTGGACGTGCGCGGCGCCGCGCGCAGCATCCTGACCACCGAGCGCACGGCGCTGAACATCATCCAGCGCATGAGCGGCATCGCCACCGAAACGGCGCGCTACGTGGAGGCCATCCGCGGCACCCACGCGCGCCTGATCGACACCCGCAAGACCACGCCCGGTCTGCGCATGCTCGAAAAACACGCCTCTTCCTGCGGCGGCGCGCTGAACCACCGCCTGGGCCTGGACGGCGGCGTGATGATCAAGGACAACCACATCGCCGTCTGCGGCGGCATCGCCAAGGCCGTCGAGCGCGCGCGCCGGCTGCTGCCGGTGCTGACCAAGCTGGAAGTCGAATGCGACCGCCTGGACCAGGTGCGCGAGGCCGTGGCCGCCAACGTGGACGTGATCATGCTCGACAACATGTCGGTGCCGGACATGGCCGAGGCGGTCAAGCTGGTGGCCGGCCGCGCCAAGCTGGAGGCTTCCGGCGGCATCCGCATGGAAACCATCCGCCCGATCGCCGAAACCGGCGTCGACTACATCTCCACCAGCCGCCCGCAGCAGTCGGCGCCGGCGGTGGACATCGGCCTGGACGAGTCCTGATCGGCCCCCCATGCGCCCAGGGGTCTTTTTTCTCATCGTCGGCCCCAGTGGCGTCGGCAAGGACACGCTGATCGACGGCGCGCGCGCGCGGCTCGCCGCCGACGCGCGCTACGTGTTCGCGCAGCGCGTCATCACACGGCCGGCCGACGCCGGCGGCGAGCAGCATCTGGCCGCCACCGAAGCGGCTTTCGAGGCCCGCGAGCAGGCCGGCGGCTTCCTGCTGACCTGGTCCGCGCACGGGCTGCGCTACGGCCTGCCGGCCGAGCTGTCCGACGCCTTGCGCGCCGGCCGCCACGTCGTCGCCAACGGCTCGCGCGCCACCATCAGGCGCCTGGCCACCCGGGTCGAGCGCCTGGTGATGCTCAGCATCAGCGCCGACCGCGGTCATGTCGAAGCCCGCCTGGGCGAGCGCGGCCGCGAGAGCGAAGCCGAGATCGCCGCCCGCCTGGCGCGCGCCGTCGAGGTGCCCGAGGTGCCCGGCGTCGAGACCCTGCACGTGGCCAACAACGGCAGCGTCGAGCAGGGCGTGGAACGCCTGATCGCCGCGCTGGAAGGCGTGGCGCGGCGGCTGCGCGTGGTGCCCTACCCGATCGACACCTGGCGCGAGCACATCGCCTACCTGCCCGCCGACAGCGTGATCGGCGCGCACGACTACCTGGGCCCGGACCGCATCGACATCGTCGGCGAGGGGCGCAGCATCCGTGCCAACGTGCATGTGGCCGGCACCCAGCCGGCCCTGGCGGCCGACCAGATCGGCCTGTCGCGCCAGGCCTTCGAGGACCTGGGCCTGCCCGAGGGCGCCTCGGTCGGCATCCACCGCACCCCGGCGCCGGAAAGCCGCGCCCTGCTGCGCGCCAAGCTGGGCGGCACCGAGCTGGACGAGGCGCAGTACCGCGTGCTGCTGACCGACATCATGCAGGGCCGCTACCCGCCGGGCGAGGTGGCGGCCTTCCTGGTGGCCGCCTCGCACCACCTGAGCGACGACGAGGTGGCGGCGCTGGCGCGCGTGCGCGCCGGCTTCATGCGCCGCGTGGCCTGGCCCGAGCCCATCGTGGTGGACAAGCATTCCATGGGCGGCATTCCCGGCAGCCGCATCACCCTAATCGTGATTCCGATCGTGGCGGCGCATGGGCTGGCGATTCCCAAGACTTCCTCGCGCGCCATCACCTCGGCGGCCGGCACCGCCGATGCCATGGAGGTGCTGGCCAAGGTCGATCTGACGGCCGAGCAGCTGCGCGGCGTGGTCGAGCGCACGCGCGGCTGCGTGGCCTGGAACGGGCGCCTGAACCACACCGTGCTGGACGACGTGATGAACACCATCACCGGGCCACTGGGCATCGACTCGGGGCGCTGGTCGGTGGCCTCGATCCTGTCCAAGAAGCTCTCGGCCGGCTCCACCCATGTGATTGTCGATCTGCCCTACGGCCCGCAGGCCAAGCTCAAGAGCCGCGACGAAGGGCTGGAGCTGGCGCGCCTGTTCGAAACGGTGGGCCGCCAGGTCGGGCTGACCATCGAAGCCCACGCCACGGACGGCGCCGCGCCGATTGGCCGCGGCATCGGCCCGGCGCTGGAGGTGCGCGACGTGCTGCGCGTGCTCGACAACGCCACCGATGCCCCGCCCGATCTGCGCGACAAGGCGCTGTTCTTCGCCAGCCGCATCCTGGCCTGGGACCCGGCCATCGGCAACGCCGAGCAGGGCCTGGCGCGCGCCTGGGAGTTGCTGCGCAACGGCGCGGCGCGCCGCAAGCTCGACGAAATCGTCGACGCCCAGGGCCGGCGCCAGCCGCCAGTGCTGCCCGGCGCCCTGACCCACACCGTGCGGGCCCAGCGCGCCGCACCCGGGGCCGAGCTGCACATCGCGCGCATCACCGAGATCGCGCGACGCGCCGGCGCCCCCAACGACAAGAGCGCCGGTATCGATCTGGTGTACCGAGCCGGCACGCCGGTCCACGCGGGGCAGGAGCTCTACGTTATCCACTCAAGCTCCGCCACCGATCTCGAGTCGGCCGCCACCCTGGCGCAATCCGATCCGGGCCTTCACCTTCTCGCCTAACCACCAAGGACAAAGCCATGTCGCACATCACCCGCAAACAATTCTGTCGCGCCCTGTCGCTCGTGGCCCTGCTTGGCGCTGGCGCGACCGCGCCGGCGCTGGCCCAGACCGGCGGCGCCCCGACCCGGCCGCTGGAAATCACCGTCACCTTTCCGCCCGGTGGCGGCACCGACATGCTGGCGCGCCTGATCGGCGCGCACACGCAAGAGGTGATGGGCCGCACCTCGGTGGTCGAGAACCGCCCCGGCGCCAGCGGCAACGTGGGCGCGCGCTACGCCGCCGGCCGGCCGGCCGACGGCACCACCCTGCTGATGGTCAACAGCTCGTTCGCGGTCAACCCCGGCGTGTTCAAGTCAATGCCGTTCGACCCCAAGACCGACTTCGTGCCGATCATCAACATCGCCTACATCGCCACCGTGGTCATCGTGCCGGCCAATTCGCCGTACAAGAGCTTCGGCGATCTGATGGCCGCCGCCAAGCCCGATAAAAACCCGGTTTCCTTCGGCTCCTGCGGCAGCGGCACGCCGCAGCACCTGGCCGGCGCGCAGATCAACCTGCAGGCCAAGGTCAACATGGTGCACGTGCCCTACAAGGGTTGCGGGCCGGCCCTGACCGACGTCGCCGGCGGCCAGACCCCGGTCGGCTTTGTCACCGTCTCCAGCGCCATGCCGCTGATCAAGAGCGGCAAGCTGCGCGCGCTGGCCATCACCTCCAAGGAGCGCTACCGCAACCTGCCCGACGTGCCCACCGTGGCCGAGCAAGGCCTGCCCGGCTACGAGCTGAGCCAATGGCACGGCCTGCTGGCGCCCAAGGGCACGCCGGTGGAAGTGCAAAACCGCCAGTACGAGGGCATCGCCAAGATCATGGCCCGCGAGGACGTGCAGAAAACCCTGAACGAGCTGGGCTACACCCCGGCCCACGACGGCCCCGCCGCGTTCAAGAAGATCGTGGATGCCGACATCGACCGCTTTGCCGAGATCGCCAAGCGCATCGGGCTGACGGCCGATTGAAGACAGCGGCGCCTGGGGGGCGCTCCGCGAGCTCCTAAAAGAGTAGCAACTCAGGTTTTGTGGGCGCCGACCAACGGCCAAAATGACCCCAAACCTCGGGATTTGGACCGGGGCCCGCCGGCTGCACCCACCGGGCCGCCAGCCACCTCCCGGTCGGCGAGTTGCTCCTGAAACAATAGCTGATCAGGCTTTGTGGGCGCCGACCAAGGCCCCAAAGTCGCCATGAAATGCCACCGGCGTCACGCCGGCCGCCCCCGTGCTACGCTGCGCCGCATGACCGACCGCCCCGCCGACGCCAGCCTGATCGATTCGCGCACCGCCGCCTGGCGCCTGGTGGTCACGGTGCTGCTGGTGATGCTGGGCAACAGCAGCATGTACGTGGTGTCGGTGGTGCTGCCCGAGGTGCAGCGCGAATTCGGCATCAGCCGCGCCGACGCCTCCCTGCCCTACACCGCCATGATGATCTGCCTGGGCGTGGGCGGCGTGTGGGCCGGCAAATGGGCCGACCGCTGGGGCATCACCCCGGTGCTGTGGGTTGGCGCCGCCGCCGTCTGCGCCGGCTTCGTGCTGGCCGGCCTGGCGCCCAACATCTGGGTGTTTGGGCTGGCGCACGGCCTGTTGCTCGGCCTGTTGGGCGGCGCCAGCACCTTCGCGCCGCTGATGGCCGACACCAGCCTGTGGTGGAACCGAAGGCGCGGCATCGCCGTGGCGCTGTGCGCCAGCGGCAACTACATCGCCGGCACCGTCTGGCCGCCCTTGGCGCAATGGGGCATTTCAACCGTCGGCTGGCGACCGACCTACATCGCGCTGGGCCTGTTCTGCGGCCTGGGCATGGCCGTGCTGGCGCTGCGCATGCGCCAGCGCCCGCCGGCCATCGCGCAGGAGCCCGCGCCGACCGCCACCACCGGCGCCGGCGCCGGCGTGGCCCGCGTGGCGCCGATCCCGCTGCCGTTCGGCCTGCCGCCGGCCCACGCGCAATGGCTGCTGTGCGTGGCCGCCGTCGCCTGTTGCGTGGCCATGGCCATGCCGCAGGTGCACATCGTGGCCTACTGCACCGATTTGGGCTATGGCGCGGCACGCGGGGCCGAAATGCTGTCGCTGATGCTGGCCACCGGCATCGTCAGCCGGCTGGTGTCGGGCTGGATCTGCGACCACATCGGCGGCATCCGCACCCTGCTGCTGGGCTCGGCCCTGCAAGGCGTGGCGCTGCTGCTGTTTCTGCCTTTTGACGGGCTGGTGCCGCTGTACGTGGTGTCGGCGCTGTTCGGGCTGTTCCAGGGCGGCATCGTGCCGTCCTACGCCATCATCGTGCGCGAGCATTTCCCGGCCCGTGAGGCCGGCGCGCGGGTCGGCGCCGTGATCATGGCCTCGTTGATCGGCATGGCGCTGGGCGGCTGGATGTCGGGCTGGGTGTTCGATCTGACCGGCAGCTACCGCGCCGCGTTCCTGAACGGCATCGGCTGGAACCTGCTGAACCTGAGCATCGTCAGCTGGCTGTTCTGGCGCAGCAGGCGCGGCGCGGCGGTGTTCAGTCCACCGTCGCCCCGGCCTTCTTGACCCACTCGGCGTCGCGCGGCAGATCGCGCGCGACGATCGCCGGGGCTTGCGCGCAGGAAGTGGGTAGAACGCCAGATCCAACTTGAAGCCCAGTTGCGGCACGGTGCCGGCCTGACGAAGAGCCATCGGCTCGCGCAGGGGCGTCAGGCCGGCGGCTGCAAGGCAATGATGGCCATGCCCACCAGCGCGGTGCCGGCGCCCACCACGTCCCAACGGGTCAAGGCCACGCCGTCGACGACGCGCAGCCAGAGCAGAGCCACGGCGATGTACATGCCGCCGTAAGCGGCGTAGGTCCGTCCGGCGGCGCTCGGGTGCAAGGTCAGCAACCAGGCAAACAGCGCCAGCGACAGCGCGGCGGGCAGCAACAGCCACGCGCTTTTGCCCTGCCGGATGACCAACCAGGGCAAATAGCAGCCGATGATTTCCGCCACGGCGGTGACGGCAAAAAGAAGACCCAAGCGCAGAAGTTCCACGAAATTTCCCTGGTGGGCGGGGGCCTCATGGTGCCTCATACCAAAAGGCGTTCAAAAATATCAACCGTTCGCGTTGAGCTTGTCGAAACGCTGTCCCGGGCTTCGACAAGCTCAGCCTGAGCGGTTCTTGTGGCTTGAACGCCCATCGATATCAAAGCGCCACCGACGTCCGCAGCCGGGCGGCGGCTTCGGCGCCGTCACGCCCGACTGGGCACGCCCACCATCAGGCCCACCTCGGTGGCCGTGCGCTCCAGCAGCGCGCGAGCAGCGTCGGCTGGCGCGGCATGCGCGCGCAGATGCAGCAGGCCATACTCCAGCGCGGCCGCCGGCTCGCCGGCCAGCAGCAAGGCGCCGGCGGCGTCACTCACCGCCGGCGGCAGCCGCGCCTGCAGGAGGGCGGCGGCGACGGCCTGGGCCAAATCACCGTCGCCCGCCAACGCAAAGCGCGCCACGAAGCCGGTCGGCACCAAGGCCAGGATGCAGGCGCGCGCCGCCGCGTCGTCCGGCAGATGCAGCACCGGCCGGCCGCCCCCCACGGCCGCGTGCAGCACGCGCAGGGCTTCGGGCGGGCTGAGCCCGGCGTGCGCCGCGATGGCGGCCAAGGCCCGAGGTTTGTCGCGCACGCGGCGCAGGCGGAAAAACTCGATGGCCCGCATGGCTCGGTGCACGCCGCGTGTCGTCGGCCGCTCAGACGACGACCGGTTCCGGCTCCAGGCGGATGCCGAAGCGCTCGTACACGCTGGTCTGGATGGCCTTGGCCAGGGTCATCACCTCGCCACCGGTGGCCGGCTGCTCGGGGCCGCCGCGGTTGACCAGCACCAGCGCCTGCTTGTCGTACACGCCGGCGTTGCCCACCCGCTTGCCGCGCCAGCCACAGGCGTCGATCAGCCAGCCGGCGGCCAGCTTGACGCTGCCGTCGGGCATGGGGTAGTGCACCAGCTTGGGGTCGCGGCCGATGATGTCGGCGCACTGCTCCGGGGTCACGGTCGGGTTCTTGAAGAAGCTGCCGGCGTTGCCGATGACGGCCGGGTCGGGCAGCTTGGCGCGGCGGATCTCGACCACCCAGTCGCCAATCTGGCGCGCGCTGGGCTGCGCCGTGCCCGCTTCCTGCGCCTTGCGCGCCAGGTCCAGGTAGCTCAGTTCGGGCTGCCAGGCCCTGGGCAAGGCCAGGCGCACCCGCAGGATCAGTGCCCGGCCAGCCAGACCGAAATCACCCGGCGTGGCGGCCGTGTGCTTGAACACCGAATCGCGGTAGCCAAAGCCGCATTGGGCGGCGTCCAGGGTGAACACCTCGCCGGTCTGCAGGTCGATGGCGTCCAGCTCATGAAAGCGGTCTTGCAGCTCGACCCCGTAGGCGCCGATGTTCTGCACCGGGCTGGCGCCCACGGTGCCGGGGATCAGGGCCAGGTTTTCCAGGCCGGGCAGGTCCTGGTCCAGCGTCCAGGTGACGACGTCGTGCCAGTTCTCGCCGGCGCCGGCCTCGACGAGGGTGTGGCGGTCGGTCTGCTCCAGCACGCGGCGGCCGGCCACTTCCACCTTCAGCACCAGGGCGCGCACGTCGCCGGTCAGCACGATGTTGCTGCCGCCGCCGAGCACGAATTTGGGTTGCGCGGCCAACTCGGGGTCGGCCAGCACGGCGCGCAGGTCGGCCTCGCCGCGCACCCGCACCAGCTCGCCGGCGCGCGCCGCGATACCGAAACTGTTGAGCGGCTGCAGGGGCAGGTTGCGTTCCACGATCATGGGACAATTGTCTCATTCGGACATGCATGAAAGAGGTACCCAATGCCCTCCTTTGACACGGTTTGCGAACCCGACATGGTGGAAGTGAAGAACGCGGTGGAGAACACCGCCAAGGAGATCGGCACGCGCTTTGATTTCAAGGGCACGTCGGCCGGCATCGAGCTGAAAGACAAGGAAGTCACCCTGCTGGGCGACGCCGATTTTCAGCTGCAGCAGGTGGAAGACATCCTGCGCAACAAAATGACCAAGCGCAACGTGGACGTGCGCTTCCTGGACAAGGGCACGGTACAGAAAGTCGGCGGCGACAAGGTCAAGCAGGTGATCAAGGTCAAGAACGGCATCGCCACCGAGGACGGCAAGAAGATCCAGAAGCTGATCAAGGACGCCAAGCTGAAGGTGCAGGCCGCCATCCAGGGCGACGCGGTGCGCGTGACCGGCGCCAAGCGCGACGATCTGCAGGCCGTGATGGCGCTGCTGCGCAAGGAAATGGCCGATCTGCCGCTCAGCTTCGACAACTTCCGGGACTGAGCCCGCCTCAAAAAAAAGAGCCTCGCGGCTTGCTGGAATGGCCTTGACCCGCCGATCCGCCATGACGACGCCCCATCTGCCGGTGTCGCCGCGCCTGTTCGGGCTGCTGCTGAGCGGCTCGGCCCTGCTGGGCACCGGCGCCTGGGCCGACACCGCCGTGTCGCTGCAGGGCATGCTGGGCAGCAAGGCCTTGCTGATCGTGAGCGGTGGGGCGCCGCGCGCCGTGGCGCCGGGCGAGACGCACCAGGGCGTGAAAGTGCTTTCCACCCAGGGCGACCAGGCGCTGGTGCAGGTGGACGGGCGCACCGTCACGCTGCGGGTCGGAGAGGCACCGGCCAGCGTGGGCGGCCGGCCCGGGGCGACGGGCGGCGACCGCGTGGTGCTGACCGGCGACGCGCGCGGGCATTTCGTCACCTCGGGCGCCATCAACAACCAACCGGTGCGTTTTCTGGTCGATACCGGGGCGTCGGTGGTCTCGCTTGGCCAAGCCGAGGCCGACCGCCTGCGGCTGGACTACCGCGGCGGCCAGCCGGTGACCATGTCCACCGCCAACGGCCTCACGCGGGGCTGGGCTTTCAAGCTCGATCAGGTGCGCCTGGGCGACGTGGTGGTGTACGGCGTCGACGCGGTGGTCACGCCCGCCGCCATGCCGATGGTGCTGCTGGGCAACAGCTTTCTGTCGCGCTTCAGCATGCAACGCGAGGGCGACCAGATGATGCTGGTGCGCCGGCGCTGACCGGCGATCCGACCGCCCTGTCGGTCGGATTTTTGGCGAAATAGGCCGCAGGCCGGCGCCCACTCATCCAAACACGCTATATTTTAAATAGCAATCCAGGGGACGATTCAACAGGCCATCAGCGCCGCGCCGCCGTCACCACGATCTCGATGCGCCAGGCCGGATTGGCCAGGGCGGCCTGCACGGTGGCGCGCGGCGGCGCATGGCCCGGGGCCACCCAGGCGTCCCACACCTCGTTCATGGCGCCGATGTCGGCGATGTGGGCCAGGTAGATCTGGGTGCGCAGGATGCGCGTCTTGTCGCTGCCGCAGGCGGCCAGATGGGCGTCCACCTGGGCCAGCACGTCGGCGGTCTGGCCGCGGATATCGGTGGCCGTGCCCTCGGGCACCATGCCGGCCAGGTAGATCACGTCGTTGAATACCGCGGCTTCGCTGTAGCGCGCGGCCATGCCGTGTCGGGTGAGGGTGTCGCTCATGGTTTTTTCGATCCCAGTTTGGATTCGGTGCCGGCCAGCAGGCGCTGGATGTTCTCGCGGTGGCGCAGCAGCAGCAGCAGGCCCATGGCCATCATGGCCAGCAGTTTCTCGCGCGAGGCCACCCAGGCCACGCCCCCGCCCAGCAGGTAGTAGGCCGGCGCGAACACCGCCGCCACGATGGACGCCAGCGACGAATAGCGGAAAAACGCGGCGATGATGATCCAGGTGGTCAGGGTGGCCGCACCCAGCCAGGGCTCCAGGGCCAGCAGCACACCGGCCGCCGTGGCCACGCCCTTGCCGCCGGCAAAGCCGAAGAACACCGGCCACAAATGGCCCAGAAAGGCCGCCAGCCCCACCAGCGCCTGCGTGCCCTCGCCCAGGCCGTACGGGGCGCCAAACCACTTGATCAGCATCACCGGCAGCCAGCCCTTGGCCGCGTCGAGCAGCAAGGTGACGATGGCCGCCTTCTTGGAGCCCGAGCGCAGCACGTTGGTGGCGCCAGGGTTGCCACTGCCGTAGGTGCGCGGATCGTTCAAGCCCATGGCGCGGCTGACCAGCACGGCGAAGCTGAGCGAGCCGATCAGATACGCAATCACAGTCGCCAGCCCAGGCAGAAAATAGGAAGTTGTCATGAATATGGTTGGTGGTTCAGGTGGCCGATGCCGCTACTCTGACGGTATCAGAGGCACCAGGAACATTGCCCGCCGCCGGTGGATACGGCCAGCAGACGATGGCTTTGGCGAGCAATGCCGCGCCCCGCTCGGCGATGTTCGTGTCGTCCCAATTCGTGATCTCGGGACGTTGGAACCAGGTATTCAACGTCAGCAGGCCATCCGGCAAGTTTCGCCGTTTTCCCGGCACCTGCTTACCGTCGGCATCGATGCTGTCGGCAAACGGGCCATTGCTGAGGGCGGAGTTCATGGGCCCGGTCAGCAAAGTCAGATTGCCAAAGGTGTGCAACAGCCGCTCGCGCCTGTCGTGCGCCTGCTGCTTTTCCTCGGCGGTCAGGGCGCGAAGCTCTGCATTGTCGGCCCCTGGGTGAGCGAGTGCATGCGTGGGCAGTGGATAGTGGCCGGTGGTGGCCCAACTTTGGGGCAGCACGTGCTCCACAGTCAGCGTGGAAGCCAAGGGCACCTTGATATTCGCCTGGTAGGAAGTGTGCGAAGCGCGCTCCAGCAGGCGCAACAAGGCCGTGACGCGCGCCGGCTTGAGTTCCAGGTACACCGGCCGATCCAACCACTTGGCGCCAAAAACTCGGTCGTCCGGCCACAGCTGGGTATCGCCCTCCAGGCCGCGCAGGTAGGCCCGCACGGCGGCGGCGGGATCCCCCGCGCCCTGGATCTCGGTCATCAGGCGCAGTGCCAAGCGGTTGTAGGCTTTGGTGGTGAGGCCACAAACGGCCCGCCGCGTCAGGTACGACGCCAGGTCGCCCAGCGCCTGGCGCAATTGCGGACTGTCCGTCGCCAGCCGCTCCCGCAAGGCCAGATAAGCGGGAGCAAAGGAAAACACGTCCAATGCCCGCATCAACCGACCGAACTCGGCCACATCGTCGCTGCCCTCGGGCGAAACCAGATCGCGGAAGTGCTCGCTGGCACGCACCATGCGCTGCAACTCGTGCCCGATGTCGCGCTCTGGTTCCGTGCGCCACCAATCCTTGAAGTTCTGGAACACGTGCGAGACCTTGGTCTCCTGGCCTCGGCGCAGCACGGTGTAGTGAAAGAAGAACAGATCAATACGCGGGTGCTTCAGGCGTCCCTGCCTCTCTTCCTCGCGCCAGTAACGGTTGGCCGTGGCGTTGCCACGTGCGTCCAGTTGCTCGTCGAAGCTCTTCCAATGCGCCGCGTAGAGCTCCGGCACATCCAGGCCACGGCGTGCAGCCTCGAGGAACAGAAAGTTGCGCACCAGATCCGACGCCAGAAGGGGCTCGCCCCGTGCGTTCAGCGTTTCGAAGATAACCTGCGGATCGTCCTCGCTTTCCAGCGTCAGGGTCACGAGTTGGACCAGCGACTGCATGGCCATGAAAAGCGTCTGGGCCCGCTCCGCCTGCAAGGCAAGCTCTGCTTGAATCGGCGTCACATGGTTGTCGTTGTCAATGGCATGAATCAGTGCTTCCGATGCACCAGCCTCGTCCTCGGGCGCCAAGGCGTCCCCAAGCGTCACGCCACGCAGGTAGGCCAGGCAGGCGTGATGCAGGTACAAGAAGCTCTTGACCATCAATGGCCGATCCGTCCGTGTCTTGCCCTCTCGCACTGGGTAGGCCGCCTGCACGGCATCCGCATCGGACGCTTCCAGCAGGGCACGCATCTCGGCGCGCCCGGCCTGGGTAGGCCAAACCTTGAAGCCATCGCTGTCCAACGAAAACACGCCCTGGTTGCGAAGCAAGCCATCGAGCATGGCCGCCACGGGTGAGTCCTTCACCTGCTGTGCCGCACGCCAGAACGCCAGCAGAAGCAGAAGCAGCGTGGTGGTGCGCTGCTGACCATCGATCACCTCAAAGGCGGGAACGCGACCGAAAGCGCCGGGCACGGGAGTGAGCACCAGCGAACCAAGAAAATGCTTTTGCACCGCCTTGAGCGGCTGTTGGCCGACCTGACGGGCTTGCGCCTCGTACTGCCGCAACTTGTCGGCACGGTCCTCGATGTCGGCCCACAGGGGAGCCACCTGCTTGTTCAACGTCCACACGTAACCGCGCTGAAAGACCGGAATGACGTACTGAATCGGAGCACTGAACAGCTGGGTGATGGTCGACTTGCCGGACTGCATAACACTTCTCTGATGGGACGGCTGCGCCCTGGATCAAAACGTAACAAACGGGCGATGATGGCGGATTTTAGGGCGTGTCGCCAGGGATTTACTGGCGACGCGACACTGAGTCGCGCTGGTTTTTTCAGCTACAAAGGCAGCGCGCACCGCACCGGCCGAGCCTCCAGCAGCTCGACGCACACCTGTGGGGCGATGCCGATCAGAAAACCGCGCCGCCCCCCGTTGATGACGATACGCGGCAAGTCAAGAATGGTGTGTTCGACATACACCAGCATGACGCGCCGCGTACCAAAGGGCGAAGTGCCGCCGACCAGGTAGCCGCTGTGGCGGTTGGCCACCTCGGGCGCGCAGGGCTCGACCGACTTGGCGCCGATCTGGCGCGCCAGCTGCTTGGTGCTGACCTTGCGGTTGCCGTGCATCAGCACGATGAGTGGCTTTGCCGACTCGTCCTGCATGACCAGGGTCTTGACGACGCCAAACGGGTCCAGGCCCAGCACCTCGGCGCTGTGCGTGGCACCGCCGTGCTCCAGGTAGTCGTAGGGATGTTCGGTGAAGGCAACGCCCCGTGCGCGCAGCCACGCGGTGGCGGGGGTTTCGCTGATGTGGGCGTTCTTGACCATGTCTGAAATCAACCTGTGCGTCGAAGGATAGCAACCGAGCGCGCGAAGAATACCGGTTGGCGCCGCCGACCGGGCATCGACCGCACCGCGTCGCCCGCCAAGCAAATCGATCACCGCGATCGGGCCCCAAGCCACGCGCCCACCTCGACGTCGCGCCGGCCGAGGGCACACCCAACGGCCCCGGATCGCCATGGCGCTGGCGCAGGTATGGCCTTGCCGGGCGGGCCACGCTGGGGAATACTGGACAGTCTCGGCGCCCACAGGCCACCTCCCGCGAGGAACGTCCATGCCCAACCCCAATGCTTACAACGATCAGGTGGTTCGCCTGTTCCTTCTGGCGTCGGCAATATGGGGCATCGTCGGCATGCTCGTCGGCATGTACGCGGCGGCCGAGCTGGCCTGGCCGGCGCTGAACCTCGATATCCCCTGGTTGACCTTCAGCCGCCTGCGTCCCGCGCACACCTTCGGCGTGATCTTCGCCTTTGGCGGCTCGGCCTTGATGGGCACCTGCTATTACGTCGTGCAACGCACCGGGTACACGCGCCTGGCGCTGGAAAAGCTGGCCACCTTCACCTTCTGGGGCTGGCAACTGGTGTGCGTGCTGGCCTTGGTGACGATGCCGCTGGGCATCACCCAGAGCAAGGAATACGCCGAGCCGGAATGGTTCATCGACATCCTGATCGCCGTCGTCTGGGTGTCTTTCGGGGCGGTGTTTTTCGCCACCATCGCGCGCCGGCGCGTGCGGCACATTTACGTGGCGAACTGGTACTACGGCGCCTTCATCATTGCCGTGGCGCTGCTGCACATCGTCAACAACGTCGCCGTCCCGGTGTCGATGTTCAAGTCGTACCCGGTCTATTCCGGCGCCGTCGACGCGATGGTGCAGTGGTGGTACGGCCACAACGCGGTCGCGTTTTTCCTGACCGCGGGCTTCCTCGGCATGATGTATTACTTCGTGCCGCGCCAGGCGCAGCAGCCGCTGTGGAGCTACCGCTTTTCCATCGTCAATTTCTGGGCGCTGATTTCGGTCTACATGTGGGCCGGCTCGCACCACCTGCTCTACACCGCGCTGCCCGACTGGGTGCAATCGGTCGGCATGGCGTTCTCGCTGATCCTGTTGATGCCCAGCTGGGGCTCGGCCGCCAATGGCCTGTTCACGTTCAATGGTTCGTGGCACCGGCTCAGGAACGACCCGGCGGCGAAATTCATGGTCATCGCCCTGGTCTTTTATGCGGCCGCCACCCTCGAAGGCTCGATGATGGCGATCAAGACCGTCAACTCGCTGTCGCACTACACCGACTGGACCGTGGCCCACGTGCACTCAGGCTCGCTCGGCTGGGTGGCGATGATCACTATCGGCTCGCTCTACGCCATGGCGCCGCGCGCGCTCGGCAGGCCGGCGATGTACTCGCACAAGGCCATGGAGCTGCATTTCTGGCTGCACCTGACGGGCACGCTGCTGTACGTCATCGCCATGTGGACGGCCGGCGTCACCGAAGGCCTGATGTGGCGCGCCACCAACCCCGACGGCTCGCTGACCTACCCCTTCATCGACAGCCTGCTGGCCATCAAGCCCTTGTACGTGCTGCGCTGGTTCGGTGGCGTGCTGATCTGGCTGGGCATGTGGGTGATGGCCTGGAACCTCTGGTTCACGGCCTCCGATGCCCGCCGCAAGATCATCAAGCCGAGCATGGTGCCGGTGCCCGAGCCGGAACCGAATCAACACCCGGTCCCCTTGCCGGTGGCCAGCTGAGGAGACCAACATGGCGGGTGGCTACAAGTACTTCGAGGCCATCGAAAAGAACGTCGGGCTGCTCGGCGTGCTGACGGCGATCTCGGTCATGATCGGCGGCCTGGCCGAAATCACGCCGCTGCTCATGCGCGCGCACGAAGTCAAGGCGCCGATCCACGTCAAGCCCTACGACGCGCTGCGCCTGGCCGGAAGAGACGTCTACGTGCGCGAAGGCTGCTACGCCTGCCACACCCAGATGATCCGCGCGCTGCGCGCCGAGACGGCGCGCTATGGCCACTACTCCACCGCCGACGAATCGGTCTACGACCGGCCGCACCAGTGGGGTTCCAAGCGCACCGGGCCCGACCTGGCCCGCGTGGGCGGCAAGTACAGCGACGAGTGGCAGACCGTGCACCTGCGCAACCCGCGTGCGGTGGTGCCGGAGTCGAACATGCCCGGTTACCCGTGGCTGTCGCAAGCCCAGGTCGATCCGGACGAGATCACGCAGAAGATGAAGGTGCTGCGCACGCTGGGCGAGCCCTACACCGACGAGGACATCGCCAAGGCCGGCGCGGCCGTGAAAGGCCGCACCGAAATGGAGGCGCTGGTCGCCTTTTTGCAAGGCTTGGGGCTGACCAACGAACCGCTCAAGACGGCCGCCGCGCCTTCGGCTTCGGCCCCAGGAGCCAAGCCATGAACGCCGCCTGGAGCCATTTCATCGGCGTGTGGATCGTGCTGATGATGTTGGCCTTCGTCGGCGTCTGGATCTGGGCCTGGAGCGGCCGCCACGCCGACACCTTTGACGCCCTGGCGCGCCTGCCGATGGAAGACAAGGGAGAGCAAGCATGAGCTCGTTCTGGTCTGGCTGGGTCATGTTCCTGGTGGTGCTGAACCTCGGCGTCACCCTGTTTCTGTTCGTCTGGGCGCAGGTGGTCAAGATACCGACCCAGCCCGACGGCACCAGCGGGCATGTCTGGGGCGGATCGGTGCGCGAGGGCGTGCGCCGCTTGCCCACCTGGTGGGTGATCCTGTCGGCGTCGATGTTCGTCGCGACGATCACCTACCTGGTGCTTTACCCCGGCTTTGGCGCCCGCAAGGGCCTGATCGGGTGGACCGCGCACGGCCAACTGGCCACCGAAATCGCCGAAAACGACCTCAAGCTCGCGCCGGTGCTGAAGGATTTCGACAGCCGCGGCATCGAGCAACTGGCGGCCTCCCCCCAGGCCACCGGCATGGGCTACCGCCTGTTCGTCGACAACTGCGCGGCCTGCCACGGCCTGCAGGGACGGGGCGGCGCCGCCGTCGGCGCGCCCGATCTGACCGACTCGGATTGGCTCTGGGGCGGCACGCCGGATGCGATCACGAAGACGATTCTGGACGGCCGCACCGGCGTGATGCCGCCCATGGGCGCGGCGGTCGGCTCGACCGAGGACGTGCGCAACGTGGCCCAGTACGTGCTGAGCCTTTCCGCCTGGCCGCACGATTCGGTGCGCGCCAACCTGGGCCGCGCCAAGTTCGTCGCCTGCGCCGCCTGCCACGGGCCGGACGGCAAGGGCAATCCGGCGCTCGGCGCGCCGAACCTGACCTACGACAAGCGCCTGTACGGCAGCGGCGCGGCCACCATCGAAAAAACCATCACCGAGGGCCGCACCGGCACCATGCCCGCCTGGCGCCAGCGCCTGGGCGAGACCGACGTGCGCCTAATCACCGCCTGGGTCTACGCGCAGTCGCACACCAGCGCGCAGGCGCCAGGACGCTGAAGGCCGGCATGGGCGCGACGGCTCCCGCCAGACCGAGCGCGCGGGCGCGGTGGTACCGCCAACCCATGGTCTGGCTGGCGATCACCTTGTTCGCGCTGATTGTCGCGGCGTGCGTCACGATGATCGTGCTGGGCGCGCGCCACGCCGACGAGCCCCTGGCGGGCGTTGGCGAGAGGATCCTGAAGGTGCCGGTGTCGCGATCACCCACCCAGCAGGGGCGGTGACGGTCTTTGAGGCCGAAGTTTCTGCCCGCCGCTCAATTCGCCGGGTCGCGCATCTCCAGCCGGATGGCGTCGCAGGCGGCCAGCAGCTCGTCCGGCAGCGGCACGCTCCACGCGTCCAGGTCTTCGTCCAGCTGCGCCAGCGAGGTCACGCCGATGATGGTGCTGGCCACGCGCCAGGAGCGGTAGCAAAAGGCCAGCGCCAGTTGCGTCGGCGTCAGGCCGTGGTCCCGCGCCAGTTGGTTGTAGCGGCGCGCCGCCGTCAAGGACGCCTCCCGGCCCCAGCGCTGGCTCTTCATGCGCTCGAACAGGCTCATGCGCCCGCGCGGCGCGTCGGCGCCGTGGATGCCGGTGGTGTCGTACTTGCCGGTCAGCAGCCCGAAGCCGAGCGGTGAATAGGCCAACAGGCCGACGTTCAGGCGGTGGCAGGTTTCGTCCAGACCGTTGTCGTAGGCGCGGCTGATCAGGCAATAGGGGTTCTGCGTGCTGGCGATGCGCGGCAGGCCATGCTGCTCGGCCAGGCGCACGAACTCGTGCACACCGTAGGGCGTCTCGTTGGACAAGCCGATGTGGCGCACCTTGCCGGCCTGCACCAGCCTGGACAGCGCCTCCAGCTGCTCCTGGATCGGCGTCTGCGACTTTTCCTGCCAAGGGTCGTAGTACAGGTTGCCAAACGCCGGCACGTGGCGTTCGGGCCAATGGATCTGGTACAGATCGATCACCTCGGTCTGCAGGCGCTTCAGGCTGGCGTGGCACGACGCTTCGATGTCCGCCGCCGTCATGCCCTGCGCCGGGCGCACCCAAGGCATGCCGCGCGAGGGGCCCGCCACCTTGCTGGCCAGCACGATGCGCTGGCGCACGCCGGGGCGCGCGGCCAGCCAGCGGCCGATGATGGCCTCGGTGTGGCCGTAGGTCGGCGCGCTGGGCGGCACCGGGTACATCTCGGCCGTGTCGATGAAGTTGACACCGCGCTCCACCGCGCGGTCCAGGATGGCGTGGGCGGGCGACTCGGCCACCTGCTCGCCAAAAGTCATGGTGCCCAGGCAGATGGGAGTGACGTGCAGGTCGCTGGCGCCCAGGGCCAGGGTCTGGGTGAAATCAAGAGACGGATTCGTAGGCATGCACCGAGTCTATCGGGGCTGGCGCGGCCAGGTGGCGACCGCCTTGAGTGGCCTTTTACTACTGTTTTTGTAGCTGCACAGGATGTATGGGCGCCGACAGAATCC